>VFQR01000247.1_pt1 | contig 99920 bp, 90 predicted proteins | sample 3512321 | NCBI WGS metagenome assembly VFQR01 (sample SAMN10412374, study PRJNA504923) | tailings metagenome | isolation source: Relicate 3 Philex TSF1 revegetated site | place: Philippines: Tuba, Benguet | collected 2017-08-29 | reverse complement strand
CATTCGGGGATGTCGAGACCTTCGCGCAGGAGATTGATGCCGACCAGCACGTCGAATGCGCCGAGGCGCAGGTCGCGGATGATCTCGATTCGCTCGAGCGTATCAATGTCGGAATGCATGTAGCGCACGCGCACACCCTGCTCGTGCAAATATTCGGTGAGGTCCTCGGCCATGCGCTTGGTGAGAACGGTTACCAGCGTCCGGTACCCGGCGCGCGTCACCTGGCGAATCTCGTCGAGCACGTCGTCGACCTGCGCCTTGGCCGGGCGCACCTCGACGGGCGGGTCGATCAGGCCGGTTGGCCGGATGACCTGCTCGGCGAAGACGCCGCCGGACTGTTCCAGCTCCCAGCCGCCGGGCGTGGCCGAAACGGCGACCGTGAGCGGGCGCATCGCGTCCCATTCCTCGAAGCGCAGCGGCCTGTTGTCCATGCAGGACGGCAGCCGGAAGCCGTATTCCGCAAGCGTCGCCTTGCGGCGGAAGTCGCCGCGATACATGCCGCCGATCTGTGGAATGGTGACGTGGCTCTCGTCGACGAAGATCAGCGCATCGTCGGGTATGTATTCGAAGAGGGTGGGTGGCGGTTCGCCCGGCGCGCGACCCGTCAGGTAGCGCGAATAGTTCTCGATGCCGGCGCAGGAGCCGGTCGCCTCCAGCATCTCGAGGTCGAAGCGCGTGCGCTGCTCCAATCGCTGGGCTTCCAGCAGGCGCCCTGCCTTTTCAAGCTCCTGCAGGCGCCACTTGAGCTCTTCCCTGATGGACTTCACGGCCTGATTCAACGTCGGGCGCGGCGTCACGTAGTGGGAGTTTGCGTAAATCTTGACCGATTTCAGCGCGCCGGTCTTGTGGCCGGTCAGCGGGTCGAACTCGGTGATCGTCTCGATCTCGTCGCCGAACATGGTGATGCGCCAGGCTCGATCCTCCAGATGGGCGGGGAAGATCTCGATCGTGTCACCGCGCACACGGAAGGAGCCGCGCACGAAATTGATGTCCTGGCGCTTGTATTGCTGCGCGACGAGGTCGGCGAGCAACTGCCTCTGGTCCAGGCGGTCGCCGACCTGCATCTGGAATGTCATGGCAGTGTAGGTCTCGACCGAGCCGATACCGTAGATGCAGGAGACGGAAGCCACGATGACGACATCGTCGCGTTCGAGGAGTGAGCGGGTCGCGGAGTGGCGCATGCGATCGATCTGCTCGTTGATCGACGATTCCTTCTCGACATAGGTGTCGGTGCGCGGGACGTAGGCCTCGGGCTGGTAGTAGTCGTAGTAGGAGACGAAATACTCGACCGCGTTGTCGGGGAAGAACTTCCTGAACTCGCCGTAGAGCTGCGCTGCGAGCGTCTTGTTCGGCGCGAGGATCAGGGCAGGGCGCTGGGTCTCCTCGATCACCTTGGCCATGGTGAAGGTCTTGCCGGAACCGGTGACGCCAAGCAGCACCTGGGTGCGGTCGGCATTGGCGACGCCCTCAACCAGGTCCCTGATCGCCGTCGGCTGGTCGCCGGAAGGGGTGAACTCGGTCTGCATCCTCAGTGCGATGCCGCCTTCCGACTTTTCCGGCCGCGCCGGGCGGTGCGGCGTCCAGATCTGACCGTTCTTGTGCAGCGGATTGCCGCTTTCGATCAGGTCGGCCAGCGCCTTGACCGTTGCGGTGACGCTCGTATTGGCGAGCGATCCGGCATCCTCGAGGCTGATGTCGAGACCGGCGACCGGGTTGAGCCCGGCGGCCGCGCGCTCCTTCGCGGATGCGGCGCCGCCCATCGACGTGCCGCGCGCGGTCCTGGTCGGCGCTGCCGAACGCTCGGGCACTTTTTTCGGTACCCTGGCGGGCGCATCGGCAGCGCGGATGCGGTGTTTGCCTGCTTCCGAGCGGATGGCGCGCATGTCGACCTTGCGCGCCTCTTCCTCGGCCGCCCGCTCCATCTCGCGTGCCCAGTCGGACACCGAACCTGTGTAGGGCGCTCCCTCGAACTCCGTCTGCGGGGCTTCGCCGAAACCTGCCGGCTCGAGCGGTTCGGCGGCGTCCATGAAATCGGTGAGCGGGCTGCGCCGTTTCGGCGCGCCGCTGGATGTGGGTGGTCTGGCCATCGCGCGAATATGGGGAGAGTCCATGCCAAAGGGAAGGCGCGAGACGATCCAGGCATGCCGTCGCAGCGTGCTGCTGACAGCAGGATGTCAGCAGCCGCCGGTCGCGGCGCCTCCCGGCCTCAGCCGAGATCGCGCGGCGTGACGAAATGGGTGAGGCGCGCAGACTCGCGCCCCAGCGAGGACCAGGGGCGATCCATCTCGAAGCGCGCGAGCCCGGCCGTCGGGAATTTCCGGCGCAGCCGCGATTGCGCGGTGACATCGGAGTCCGTCGCGACGATCATCTCGGCCAGTTCCTCCAGACCGGGATTGTGGCCGACGACGACGAGGCTCGTCACGTGGTCCGGCGTGGCCTGGATGGCCGCCAGTATCGCCTGCGGCGACGCCTCGTAGATGGTCTCCTCGAACACGGTCTCGCAGGCAGCAGGCAGGCAGTCGCCGGCCATCGTCCAGGTGTCGCGGGTGCGGCGGGCAGGCGACACCAGCGCACGCTGGGGAAACCAGCCGCGATGGTTCATCTCGCCGGCCATGCGCGGCGCGTCGCGCCGGCCGCGATCGCTGAGCGGCCGGTCGAAATCGTCAAGGGAAGGCGCTTCCCAACTCGACTTGGCGTGACGGAAGAGAAGTAGCTCGCGCATCCGGCCGCTACCCGTCCAGCGTGACCACGATCTTGCCGACATGCCGCTCGGCCGCCATCGCTTCGAAGGCCGAACGCGCGTCCTCCAGCGCAAAGCGGTGACTGATGACCGGGTCGATCCCGTGTCGCTCGATTGCGCGCAGCATGGCGGCAAAACTGTCGAGCGGGCCGCAGGTGACGCCTTGCAGGCGCACCTGGCGCATCACCGCGAGCGGCAGCGGGATCGATGTGACCGCGCCGCCAAGCACGCCGATGAGCGCGATGGTGCCGCCTGGGCGGATAAGGCGCAGGGATGTCCCGAGGGAATCTCCGCCGAGTTCGATGATCGTGTCGATACGGCCGTCCGCCGCCTTGCGCGCCTTGGCCGGCCAGTCGGGGTCGCTGCGAAACAAGACCGCGTCGGCGCCGAGTTCCTTCAGCCTCGCCGCCTTCTCGTCGGAGGAGGTGGTCGCTATGACGCGCGCGCCCAGGAGCCTGGCGAACTGCAGCGCGAAGAGCGCCACGCCGCCCGTTCCCTGGACAAGAACCGTGTCGCCCGGCGCGACGTGGGCGTGATCGACCACGGCCGCCCAGGCGGTCAGCGCGGCACATGGAAGCGTCGATGCCGCTTCGATCGAGACGGATTCCGGCAGCTCGAGTACGGCTGCCTCTGGAACGACGAGCGTATCCTGCAGCGTGCCGTCTCCGCCGAAGCCGCCCAGTGCGGTGGCCAGGCGATCAGGGGTCGGCTCGCCGCCCTGCCATCCCGTGAAGAAATGCACGACCGCGCGGTCCCCGCGCTTCAGCGCCCGGCAGCCCGGGCCAACCGCGTCGATGACCCCGGCGGCGTCGGAGCACGGAACGACCGGCAGAGGCTGCTTCGGATTGTAGATGCCCTGGAGGAGGAGCAGGTCGCGCCGGTTGAGGCTGACGGCCTGCACGCGGAGGCGGACCTCTCCCGGACCAGGCTCGCGTGGCTCGGTGTGGCGGATGTGGAGGTTGTCGAGGCCGAAGGCGTCTTCGAGGATCGCTGTGCGGTTCAATCTGTCCTCCCGGGCGGATACATCGCAGCATCGATAGGGGAGCGCCGGTAGTGGGGCAAGCGGGCCGGCATTCCGGCGGTGCAATCCTCGACGCGAACCCCTATATGGAGACCGAATTCCGCAACCGCCTTCGAGGACCGTCATGAGCGATGCGCCGGCGCAAGCCCAGATTCCCGTTACCGTGCTGACCGGCTATCTCGGCTCCGGCAAGACCACGCTGCTCAACCGTATCCTCTCCGAGAACCACGGAAAGCGCTATGCCGTCATCGTCAACGAGTTCGGCGAGATCGGCATCGACAACGACCTGATCGTGGAATCCGACGAGGAAATCTACGAGATGAACAACGGTTGCGTCTGCTGCACGGTGCGCGGCGACCTGATCCGTACGGTGGAAGGTCTGATGCGCCGCCCCGGACGCTTCGACGCGATCCTGGTCGAGACGACCGGTCTGGCTGACCCAGCACCGGTGGCCCAGACCTTCTTCATGGACGACGATGTGCGGGCCAAGACCAAGCTCGACGCGGTGGTGGCGCTGGTCGACGCCAAGCACCTGCCGCTGCGGCTGCGGGATTCCAGGGAGGCGGAGGACCAGATCGCCTTCGCCGACGTTGTCGTGATCAACAAGGCCGACCTCGTGACGCCGGAGGAGCTGGACCGGGTGGAGGCGACGATCCGATCGATCAATCCGGCCGCAACGATCGAGCGCACCCAACGTGCCGGCGTGCCGCTCGACACCGTGCTGGACCGAGGCGCCTTCGATCTCAAGCGCGTGCTCGCCGACGACCCGCATTTCCTCGACGCGCACGACGATCATCATGAACATCATGACGGACAGGACCATCATCATCACGGCGACGCGTCACCGATCCACGACGTCTCGGTGAAGTCCGTTTCCCTGCGCGGCGGCGAGATGGACCCGAAGAAGTTTTTCCCGTGGATCGAGAAGATCACGCAGACGGAAGGTCCGAACATCCTCAGGCTAAAGGGCATCATCGCCTTCAAGGACGATCCCGAGCGATACGTCGTACAGGGCGTGCACATGATCATCGAAGGCGACCATCAGCGCCCCTGGAAGGACGGCGAGGCGCATGAGAGCCGGCTGGTCTTCATCGGCCGGGATCTCGACGCGGAGCGCCTGAAGCGGACGTTCGAGGCGTGCCAGGCGTGATGATCCTTTGTTTCGTGGAGCTTCGAGCCCCTCTGCGTCTTCAAGACTTCGATCCCATCTGAATGCCCACCGTCGCGCCACTCGACCTTTCGGGTCACTGCATCCACGCCGCCTTTCTGAGCGACGTGCCCTTCTTTGCGCTGGCGGAAGGGTCGATCCATCGCCTCGACCACGGCCACAAGGTGACGGAAGCCCATGACGGGCTGCTCTGCGCGGTATCCGACGGCGGCCGCATCCTCTCCGGTGGAGAGGATGGCAGGGTGGTCGCCACGACCGTAGACGGGGCCGCGACCGTGCTGGCCGAGACGCCCCGCAAGTGGATCGGCCAGGTGGCGACCGGGCCCCAGGGGGCGGTGGCGTGGGGCGTGGGCCGCTCGGCATTCGTGCGCTTCGCCGATGGCAAGCTACGCGAACTGCAGCATCCACGCACGGTGGAGGGCCTCGCATTCGCGCCCAAGGGCATGCGCGTCGCGGTTGCCCGCTACAATGGAGCGACGCTGCATTTTCCGGCCGCGTCGGGCAAGCCGGTCGAACTCGAATGGGCCGGTGCGCATACGGGAGTGACATTTTCGCCGGACGGCAATTTCCTTGTCAGCACCATGCAGGAGAGCGCGCTGCACGGCTGGAAGCTCTCCGACGGGAAGCACATGCGCATGACGGGCTATCCCGCCAAGGTGAAGAGCCTTTGGTGGAGTGCAAAGGGGCGCTGGCTGGCGAGTTCCGGCGCCAACGCGGCCATCGTCTGGCCCTTTCAGGGCAAGGACGGGCCCATGGGCAAGGCGCCTCTGGAATTGGGGACCCGCGCCAACATCCTCGTGACGGCGGTCGCCTGCCATCCTGCGGACGACATCGCGGCGATCGGCTATTCGGACGGCATGGTACTGGCCTGCCGTTTCGCCGATGCGCGCGAAGTGCTGCTGAGGCGGCCGGGGAACGGCGCGATCACGTCAATGGCATGGGATCGCGAGGGGCGTCGCATCGCCTTCGGTTCAGAGACCGGCGACTGCGGGGTGATCGACATTTCGGGGTGAGGACGCACCGACCGTTCCTTTCCCCGCCCGTCCCGCGACATAGACTTCGGCCACGGCACGGTCGTCGCCGAGCGTCTGAAGCAGAAACAGTTCCTCGGCGAGTGTCGTCACCGTCTCCATCCTCAGAGCCATGGCCGGCGTCGCGCGGGCGTCGAGCACCACGAGGTCGGCGTCGGTGCCGGGCTCGAGCGTGCCCACGCAATCGGCGATGGACAGGGCCTCGGCATTGCCGTGCGTGATCTGCCAGAAGGAGGCGAGGGGGTTGAGCTTCTCGCCCTGCAGCGCGATCACCTTGTAGGCCTCGTCCATGGTGCGCAGCATGGAGTAGTTCGTGCCGCCGCCGACGTCGGTCGCGGTGGCGACACGCATCGGCAAATCGCGCCGCCGGTTCCGGAAGTAGGGGAACAGGCCGGAGCCGAGGAATAGGTTCGAGGTCGGGCAGAAGACGGCGACCGAACCGGAGGCCGCCATAGCGCTGGCCTCACGTTCGGACAGGTGGATGCAGTGGCCGAGCAGGCTCCTGGTCCCGAGCAGGCCGTAACGCTCGTAGATGTCGGTGTAGTCGCGCGCCTCGGGAAAGAGCTCGCATGCGAAGGCGATCTCGTCGCGGTTCTCCGAGAGATGCGTCTGGATCCAGCATCCTGGATGCTCGGCGGCGAGCGCCTGCGCAATCTCCATCTGCGCGGGCGTGGAGGTGATGGCGAAGCGCGGCGTGATCGCGTAGCGGGCGCGACCCCGGCCGTGCCACCTCCGGATCAGGCTCTTGCTGTCGTCGTAGGACGATTGCGGCGTGTCGGTGACGCCGTCCGGTGCGTTGCGGTCCATCATCACCTTGCCGGCGATGATCATCATGCCGCGCGCCTCGGCCTCTTCGAAGAGCGCATCCGCGCTTTGCGGGTGGACGGAGCAATAGGCGGCGACCGTCGTCGTACCATGCCGCACCGTCTCGTCGAGAAACAGCCGGGCGATGCGGCGCGCGTGCTGGGCGTCGCGGAACTTCGTCTCCTCGGGGAAGGTGTATGTGTTGAGCCAGTCGAGAAGCTCCGCCCCATAGCTGGCGATCACCTGCATCTGCGGCATGTGCAGGTGAGCGTCGATGAAGCCCGGCAGCACGAGATGCGGACGGTGGTCGGCGACGGTCGCGTCGGGTCCCTGTGCCGAGACAGTGGCATGGTCGCCGACGGCGACGATCTTCCCGTCGCGCACTAGCACCGCCCCGTCCTCCTCGTAGAGACAGGCGGCGAGGTCGTCATGGGCGAGCGGCTCGCGCCGGAAGGACAGTACCCGGCCGCGGACGAGCAGAGGCGGCGACGAGTTCACCGCACCGCCTCCTCGAACCACGTCGCGACCAGGCGGCGTTCTTCGGGCGTCATCGCGGTGACGTTGCCCGGCGGCATGGCGTGGCTGCGGCCTGCCTGCAGGTAGATGTCGCGGGCGTGACCGGCGATGTCGATCTCGGTGTCGAGCCTGACGTCCTTCGGCGCCCGGTGGATGCCTTGCCAACCTGGCTCCGCCGCGTGGCACATGGCGCAACGCCCCATGACCGTCTCGCTGACGGCGGCGAAGTGGGGAGAATCGGCGAAGCGCTCGCTTCCTGCCTGGGCGCCCTGTTCGCCGGTCAGCACCTTCGGGACCGTCGACAGCCACATGATGACGATGAAGAGGATGGCCGCGACCGCCCATGTCCAGTGCGGGTTGCCGGCACGCCTGTGATGCGTGTTGAACCAGTTTCGCACCAGCACGCCGATCAGGAAGACGAGCGACGCGATCACCCAGTTGAACTCCGTCGCGTAGGCGAGCGGATAGTGGTTCGACAGCATCAGAAAGAGGACGGGCAGCGTCAGGTAGTTGTTGTGCAGCGAGCGCGTCTTGGCGATGCGGCCATATCGGGGGTCCGGCCGTCGTCCTGCGATCAGGTCGGCGACCACGATCTTCTGGTTGGGAATGATGACCAGAAAAACGTTGGCCGACATGATGGTGGCGGTCACGGCGCCGAGATGGAGGAAAGCGGCGCGGCCCGAAAAGAGGTGCGTGAAGCCCCAGGCGAGGAACACGAGCACGACATAGAGCACCAGCATGAGGGCCGTGTCGTTGTGGCCGAGCGGCGAACGGCAGAGCGCGTCGTAGATGAACCAGCCGACGGTGAGCGAGGCGATGGACAGAAGGATCGCAACAGGCGCGGACACGTCGAGCACGTTGCGGTCGATCAGGTGGAGATCCGCACCGGCGTAGTAGACGATCGCGAGCAGCGCGAAGCCCGACATCCACGTGGCGTAGCTTTCCCATTTGAACCAGGTCAGTTGCTCAGGCATCGCGGCCGGCGCCACGAGATACTTCTGGATATGGTAGAACCCGCCGCCATGGACCTGCCATTCCTCGCCGTGGGCGCCTTCGGGCATTCCCGGCCGCTGGCGCAGGCCGAGGTCGAGAGCGATGAAATAGAACGAGGAACCGATCCAGGCGATCGCGGTGATCACGTGCACCCAGCGTGCCGCGAAGGAGAGCCAGTCCCAGAATATCGCGAAGTCATGCACGTCGGTCGGAGTCCCCGTTGATCCGTTTCGATTGTTGCGCGAAGCCCACGCCTGCCGAAAGGGGGGTGCGGGCCGATGACTTTCAAAAAAATCTGGAAAATGCGGGCCGATTACGATTGAGTTCCAGAAGAGCGCGCCGGGGGGAGATCTGTTGGCCTATCTAGACAACATCGCCGTCTTCGTGCGCGTAGTCGAACTCGGCAATCTCTCGTCGGCCGGCCGCGACATGCGCATCTCGCCCGCTGTGGCGTCAAATCGCATCAAGGAACTTGAGAAGCATCTTGGCGTGCGGCTGTTCAACCGCACGACGCGGCAACTGGTGCCTACCGAGCACGGTCGCGTCTTCTACGACGGGGCGAAGCGTGTCCTGGACGCCGTGGCGGATGCGGAGGGCGCGGTCGGGGCGCTGTCCGGGCAGCCGCGCGGCACGATCCGGGTGACGGCGCCCCTCGGCCTCGGCAGGCGGCTGATCGCCTCGGGCATTCCGGAGTTCCGGGATCGCTATCCGGATATCGAGGTTCGTCTCAGGCTGTCCGACCACAATGTCGACATCGTCAAGGAAGGGATCGACGTTGCCTTCAGGCTCGGGATTCTGGAAGATTCGAGTCTGAGGATGCGTGGCATCATGGAGTGCGATCGGGTGCTGGTTGCGGCGCCCGGCTATCTGGAGAAGCGCGGCGAACCGGCGACGCCCGACGATCTCGTCGCCGACGGGCACGACTGCCTCCTGCTGCGCTTTCCTGGCTCGCGCGACTATTTCTGGACGCTGCGCGCGCCCGACGGCGTGAGAAAGATCGAGGTGCGCGGCCCCTTCGACACCGACGACGGCGACGTGCTGACCGGATGGGCGCTCGCGGGGCGCGGTATCATCAACAAGCCGCGCTTCGAGGTGGAGCCCTTCATCCGCGACCGGCGGCTCAAGGTGATACTGCCCGACGCGCCGCCGACGCCCGTACAATTCGCGGCGGTCTACCCGCACAGAAAGTACCAGGATCCGAAGATCCGGTTCCTTCTCGATTTCATGGCCGAACGCTGCCAGCGCATGATCGGCGATCTGCTCAAGGGGAGGTGATCGGTTCAGGCGCGATACAGCGCGGTGGCGATCTCGGCGGCTGCAAGGGCGGCGATGACGGCGGGACGTTTGTCGCGAACGGTCGCGCCACCGATCGGCGTGACGACACGGTCGGCGTCGGCGGCCGTGCCTCCGGCGGTCCGCAGATACCAAGAGCGGAACGTCGACTTCTTGGTCGCGGAGCCGATCATGCCGATATAGGCGGCATCGCGGCGCGCGAGCGCCTCGGCCACGATCAGGAAATCGAGTGCATGGTCGTGGGTCAGGACAACGAAGGCCGAGCCGGGAGGCGCGGCGCGGATCTCGTCCTCCGGCACGGCGGTCAATCGGGTCGACACCGTGGGAGGGAAATCCCCGAGCGCGTCGGCACGCGTCTCGACCACCATGACCGCCACCGGCAGCAGCGCCAGCGCTTCCGACAGGGCACGTCCGACATGGCCGCCACCGAAGAGATAGACATGGGGGCGTGTCGCGCGCTCGCGTGCGTCGCCGGCCAGAATGTCCGCGCGCATCGCGTCGTCAAGGAGAACCAGTTCGAGTTCGACGCGCCCGCCGCAGCACTGGCCGATCTCCGGACCCAGCGGGATCGACAGTCTGGCCGCCTCGGGATCCGCCCGAGCGCCCCGCAGCATCTGCCTGGCCTCGGCGATCGCCATGAATTCGAGCTGTCCACCGCCTATCGTTCCGAAACTGGATGCCGGAGACACCAGCATCCATGCGCCCGCCTCGCGCGGCGTGGAGCCGAGCGCCTCGGCGACGCGCACGAGCACGAGCGCCGGCTCGGCGGCACAAAATTCGGCGAGCGCGGTGCTTCGCATCGCGGGTCCGCGCCTCAGCCTGGCCCGCTCAGTGCCGCGTGGCGATTGACGTCCTTGTAGAGAAGATAGCGGAACCTGCCGGGACCGCCCGCGTAGCAGGCCTGCGGACAGAAGGCGCGGAGCCAGAGAAAATCCCCTGCCTCCACCTCTACCCAATCGCGGTTGAGCCGGTACACCGCCTTGCCTTCGAGCACGTATAGCCCGTGTTCCATGACATGGGTCTCCTCGAACGGGATCGTTCCGCCCGGCTCGAAGGAGACGATGTTGACATGCATGTCATGGCGAAGATCGTCGGGATCGACGAAGCGGGTCGTCGCCCAGCGTCCCTCGGTGCCCGGCATTGCGACCGGGGCAATCTCTTGCTCGTTCGCGAAGAAGGCCTCGGGGGCTTCGATCCCCTCCACCTTCTCGTAGCGCTTGCGTATCCACTGGAAGCGCGCAGGTTCCGTTCCCTCATTGGCCAGGCGCCACGCGCTGGCCGGCGGGAGGAACGCATACCCGCCAGCTCGCAGCACTCGGGAGCCGCCGTCGAGCGTCACGGTCACCTCGCCCTCCATGACGAAGAGGACGGACTCGGCCCCGGCATCCGGCTCGGGCCGGTCGCTGCCTCCGGCGGGCGCGACTTCCATCAGATACTGAGAGAAGGTCTCCGCGAAGCCCGAGAGCGGCCGTGCCAGCACCCAGGCGCGGGTTCCGCGCCAATGGGGCAGGTTGGACGTGACGATGTCGCGCATCACGCCTCTCGGCATCACTGCGTACGCCTCAGTGAAGACCGCGCGGCCGGTGTGCAGTTCCGTCTGGGGCGGATGCCCGCCATGCGTCGCGGCATAGGCCGGGACAAGCCGGGATGGGGCCGTTTCCGTCATGGTCGTTCTCACTTCGGCAACATGTCCGTCAATCTCAGCAGGGCAATGCGCTCCACCTGCTCGCAGGCGGTCGCGAATTCCTCATCCGGGGAACTCCCAATGCGCTGCTCGAAAGCGCCAAGGATGTCCGACTTTCCCAGCCCCCGCACCGCGATGATGAAGGGGAAGCCATATCTCTCCGTGTAGGCTGCGTTCAGTTCGGTAAAGCGCGCACGCTCGTCGTCGGTAAGCGCGTCGAGGCCGGCGGAAGCCTGTTCGGCGGTCGATTCCGCCGTGAGGCGTCTTGCCTGGGCGAGCCTGCCCGCAAGGTCCGGATGTGCCCGGAGAACACCGAGACGCTCGTCACGGCTCGCCGAACGGAAGACGCGGCAAAGTGCGTTGTGAAGGCCGCCCGCGCTGTCATGGGCCGGGCCGAGCTCGAGCCCGAAGGCGCGATCGGCGATCCACGGCGAATGCTCGAAGATGCCGCCGAACGTCGCCACGAAGGTGTCGCGCGCCATGCGCGAGGGCCTGATCGTGGGCGCCACGTAGGGATGGTGCGCATTCCAGTGCTCGGCGATGTCGATGCGGCGCGGCATCCAGATGTGCTGATGGCCCTTCACGTAGTCGATGAAGCGCTTCAGTGCAGCCGCTCGCCCCGGCCTGCCAACGATCCGGCAATGCAGCCCGACGCTCATCATCGCGGGCTTTCCGGCCATGCCTTCCGCGTAGAGTGCGTCGAACGTGTCCTTGAGGTAGCGAAAGAACTGCTCACCCTCCGTGAAGCCAGCCGAAATCGCAAAGCGCATGTCGTTGGCGTCGAGCGTGTATGGGATGACGAGCTGCGGCGGGATCGGATTGCCATGGCCGTCATGGTCGAGCCAGTAGGGGAGGTCGTCGTCGTAAGTATCGGAGAGATAAGCAAAACCGCCTTCGGCCGCCACCAGCCGGACGGTGTTTTCCGACGTTCGCCCGGTGTACCAGCCGGACGGGCGGGTGCCGGTCACTTCCGCGTGGAGCCGGATCGCCTCCACCATGTCGGCGCGTTCGGCGTCCTCGTCATGGTCCCGATAGTCGATCCATTTCAGGCCGTGGCTCGCGACCTCCCAGCCCGCTTCCGTCATCGCCGCCACCTGGTCGGGCGAGCGGGCCAGCGCCGTCGCGACGCCGTAGACCGTGACTGGGACGGCCGCCTCGGTGAACATGCGGTGCAGCCGCCAGAAGCCCGCGCGCGCGCCGTACTCATAGATCGATTCCATGTTCCAGTGGCGCTTGCCCGGCCATGCCTGGGCACCCGTGATCTCGGACAGGAACGCCTCGGAGGCGCCGTCGCCGTGCAGGACGGAGTTTTCTCCACCCTCCTCGTAGTTTAGGACGAACTGCACCGCGATCACTGCCCCGCCCGGCCATTGCGGATCGGGCCTGCTCCGGCCATAGCCGCGCATGTCGCGGACGTAGCGCTTCGGTGTCATCAGCCTCCCTCGGGCCATCGCCTTCGGTGTTCACATTATCAGGGGGAGTGACGGCCAATCCCCCCGGAAAATTTGAAAGTCTTTTCGTGGCGGTCCCTTTCGCTGAACGGCGCGCATCCGCTACTCTTTCGCGGATGAAAGCGTTCCGCAACTGCGAGGAATCCCGGCGATGAGCGTTGGCGGCAAGCTGACCACCCACGTTCTCGACACTGCTCTCGGCCGCCCTGCCGAAGGTCTGAAGATCACTCTCTACAGGGTATCCGGCAATTCCCATCGCAAGATCGGCGAGGCCGTCACCAATGCCGACGGACGTTGCGACGCGCCGCTGCTCGAAGGCAAGGCCTTCGCCGCCGGCACGTACGAGCTCGTCTTCTTCGCCGGCGACTATCTGCGCGCGGGCGGCGGCCAACTCCCGGACCCGCTATTCCTGGATCAGATTCCGATCCGTTTCGGCATGGCCGAGCACAAGCACTATCATGTGCCCCTGCTCCTTTCGCCCTTCGGCTACTCGACCTACCGGGGGAGCTGAGGGTTGTCGACCATGACCCGGAGCAGCATCACCTTCCTCCTGAACGGCGACGAGGTTACCGTCTCCGAACCGCGCGCAGAGGAGACACTGCTCGACTTCCTGCGTATTCGCCGTGCCCTCAGGGGTACCAAGGAAGGATGCGCCGAGGGCGACTGCGGTGCCTGCACGGTGCTGGTCGGACGCCTGACCGGGCAGGGCCTCGCCTACGAGGGGGTCAATGCCTGCATCCGGTTCCTCGCCTCGCTAGACCGGACGCATGTCGTCACCGTCGAGCACCTCAAGCGGGCGGACGGTTCCCTGCATCCGATCCAGCAGTCGCTCGTCGAGGAGCACGGCGCGCAATGCGGCTTCTGCACGCCGGGCTTCGTCATGTCGCTCTACGGGCTTTGGATGCGCGTGCCCGAGCCGACGGAAGGACAGGTCGAGAAGGCGCTGCAGGGGAATCTGTGCCGCTGCACGGGCTACGCGCCGATCGTGCGCGCGTCGATGGGCGCGATCCGCCACGGTTCGCCCCTTGCCGATGCGCTCGTGGTCGAGCGGGAAGCGGTGGCCGCCCGGCTCGCCGCCATGGATGCCAGACGGATCGCGACAGACGCCGTGATCGTGCCGGCCACCGCCGATGATCTCGCCGCGGTTCTTGCCGCGCGTCCCGGGGCGACCATCGTGGCGGGCGCCACGGATGTCGGCCTGTGGGTCACGAAGCGCATGAGGGACATCGCGCCGGCGGTGTTCATCGGCCATCTGGAGGAACTGCGCCGTGTCGAGGAACATGATGGCCGCATCCGGATCGGCGCGGGCGTTTCCTATACGGACGCCTTCGAGGCGCTGGCCGAGCGTATTCCGGCGCTCGGTCGCCTCATCTCCCGCATAGGTGGCGAGCAGGTGCGCAACATGGGCACGATCGGCGGCAACGTCGCCAATGGCTCCCCGATCGGCGACATGCCGCCGGCGCTGATCGCGCTCGACGCGCGACTGACCCTGCGCGGCGGAGACTCGCGGCGTACGATCCCGCTCGAGGAGTTCTTCATCGATTATGGCCGGCAGGACCGCCGGCCGGGCGAGTTCGTGGAGGCAATCGAGGTGCCGTTGCCCGACGCCGGCGAGCATTTCGCGGTCCACAAGGTCACGAAGCGCCGCGACGAGGACATCACGGCGGTATTGTCGGCCGTTCGGCTTCGGCTTACGGGTGACGGCCGGGTCGAGGCGATACGCATCGCCTGCGGCGGCATGGCCGGCGTGCCGAAGCGCGCGAAGGCGGTCGAGGCGGCTCTGCTCGGCCGGGCCTGGACGACCGAGAACGTCGCGGCGGCGCTGCCGGAATTCGAGGTGGATTTCACGCCGCTGACCGACATGCGCGCCAGCGCCGAATACCGCATGCTGGTGGCGAAAAACCTGCTGAGACGCTTCTTCCTGGAAACGACAGGGACGAGAAAGCCCATAATGGTGACGCGGGAGAGGGCGGCGTGAGCAGTCACCCGACCGCATCGCGGGACCGCATCGCCGGCGGTGTCGCAACCTCGCTCGCGCACGATTCGGCCCGCAAGCACGTCACCGGCGAGGCGGTGTATATCGACGATATGCCGGAACCGGCGGGGTTGCTGCACGGGTGCCTCGGCCTGGCGGAGATCGCCCACGGCACGATCACGGCCATGGACCTGTCCGCCGTACGCGCCACGCCCGGCGTCGTGCTGGTACTGACGGCGGATGACATGCCGGCCTCAAACGACATCTCGCCGACCGGCCGCAACGACGAGCCGGTGCTGGCGGAGAAAACCATCGAGTTCCACGGTCAGCCCATATTCGCGGTGGTCGCAGAGACGCGCGAGGCGGCGCGGCGCGCCTGCCGGATGGCGAGGATCGACTACGAGGAACACGACTTCGTCGTCGACATTGCCGATCTCGACCGCCGCAACGGCCGCCACGTCACCCCGCCACTGACGCTGAAGCGCGGCGACGCCACCGCCGCCATCGCCACCGCGCCCCGAAGGCTTTCCGGTACCATGGCCGTCGGCGGGCAGGATCATTTCTACCTCGAGGGCCATATCGCGCTCGCCGTTCCGGGGGAGGACATGGACGTCACGGTCCATTCCTCCACCCAGCATCCGAGCGAGGTCCAGCACATGGTCGCGCATGTGCTCGGCGTTCCCTCTCATGCCGTTACGGTCGAGGTGCGGCGCATGGGCGGCGGTTTCGGCGGCAAGGAGACCCAGTCCAACCAGTTCGCAGCCATCGCCGCGGTGGCGGCCAAGAAACTCGGCCGTGCGGTGAAGATCAGGCTGGACCGGGACGACGACATGGTCGCCACCGGCAAGCGCCACGACTTCCTGATCGACTACGAGGTCGGGTTCGACGACGACGGCGCGATCCTCGGCGTCGATTTCCACTACGCCGCGCGATGCGGCTTTTCCTCCGATCTCTCCGGACCCGTGACCGATCGCGCGCTGTTCCATTGCGACAACGCCTATTTCTACCCGGCCGTAAAGGCGGTCTCCGCACCGCTCTACACGAACACCGTTTCCAACACCGCCTTTCGCGGGTTCGGCGGACCGCAGGGAATGATGGGCGCGGAACGCATCGTCGACGAGGTGGCTTTCGCGACCGGGCTCGACCCGCTGGAGGTGCGCAAGCGGAACTTCTACGGGAACGGCGAGCGCGACGTCACGCCCTATCACCAGCGCGTCGAAGACAACGTCATCGCCCGCGTCGTGGCCGAACTCGAGGCTTCCAGCGACTACTCCCGCCGCCGCCGCACCATTGCGGCGTTCAACGCCAATTCCGAGATCGTGAAGCGCGGGATCGCGCTGACGCCCGTCAAGTTCGGGATCTCGTTCACCGCCACCCACTACAACCAAGCAGGCGCGCTGGTGCACGTCTATTCGGACGGATCGGTTCACCTGAACCACGGCGGCACCGAGATGGGGCAGGGGCTCTACGTCAAGGTGGCGCAGGTCGTTGCGGAGGAATTCCAGATCGACGTCGATCGCGTGAAGATCACGGCGACGACGACGGGAAAGGTGCCCAACACGTCCGCGACGGCCGCCTCGTCCGGCACTGACCTCAACGGCATGGCGGCGCAGAACGCGGCGCGGCAGATCAGGACCCGACTGACCGATTTCGCGGCCGAGCGATACAGCGTGCCCCTCGACCAGATCGCCTTCCTTCCCAACCGGGTGCGTATCGGCAACCAGGAGATCGGTTTCGACGATCTGGTGAAGCAGGCCTACATGGCGCGAATCCAGCTTTCGGCGGCCGGCTTCTACAAGACGCCGAAGATCCACTGGAACAGGGACGAGGGGAAAGGCCACCCCTTCTACTATTTCGCCTATGGCGCGGCGTGCTCGGAAGTCTCGATCGACACGCTCACGGGCGAGTATGTCGTCGAGCGAACCGACATACTGCACGAGACCGGCCGCTCTCTGAACCCGGCGATCGACATCGGCCAGGTGGAAGGCGGCTTCGTTCAGGGCATGGGCTGGCTCACGACCGAAGAATTGTGGTGGGACGAGAAGGGCCGGCTCAGGACCCACGCGCCATCGACCTACAAGATCCCGCTGGCCTCGGACCGTCCGAAGATATTCAACGTTAGGCTCGCCGACTGGTCCGAGAATGCCGAGCCGGCGATCCATCGGTCCAAGGCCGTCGGCGAGCCTCCCTTCATGCTCGCCATGTCGGTCTTCCACGCCCTTTCCGACGCCGTCGCCTCGGTGGCGGGACACCGGTTCTTTCCGCGCCTCGACGCGCCCGCCACCCCGGAACGGGTACTGATGGCCGTGGAGCGGCTGAGGCGTGAGGCATCGCCGTGAGCCGGATGATCGTTGCGCGACCGCTGACGCGCGCGGCCTTCGCCGCCTACGGTGACGTGCTCGACACCGACTGGCCTAGCCATTACCCGATCAACGACGGCATGTGCGAGCGCTACCATGACCTCGCGAAGGTCGAGGCGGAAGGGCCGGCCGCCCGGGTGCTGCTCTCGATCTTTCACGGGCGCCCCTACGACTTTCCCCTGAAGCTGTCGATGGTCGAGCGCCATCCGTTGGGCAGCCAGGCATTCATGCCGTTGTCGCCAGCGCCCTTCCTGGTGGTCGTCTGCCATGACGGGCCCGAGGGTCCGGCGACGCCGGCGGCTTTCGTAACCCGGCCGGGGCAGGGGGTCTCCTATCCGCGCGGGCGCTGGCATGCCGTGCTGACGCCGATCGGCAGCCCGCAGGATTTTCTTGTGGTCGATCGCGGCGGCCAGGGCAACAATCTCGAAGAGTTCCGTTTCCCCGATCCCTGGGAAGTCAGGCTTCCGGATGACTTCGTCGATGGCTGACGCAAGGCTCGTGGCGCGCCTGTTGGACGTGATCGAGCGAGACATCCTTCCGCTCACCGAGAAGGGAGTCGTTTCGGGAAACAAGGTCTTCGGCGCCGCGATCCTCAGGAAGGACGACCTGTCTCTGGTGCTGGCGGAAACCAACAACGAGACCGAGAACCCGCTTTGGCATGGCGAGATGCACTGCCTGAAGCGCTTCTACGAAATGCCCAGTGATAGACGGCCCGATACCCGCGACTGCATTTTCCTGACAACGCATGAGCCATGTTCGCTGTGTCTGTCGGCGATCACCTGGACCGGCTTCGACAATTTCTTCTATCTCTTCAGCCACCAGGATTCGCGCGACAGCTTCGCGATTCCGCACGATCTGGCGATCCTCAAGGAGGTGTTCCGTCTGGAGCCCGGAGGCTACCGGAAGGAAAACACCTACTGGACGGCAAAAGGCCTGCGCGACGAGGCGAACGCGCTTCCCGCTGCCGGGCGCGAGGAGGCTTGGCGGCAGGTCGCGCGGATCGAGGCGGCCTATGCCCTACTTTCCGAGGTCTACCAGGGCGGCAAGGCGGCCAACGACATCCCGCTGAGGTGAGGTGCGTCGTTCGAGGTGTTCCGCTTAGACGGGCCGAGGGTCACGCCTCAGGATGAGGGAGGGTGGTTCCGGGCGCCTTCCTCCCTCATCGTGAGGCGCGAGCGGAGCGAGCCTCGAAGAACAAGCCTACTTGCTTGCCATCGATCCCAGCCGAGCGATGTATGCCTTCTGCAGCGCGCCCGCTCCCCAGCCGGCGCCCCCGGACTGCCCGCCGAGTGCCTCGAGGATGGCGACGAGATTGTCGTCGCGAATGCGTTCGAGATCGCGGATCGAGAGACCGTCGGCCTGCTCGTCTGATTGACCGGCGATCTTGTCGACCAGATCAGCGGTCAGTTCCGGCACATCGGTGAGCTTCGTCCACGGCCATTGCAGGCACGGACCGAACTGGGCCATGAAGTGACGCATGCCGGCCTCCCCGCCGGCGATGCGGTAGGTCTGGAACAGGCCCATCTGTGCCCAGCGCAGGCCGAAGGAATAGCGGATGATGTCGTCCAGTTCCTCGACGGTGGTGACGTCGTCGTTCACCAGCCAGAGCGCCTCGCGCCACAGGGCTTCGAGAAGCCGGTCGCCGACGAACGCCTCGATCTCCTTGCGAATGACGACCGGCTTCATGCCGATCGACGCATAGAGGATCTTCGCGCGTTCGATCGTGTCGGATGTGGTCTTCTCGCCGCCCACCAGTTCGACCAGAGGGAGCAGGTAGACAGGATTGAACGGGTGGGCCACGACGAACCGCTCGGGACGATCGAGCGCGGTGGCCATGTCGGTCGGCTTGAGGCCGGAAGTGGATGACCCGATCAGGGCATCCGGGCGCGCGTGGGCGTCGATCGCGGCAAGGACGCGGTGCTTCAGGTCCAGACGTTCCGGCACGCTCTCCTGGACGAGATCGGCGTCTGCAACGGCTTCCGACAGCGTGGCGGCCAAGGTGATGGCGCCCTCGGCCGGCAGGGCGGGCGCCATGCGGCGATAGGCGCGGCGGGCGTTCTCGAGCACGGCCTCGACCTTGCGGGCAGCTTCGGGATCGGGGTCGAAGATGGCGACGTCGATGCCGTTGAGCACCAGGCGCGCGATCCAGCCTGCGCCGATGACGCCGCCGCCGATACAGGCTGCCCGGGCGATGGTCATGTTTCAGATCCCATGGATATAGACGGAGAGGGGGTGCTGTTCATCGACAACGCATCGCTCAGGCCGCCACCGGTGCCCTCTTGGCGAGCCCGAGCTTGCGACGCACTTCTTCGGGACCTATCACGCGCGCCCCGAGGTTCTCGACGATCGTCACGGCGCGTTCGACGAGTTGCGCGTTCGTTGCCAAGACGCCCTTGCCGAGCCACAGATTGTCTTCCAGCCCGACCCGGACGTTTCCGCCCGCAAGCACGGAAGCAGCGACGAAGGGCATCTGGCTGCGGCCCAGCGCGAAGGCGGAAAAGGTCCAAGTCGGGGGAACGGCGTTGACCATGGCGAGGAACGTGCCGAGGTCGTCGGGCGCGCCCCACGGCACGCCCATGCAGAGCTGGACGAGCGCGTCTGGTTCGAGGATTCCTTCATCGACGAGCTGCTTCGCGAACCACAGATGGCCGGTGTCGAAGGCCTCGATCTCCGGCTTCACGCCCATTTCCGTCATCATGCGCCCCATCGCCCGCAGCATTCCGGGCGTGTTGGTCATGACGTAGTCGGCCTCGGCGAAGTTCATCGTGCCGCAGTCGAGCGTGCAGATCTCGGGCAGGCATTTGCGGACATGCTCGACGCGAGCCGAGGCGCCGGCCATGTCCGTGCCCTTGTCCTTCAGGGGCAGGGGCTGCTCGACGCCGCCGAACACCATGTCGCCGCCCATGCCCGCCGTCAGGTTGAGCACCATGTCGGTCCCGGCGTCGCGGATGCGTTCGGTCAACTCGCGGTAGAGATGGAGGTCGCGGCGTGGTGCGCCGGTCTGCGGATCACGGACGTGACAGTGGACGATCGCCGCGCCGGCCTTTGCCGCGTCGATCGCGGCTTCGGCTATCTGCATTGGCGAGCGCGGCACATGCGGCGAACGTTCCTGCGTGCTGCCGGACCCGGTGACGGCGCAGGTGATGAAGACCTCGCGGTTCATTGCAAGCGGCATATGGGCTCCCGGCGGTGACCGGGATACTCGCCCGAAGCATCTGGGGACGCTCGCCGGTTTGCGAAGTCAGCCGCGCGAAATGCGGCGCGCTGAGGCGCGCACCAGTCTGGTATATACCACCAAGTGGACGCTCGAGTTGGCCGAGACCCATGGCCGGCTCGCGGCCGACATGAAGCTCATCGGGAAATCGCTGTCACCACTCGACATGCCGATCGCCGCGCATGCGCGACCCTGGTCCGCAATGACCACGCTTTCCGGAATGTGCCGGGGTTGCCGGTCGAGGACTGGACGGAAGCCTAGACCCTCTCCACCGCGATGGCGATGCCCTGGCCGACGCCGATGCACATGGTGGCCAGCGCGCGTTTCGCCTGGCGCTCCCTGAGCTCCAGCGCCGCCGAGCCGGTGATGCGTGCACCGGACATGCCCAGCGGATGGCCGAGCGCGATAGCGCCGCCATTGGGGTTCACGTGGTCGGCATCGTCGGGCAGGCCCAGATCGCGCGTCACGGCGAGCCCCTGGGCGGCGAAGGCCTCGTTCAGTTCGATCACGTCGAAATCGGAGACCTTGAGGCCCAGCCGCTCGCATAGCCTGCGCGTGGCGGGTGCTGGGCCGAAGCCCATGATGCGCGGCGCGAGGCCGGCGACCGCGCCGCCCAGCACGCGCGCAATCGGGGTGAGGCCATATTTCTTGATGGCGGCTTCGGAGGCAACGATCAGCGCCGCGGCGCCGTCGTTGACGCCCGACGCGTTGCCGGCCGTCACCGTGCCATTCTCGCGGAACGGGGTCGGCAGCCTCGAGAGCTTTTCGGCGGTGGTGCCGGCGCGCGGATGCTCGTCGCGATCGACGACGACCGGATCGGCCTTGCGCTGCGGGATCGTCACCGCGACGATCTCCTTCGCCAGCCGGCCGTTGCCCTGTGCCGCGACCGCCCTGTCCTGGCTGCGGGCGGCGAAGGCATCCTGGTCGGCGCGGGAGACCTGGAATTCCTCCGCAACGTTTTCGGCGGTTTCCGGCATGGAATCAACGCCATATTGCCTTTTCATCAACGGATTGACGAAACGCCAGCCAATCGTCGTGTCGTAAATTTCCGCGTTGCGCGAGAAGGCTTCCGTCGCCTTGGGCATGACGAAGGGCGCGCGGCTCATGGACTCCACACCGCCGGCGATCATCAGGTCTGCCTCACCCGCCTTGATCGCACGGGCAGCGATCGTCACGGCATCCATGCCCGAGCCGCACAGCCGGTTGACGGTGGAACCGGGCACCTCCTTCGGGAGCCCGGCCAGCAGCAGCGCCATGCGGGCGACGTTGCGGTTGTCCTCGCCGGCCTGGTTGGCGCAGCCATAGACGACATCCTCGACTGCGCCCCAGTCGACACCGGGATTGCGCGTCATCAGCGCCCTGAGCGGCACCGCTCCGAGATCGTCGGCGCGGACGGAGGATAGCGACCCGCCGAAGCGTCCGATCGGAGTGCGGATATAGTCGCAGATATATGCGTGGGTCATGGGTTGCTTCCTAAACGCGGTGTTCGACGGTCTGCGATCTCGCGCAGAACCGGCACTACGCCGCCCTGTCCTTCTTTTTTTCCGCGCCATGCGCGGCCTTCGTCCGGGCCTGGAGATCGCGCAGCGTCTTCAGTTCGAGTTCGGTCGGGGCGGGTGTGATCTCGATGGCGTCCGCGAACTTCACCGTCCAGCCGCAGGTCTCCTGCACCTTCTCGCGCGTGACGCCGGGATGGAGCGACACGACCGTGAACTCCTTCGTCTCGGGGTCAGGCTTCCACACGGCGAGGTCGGTGATGAGCAGTGTGGGGCCCTTCGTGTCGATGCCGAGGCGGGCGCGGTGGTCGCCGCCGTCGCCATGGCCAAACGAGGTGTAGAAGTCGATCTTGTCGACCATGCCGCGCTTCGATTGCGCCATGGTGATGTAGATCTCCTGGGCGGAGGTGGCGATTTCAGGTGCGCCGCCGCCGCCGGGCAGGCGCGTCTTCGGGTGGGCGTAGTCGCCGATGACGGTGGTGTTGATGTTTCCGTATCTGTCGAGCTGGGCGGCACCCAGGAAACCGATGGTGATGCGCCCGCCCTGCAGCCAGTAGCGGAACATCTCGGGCACCGACACGGTTGTCACCGCGGTATCGCAGAGCTCTCCGTCGCCGATCGACAGCGGCAACACGTCGGGCGCGGTGCCGATCGTCCCGGACTCGTAGATCAGCGTGATGTCCGGCGCGTGCGTCAGCCGGGCGACGTTGCACGCGGCCGAGGGCGCGCCGATGCCGACGAAGCAGACATCCGACGTCTTCAGCGCGCGCGACGCGGCGATGGTCATCATCTCATTGGGCGTGAAGCCGGGATCACTCATCAGGCGGCCCTCCTGGTGGAATACTTCAGATGGGCGACACGCGCGGCGAAGTCCTCGGGCGTCGATTCCATCACGTTCTTCTGCATCCAGTCGCGGAACTTGTCACGGTCGGCAGCGATTTCGTCCCACTCGATATAGGCCGCATTGTCGCGAATGTAGTAGCCGTGGGTATAGGAGGGATGCGCCCCGCCCGGGACCACGGAAACCGCCTTGAGCGTCCATGCCGGGAGCACGGTCAGATTGGGGTGAAGGTCGTCGAAGGAATCCACGACCTCCTCGACAGTCGCCACGGCGCGCTTTGCCGCCAGCACCGCCTCCTTCTGGACGCCGACGATGCCTTCCACCAGGACGTTGCCCTTCCGGTCGGCCTTCTGGGCGTGGATGAAGGTGACGTCCGGCCGCACGGACGGGATGGCGGCGAACTGCTCGCCGGTAAAGGGGCAGGTAATCGACTTGATGTTGGCGTTGACCTTGGCGAGGCTCGCACCACGATAGCCGCGAAAAACGGCAAAGGGCATGCCGGCGGCACCAGCTTCGTATGCGTTGGCCATGCCGGCGTGGGAATGCTCCTCGACCTCGACGGCATTCGGCCAGCCGTTCTCGATGGCGTCGCGGGCACGGCGCAGAAGGCCGACGCCGGGATTGCCGACGTAGGAGAAGATCATCTTCCTGACCATGCCCATGCCGACCATCTGGTCGTAGACGAGGTCCGGCGTCATGCGGATCAGCGTCAGGTTCCTGAAGCCCTGGCGGATCGACTCGTGGACGGCGGCAGTCGGGATGAGATGTGTGAAGCCTTCGAAGGCGACGGAGTCGCCATCATTGAGATTTTCGGCGACTGCCTGTTGCAGGGGCAGGAAACGCACCACGCTCTCCTCCAAAAGTTCGCATTGCGTACATATGTTTTCTATGCGATACGGGTATGTCGAATGAGTGCGAATTTGTCAATGTGCCGCCGGATGTGGCGGATCGCGCCGGACCCGTGCCGGTAGCCGGCAATGACGGAGGCTGCCATGCATGACCGCGACCATGTGGGCTCGCTCGCGAAGGGCCTGGGCGTGCTCGAAATCCTCGCCGCCCACCCGTCGGGGCTGACGTTGAGCGAGGTGGCCGAGCGCGCGGGCCTGACGCGGGCGGGTGCCAGGCGGCTGCTGCTCACACTGGGAACTAGCGGCTATGCCGAACAGGAAGGACGCCGCTTCCAGCTCACCCCGCGCCTCCTTGCGCAGTCACGTACCTGGCTGGAAGGCTCTTCGCTGTGGAACTTCGCAGCGCCATTCATGCGCGAAGTCTCTGCCACGCTTAAGGAATCCTGCTCCGCGGCGGTGCTTGCGGACGAGGACGTGGTCTATGTGGCGCGCGTGCCCGGCGCGCGGATCATCTCGGTGGCCCTGCATGTCGGCACCCGCCTCCCGGCCTACTGCACCTCTATGGGACGTGTGCTCCTGGCCGGGCTTTCCCCCGAGGCGCGCGCAGCACTGCTGGAACGTGCCGCGATCACGGCCAAGACGGCGAAGACCGTCACCGACCCTGGAGCGCTTGCCGAGGTAATCGAGCAAACCGCTCGCGACGGCTACAGCCTCGTCGACGAAGAACTGGAGATCGGCTTGCGCTCCATAGCCGTGCCCATTCGCGACCGCTCCGGAGCGACGGTCGCGGCGATCAACGTGTCAACGCAGTCCGCGCGCTACTCCTGCGCGGAGATGAAGCGCACGATCCTGCCCCTGCTTTCGGGCGCCGCGTGCCAGATCGAAGCCTATTTCGTGGTGCAGTAACGCGGTCGCGACTCAGGCCGCATCCGAATGCCGGTTGTCTCCCGCGGCCTCGATGGCCTTGCGCAGTTCACCCGCCAAGCGGCGCTGAAAGACGGCCGAGACGGCACGGCCGAGTTCCGGAGGTGCGTCGTCGTAGCCGTTCGCGCCGAGCGCCATGAGGCGATCGATGATGGAGTCGGCCGGTCCCTGCGTCGGCAACAATTCCGTCTCGGCAGGCGCCAGCGATGGAGGGGTTTCGGGGTCCGGTAGCATGAGCGCATAATACTTCAACGCCCATGGCAACCGGAAGACAAGATGGTGGCGGGACAGTGATCATCCGGAAAAGAATTCTCTCCGACGGAAACGGATATTTGAAATAAGGTTCCCGACCGGACGGTCGGGCGACCGCGATTCCCAGGCCACACCAAAGCGCCTATGCTCACCCGGAGAGGATGATCGACACAAAAATGGCACGGGATGCGACCGGACTGAGCATGAGCGGCGCGGACGCGGCGGCGGCGGAAGCGTATGCGCGGGGCATGGGCGATTTCCAGCGCTTCGCGGGCGATCCGGTCGGCGCGGCCGAGGAGGCGATCACCGCGGCGCCCGGCTGCGTCATGGCTCATGCGCTCAAGGGATGGCTCTACGCTCTCGCCACCGAACCCGCCGCCACCGATGTCGCGCGCAGCATCCACGCCGTCATGCGCGGGCTCCCCGCGACCGCCCGCGAGGCCGCGCATGTCGAGGCGCTCGGGCATCTGGTCGAAGGACGATGGTACGAGGCCGGGCGAAGGCTCGCCGCTCTGTCGGCAGAAGAACCGCTCGACGCGCTCGCGCTGCAGGCCGGCCACCAGATCGACTTCTTCACCGGGAACGCCGCGATGCTGCGCGACCGCATCGCAGCGGCGCTGCCGTCCTGGGACGAAGGCATGCCGGGATATCACGCGCTGCTGGGCATGCACGCCTTCGGGCTCGAGGAGAACGGCGCCTATTTCCAGGCGGAGGCCGAGGGCCGCAGGGCGATCGCGCTCGAACCGCGCGACGGCTGGGCGCAACATGCCGTCGCCCATGTCATGGAGATGCAATGCCGCCAAAGGGAGGGGATTGCCTGGATGCGCGAGGATCCCGATCGCTGGTCGAGGGGATCGTTCCTGCAGATCCACAACTGGTGGCATCTCGCGCTCTTCCACTACGAACTCGGCGAGATCGACGAGGTACTCGCGCTTCACGATGGCCCGATCTACGGAACCCGCTCGCCCCTGGCGCTCAACATGGTCGATGCGTCGGCGATATTGTGGCGGCTCAGCATCGGCGGACATGAGGTCGGGGGACGCTGGCAGGCGCTGGCCGAGAACTGGCGGCCATTCGCATCTGCCGCCAACTACGCCTTCAACGACATGCACGCCATGATGGCCTTCGTCGGCGCGGGCGACATGGAGGCGGCGCGCCGGCTGACCGACGCGCAGGGTGCGGCGATCGATGCCGGGGGAGACAATGCCGCCTTCACGCGCGACGTCGGGCGGCCCGCCGCCGCCGCCGTACTCGCCTTCGCGGAGGGTGACTATCGACGCGTGGTCGCCCTTCTCGCGCCGCTTCGCGGCATCGCGCACCGTTTCGGCGGCAGCCACGCGCAGCGCGACGTGCTCGAATTGACGCTCATCGAGGCGGCTCTAAGGGCAGGCGATCGGGAACTCGCCACACGCCTCGCCGACGAGCGCCATGCGGCGCGCCCGTCTAGCCCCCTGTCGGTGCATTTCCGCAACCGCGCCAAGGGGAACCTGGCTACAGGCTGATTTATTACGAGACCCGAAATAATTATCGCCTCGTGTCTCGGGCGCTGCTAGATTGAAGGATGGCGTCCGTCGGGACGCCCGGGAGGACTGCGCCCATGTATCTCGGCATCGACCTCGGTACGTCCGGGGTGAAGGCGGTCGTGATCGACGCCGCGCAGAGGGTCGTCGCCTCCGCGGGCGCGCCGCTTGCGGTGATGCGCCAACGCCCCGGCTGGTCGGAGCAGGCGCCCGCCGACTGGATCGGGGCCACCGAGCATTGCCTGGAAGCGCTCCGCGCTTCGAACCCGGCCGAACTCGCAGCGGTGCGCGGCGTCGGGCTCTCCGGGCAGATGCACGGCGCCACGCTGCTGGGCGCGGCCGACGAGGTGCTGCGACCGGCCATACTGTGGAACGACACGAGAAGCCAGGCCGAGGCCGCGGCACTGGATGCCGATCCGCGCTTCCGCGCCAAGACAGGTAACATCGTCTTTCCCGGCTTCACGGCTCCGAAGCTCGTGTGGGTCAGCCGGAACGAAGCTTCCATCTTCCGCCAGGTGCGCCGCGTGCTCCTGCCCAAGGACTTCCTGCGCCTGTGGCTGACGGGAGAGGCGGTTTCGGAGATGTCGGATGCTTCCGGGACAGCATGGCTCGATGTCGCCCTGCGCCGCTGGTCGGAAGATCTGCTGGCAGCCGGCGGCATGGAGCTTCGCCAGATGCCACGCCTGGTCGAGGGCACGGCGCCGTCGGGCACGCTGCGCGGGGCGCTTTCGGCGCGCTACGGCATGCGGGGCGACGTCGTGGTCGCCGGAGGGGCGGGTGACAATGCCGCGTCGGCCTGCGGCATGGGCGCAATAGGGGCCGGCAGCGCATTCGTCTCGCTCGGCACCTCGGGCGTGCTCTTTGCCGCCAACGACGCCTTCCGCCCCAATCCCGGAAGCGCGGTGCACGCCTTCTGCCACGCCTTTCCCGATGCCTGGCACCAGATGGGCGTCATCCTGTCAGCGACGGATTCGCTCAACTGGCTGGCGGGCGTGAGCGGGGTGGAGGCGGCGGCGCTGGTCGCGGAGGCCGGCGAGGACCTCGCCTCGCCGGGCGAGGTTCTGTTCCTCCCCTATCTTTCGGGTGAGCGCACGCCGCACAACGATGCCGGCGCACGGGGCTGCTTTGCGGGCCTGTCGCATGTCAGCGACCGGAGGGCACTGACACGGGCCGTACTGGAGGGGGTCGCCTTCGCGTTTCGCGATTGCCTCGATGCGCTGAAGGAGGCCGGTACGCGGCTCACCAGCGTGACGGCGGTCGGCGGCGGCTCGCGATCGCCCTACTGGCTCAAGTCGCTCGCGACCGCGCTCGGACTCCCGGTGGAGGTTCCGGCCGACGGCGATTTCGGCGCGGCTTTCGGCGCCGCGCGGTTGGGACTGATCGCGGCGGAGGGCGCCGATCCCAGAGCGATCTGCACGCCGCCCGCAATTGCGCGAACGATCGATCCGGACGCGGGGCTCGCGGCGGCCTACGAGGATGCCTTCCGGCGCTACAAGGCGCTTTATCCCGCGCTGCGGAACGCGCTGGCCTGACATGAGGAGCGGTTCATGAGCACCGGCTTTTTCGGCGACATCGGCGAGATCCGGCACGAGGGTCCCGACAGCGACAACCTGCTGGCCTTTCGTCACTACGATCCCGACGAGGTGGTGCTCGGAAAGCGCATGGAGGACCACCTGCGCTTCGCCGTCTGCTACTGGCATACATTCGTATGGCCCGGCGGCGACCCGTTCGGCGGCCAGACCTTCGAGCGACCCTGGTTCGCAAGCGGCGGGGCAGGTGACACTATGGAAGCGGCGCGCCTGAAGGCCGACGTGGCATTCGAAATGTTCGCCCTTCTCGGCGTGCCCTTCTTCACCTTCCACGACGCCGATGTCCGGCCCGAGGGCGCGACGCTTCGCGAGAGCATCGCGCGGCTCGACGAGATCGCCGGCCATTTCGAGGCCAGGATGGCCGAAACGGGCGTCCGGCTCCTCTGGGGCACGGCCAACCTGTTCTCCAACCGCCGCTACATGGCGGGTGCGGCGACGAACCCCGATCCGGACGTCTTCGCCTATGCTGCCGCCACGGTGAAGCACTGCATCGACGTTACGAAGCGCCTCGGCGGGGAGAACTACGTGCTTTGGGGCGGGCGCGAGGGCTACGAGACGCTGCTCAACACGGACCTGTCGCGCGAACTCGACCAGCTCGGCCGGTTCCTGTCGATGGTCGTCGACTACAAGCACCGGATCGGCTTCGAGGGTGCGATCCTGATCGAGCCGAAGCCGCAGGAGCCGACCAAGCACCAGTACGACTTCGACGTCGCGACCGTCTACGGCTTCCTGAAGCGATACGGGCTGGAGACCGAGGTCAAGGTCAATGTCGAGCAGGGTCACGCCATACTGGCCGGTCATTCCTTCGAGCACGAACTGGCCATGGCCAACGCGCTCGGAATCTTCGGTTCGATCGACATGAACAGGAACGACTATCAGTCGGGCTGGGATACGGACCAGTTTCCCAACAACGTTCCCGAGATGGCGCTCGCCTACTACCAGGTCCTTTCGGGAGGCGGCTTCACGACGGGCGGGACGAATTTCGACGCCAAGCTCAGGCGCCAGTCGCTGGAGCCGCAGGATTTGCTTGCAGCCCATATCGGCGGCATGGACTGCTGCGCTCGCGGGCTGAGGGCGGCCGCGCGCATGATCGAGCATCGCGCGCTCAGCGGGCCGCTCGCCGAACGCTATGCAGGCTGGGAAGGGGAGGAAGCGCAGGCGATGCTTTCGGGCGAGCGCACGCTGGAGGAGATCAGCGGCCGCGTGCTGTCGCAGGGCCTCGACCCCCGTCCGCGGTCGGGCCGACAGGAAATGCTGGAGAACGTCGTAAACCGCTACGTCTGACGGTCAGTGAGGAAGGGCAGCAGCAGGTCGAGCGCCGCCGAGGGGTTCTCCTCGACGACGAAGTGACCGCTGTCGATGCCGCGCCCCGAAACGTCGACGCACCAGTCGCGCCAGATGTCAAGCGGGGTGCCGGTCTCTCCCGGGAAACCGGCGTCGCCCCACACGGCCAGGGTCGGACAGGCGATCCGCCGACCAGCCTCGCGGTCCGCGATGTCGTTTTCGAGGTCTACCGTCTGTCCGGCGCGATAGTCGTTGCACATGGCGTGGACATGCTCGGGCCGACGGAACGCCGCCCGGTATTCCTCGAGCGCCCGGGGATCGAAGGCGGAGAGGTCGCGTGCCTTGGTCCAGCTGGCGATCGTGTAGTCGACCCACTCGATTGCCGCGCGTCCGATCAGCATCTCGGGCAATGGCTCCGGCTGGGCGAGAAACAGCCAGTGATAGGCCTTCATGCCGAGCTTCACGGAAAAGTTCGTCCACATGGCATGGGTCGGGACGATGTCGAGGACGGCGAGCCGCGTCACGCGGTCGGGATGGTCGAGCGCCATGCGGTAGGCGACGCGCGCGCCGCGATCGTGGCCGCAGACGAGGAACTTCTCGTGGCCGAGTTCGCGCATCAGTCCGACGAGGTCGGCCGCCATGACGCGCTTGGAATAGGGTACGTTGCCTGGCCCATTCGGCGGGCACGACGAATTGCCGTAGCCGCGCAGGTCCGGCATGATGATGGTGAAATTCTCCATCAGTGCCGGCGCGATCGGATGCCACATGGCGTGGCTCTGGGGAAAGCCGTGGATCAGCAGCAGAGGCGGTCCGCTCCCGCCGATGCGGGCGAAGATTTCGACGTCGCCGAGAGAGACGCGGCGTTCCTGCGTGCCGGGGAAGAGATCGCTCATGCCGGGCAGGCTAGCAGGCTGCGAGACCCGGTCAATGGGACGGTCCACGGGACTTTCACTGGCCTGCCGCCATGTGCCAGTCTGCGGTCATGGCACAAGGGCATCGCGCATGAGCTTCCCGCCGGAACGGATCGTCTGCCTCACCGAGGAAACGGTCGAGACGCTCTATCTGCTCGGCGAGGAGGAGCGGATCGTCGGCGTGTCGGGCTACGCGGTTCGACCCGCACGGGTGCGCAAGGAGAAACCACGCGTCAGTGCCTTCACCTCGGCCGACATCCCCAAGATCCTGGCACTGAAGCCCGACCTCGTGATGACCTTTTCCGATCTGCAGGCCGACATCGCGGCCGAGCTCATCCGCGCAGGGATCGCCGTGCACGCCTTCAACCAGCGCAGGATCGCCGGCATCCTCGACATGGTCAGGACGGTGGGCGCGCTCGTCGGCGCTGCAGATCGCGCCGATGAACTCGTGGCGGGTTACGAGGAGCGCATCAGCCGGCTGGCCAGTTCCGCCACGGCAGCGCGCCCCCGCGTCTATTTCGAGGAATGGGACGAGCCGCTCATAACCGGCATCGGATGGGTCTCGGAACTGATCGAGATCGCGGGCGGCGAGGACTGCTTCGCGCATCTGCGCGACAGGCAGGGCGCGCGCGACCGGATCATTCAGCACGCGGATGTCATCGCGGCGGCGCCGGAAATCATCATCGGATCATGGTGCGGAAAGAAGTTCCGCCCCGAGAAGGTAGCCGCCCGGCGCGGATGGGAGGGAGTGCCCGCCGTGGCCGCAGGCAGGCTCCACGAGATCAAGTCGACCCTCATCCTGCAGCCGGGACCGGCCGCGCTTTCCGACGGGCTGGACAGGCTGGTCGAGATCATCCGGGGGCAGGGCGCGTGACGGCCCTTCGCCGACTGTCATTATTCTGAAATCCTCGTCTGGCATCTGCACGCCGGACATCGGCCCGGGCGGCGTTGCAACATCGCGCCGCTTCGTGGTCTTCTCGGGGACGTCGACCCTTCGGTCGAGGAGCAGCGGTATGACCAAGCCTGGCAAGCGTGCGACGATCGGGCGGCTGCAATCCGTGGCGCGGCTCTCGCGGACGGCGCTCGCCGCACGGCTTCTCAGTCACGGTTTCTACGCGGGGCAGGACCAGATCATGCTCGCGCTCGACCAGGAGGACGGCCAGACGCCGGGACAGCTCGCCCAGCTCCTCGGCGTGCGGCCGCCGACGGTAACCAAGACGATCAACAGGCTGCAGGTGCAGGGTTTCCTGTCGAAGCGCGCTTCCGAGGAAGATGCCCGACAGGCCCATGTATTCCTCACCGATGCCGGACGCGAAGCGATCCGGGCGATCGAGAAGTCGGTCCGCAAGACCGAAAAGCAGGCGGTGAAGGGCCTCGACAAGAAGGAGCAGAAGGCGCTGTCGAAGCTTCTGGGGCGCATCGAGGCCAATCTGTCGGGGCTGCCGGAGCCGACGCTCGAGGAAGAGGCCGACGACGCCGAATAGTCCACCGTTGGTCCAGACCCGTTTTGGGGTTGCGGCGCTGCGTGGTTTGACCCAAACAGGTCTGGACGCGGCATGGCCGGACAACGTTCTTGACCAATCAGAGACATTCAGATTCCGAGCCGACCCCGCTCGCCGCGATCCTTCTCGTCTTCGGCACAGGCTTCCTCTTCTCGCTCCTCGACACCAGCGCCAAATACATGGTGCAGCAGGGGTTCTCGGCCCCATTTCTGGCCTGGACCCGGTTCGCCGTGCATACGGTCATCGTGCTCGTACTGCTTCGCGCCTGGGCCAATCCGCGCATGTTCCGGACGCGGAACCTGCCGCTGCAGATACTGCGCGGCGTGTTCCTGTTCGGCTCGACCATGTTCAACTTCATCGCGCTCGCGACGCTTCAGCTCGCCGAAACCGTCTCGATCTTCTTCTTCGCGCCGATGGTGATCACCGCGCTGGCAGGACCGATGCTGGGCGAGTGGGCCGGATGGAGACGGTGGCTTGCCGTCTTCGTCGGCTTCGTCGGGGTGATCGTCATCATGCGGCCGGGCCTCGGCACGTTCGGCATTGGCCATGTCTATGCGCTCGCCTCGATGCTGAGCTACTGCCTCTACGTGATCATGACCCGGTCAATGACGGCGACGGAAACCACCGAGAGCCTGATCTTCTACTCCGCGCTCGCACCAGTGGTGCTGATGCTGCCTGCCGTCCCGCTGGCGGAGACCGTGCCCGACAGCGCGCTGACCTGGGCGGTCATCATCTCCATGGGCTTTTACGGCGCTTTCGGCCATTGGCTGCTGATCCATGCCTACCGGCGCGCGACAACATCGGCACTTGCGCCCTATCCCTACCTGCAGATGGTCTGGATGGTGGGCTTCGGATATCTGATCTTCGACCAGTTGCCGGACTACTGGACCGTGGCCGGAGCACTCATCATCGTGGCGAGCGGGCTCTACATCGTCCATCGCGAACGACAGCTTCGGCTGATGGCGCGCAGCCTGCCCAACGCGGAGGCGCGCGAGCTGGCAAAAAAGCTTTGAATCGCCCCGCGTCGATGGCATAGGCTTAAAAAGTTTAAAGAGCCGCGCCAAGGCGGGAGGACGCGCTGGCCCAGAAGATCAAGCTCTCGACGATCGCGGATGCGCTCGGCGTCTCGACCGCGACCGTCTCGCTGGCGCTGCGCGACAGTCCGCTCGTCGCCGATCTCACGCGCGACCGCATCAAGGAGCACGCGCGAGCCATCGGCTACATCTACAATCGCCGGGCAGCCAGCCTGCGGACCTCGCGCTCCGGGATCGTCGGCGTCGTCGTGCACGACATCATGAACCCGTTCTTCGCAGAGATACTGCGCTCCATCGAGACCGAACTCGACCGCAGCCGGCAGACCTTCCTGCTCTCCAATCACTACGACCAGCTCGAAAAGCAGCGCACCTTCATCGACACGCTGCTGCAGTTGGGGGCGGACGGCGTGATCATGTCGCCGGCCATCGGCACGCCTCCGGACGACATCCGGATGGCGGAGGAGAACGGGTTGCCTGTCGTGCTGATCGCGCGAAGCGTGGAAGGGGCCGACGTCCCGGTCTTCCGGGGGGACGATGCCTATGGCATCTCGCTTGCCACCAACCATTTGATCTCGCTCGGCCATCGCCGCATCGCCATGATCGGCGGCACCGATCACACGTCGACCGGCCGCGACCGCTATCGTGGCTATCTCAACGCCATGCAGAAGGCGGGCCTGCCCGTGGATGGCGACTGGCGGCTGCCCGGACCGCGCACCAAGCAGGCCGGGTTCGAGGCTGCCGCGCAGTTTCTGGCGCTGAAGGACCGCCCGACGGCGGCGGTATGCTGGAACGACCTCGTCGCGATCGGGCTCATGAACGGCATCTCGCGTGCCGGGTTGAAGCCGGGCGTGGACATATCGGTGACGGGCTATGACGATCTGGAGGAGGCGTCGATCGCCACGCCGGCGCTGACGACCGTATGGAACGGGCAGCGCGAAGTGGGGCGCCGCGCGGCCAGGGTGCTGCTCGACCGGCTGAACGGCGCCACGGTTCACGCCACGCAGGAACTCATCCGCCCCGAACTCCACGTGCGCCAGTCGACGATGCCGCCGGTGGGCGGAAGATAGAGAAAAGGCCCGGTTGAAACCGGGCCCTTCTGCCGTGCAGTGCGACGTGCGTCAGTTCAGCTCGACGCCGGCCTGCGCACAGAGCGTGCTCGTGACGCTGCCGTAGGAACCGCGATCCGTAGCGGCACGCTCGCAGGCGGTCTTCATCGACGCCTGGTCATCCGCGCCCATGGCCTCGAACGTTGCCTTGATCTCGTCTTCCGTACGCAGTTCCGACATGGAGTCGTCGGTGAAGAAGCCGCCGAGCATCACGCGATTCTCTTCGTACATCTGGCGCTCCGTGTCGGAGGCGAAGACGGTGGTGTCGGCGGTGCCGGCCGGGCCGGACTGCGTCTGCTGGGTGTCGGTCTGGGCGAAGGCGATGCCGGCCGAAAGCGCGAGCGCGACAGCGGCCGAGGTCAGAAGCTTGGTCATTGGGGCAATCTCCCTGATGGGGCGGACCGGTCGGTCCGCCGCGGCGTTTTGGTGGATTTTTCGATCGCGCAATCCTCGGGAAAACGGCCGCTGGCACAATTCGTTCCCCGATTTCGCGCGTTGGTGGAAGAATATTGCCGAATTGGTCCAAGTGCTTCTGCGGCTCCGTGCATTGAAGCCTGCCCGCCGGCCGCTTAACGTGCGGGTGGGAATAGATGAAAGGCTGGCAATGACCGATCTCTCGACAGTGACAGTTCTGGTGCCCGGAAACCTGCATCCCCGGGCGGTGGAGCGCATCGGCCAAACCTTCAGGCTCGTACGCATGGATACCGCGCAGACTGCAGCGGTAACGCCCGCGCTTGCTGACGAGGTCAGGGCCATCGCCGCCATGACGCGCATCGACGCCGGCTTCATCGATTCGCTGCCCAAGCTCGAGATCATCGCCAATTTCGGGGTCGGCTACGACGCCGTGGACGCCGTGCATGCGGGCAGGAAAGGCGTCATGGTCACCAACACGCCGGACGTGCTGACCGAGGAAGTGGCCGACACCGCGCTGGGGTTGCTCTTGAGTACGGTGCGCGACCTGTCGAAGGCGGAGGCTTGGCTGCGCGAGGGGCGCTGGAGCCGGGACGGCGCGTTTCCGCTGTCGACGACCACGCTGCGCGGTCGCCGGGTGGGCATATTCGGCATGGGACGCATCGGCCAGTCGATCGCCAGGCGATTGGCGGCGATGGATCTCGAAGTCGGGTACCACAATCGACGCCCGGTCGAGGGCGTGCCCTACAGATACTATCCGGCGCTCATCGAGATGGCCCGGGACGTGGACACGCTGGTCTCGGTCGCGCCAGGCGGCGCCGCCACGGACAAGATACTCGGCGCAGAGGTTTTCGACGCGCTCGGTCCCGACGGCGTCTTCATCAATGTCGGCCGCGGCTCCACGGTGGACGAGGACGCACTGATCGCGGCGCTCAAGGAGGGACGTATCGCGCGAGCCGGGCTCGACGTGTTCGCGCGCGAACCGGACTTCGACCCTCGCTTTCTCGATCTGACCAACGCGACGCTCTTCCCGCACATCGGCTCGTCGACGACCCACACGCGCGGGGCGATGGCCGATCTCGTCGTCGACAATCTCGTCTCGTGGTTCGGCAAGGGAAGGCCGCTCACGCCCGTGCCCGAGACGGCCGGCCGTTAGGGCACGGGACGGCTGCCCTACTTATTAACGGCTCCTTAAGGCGAAAGCGGCCAGACTGTCGCTTGCGCGAATCCTCGTGCGAAGGGGCCATGTCATGAAGACGCCACTCGCCTTCGTCGCGGCTGGGATCGTCGCGGCCATGTTCCTCAGGGACGGCCCGACGCCCGGGGTTGCGGCGGTCGTCCAGCCGGAGCCGTCAAGTGTGGCGGCAGACGCGCCATCGATCGAGGCGTTCCGCGTGCTGCGGGCTGACACCGGCGCAAGTTGCGCCATCGCCATCAGCAGCGATAATGGCGCAGCGGCGCGGCTCGCTGTTGAAGGCCGTTGCGGCGGCGTACTCGCCGCGCTTCCCGACGCGCGTTCCTGGGCGGAGGCGGCCGACGGCAGCGTCACGCTCGCCACCGCCGATGGCGAGGTCGTGGCGCGCTTCGCGCCTTCGGAGGGCCACGCCTTCGAGTCCTTCGAGCCGAAGACGCCGATCCTTTCGCTGACGGCTATCGACTGACCTTCTATTCGGCCGCGATGGCCGGCGCCCGGCGCGCCAGCGCATGCTCGCGCACCGCATCGCCGAATGCGCGGAAGATGCGCGCGGAGTTTGCGTCGCTCGCGGCCCAGTACTCGGGATGCCACTGGACGCCGACGGCGAAGGCCTTCGCGCCGGAAACCGACACCGCCTCGACGGTTCCGTCGGGAGCGACCGCTTCCACCTCGAGACGACTACCCAGACGGCCTACCGCCTGGCGGTGAACTGAATTGACCAGTATCTCGCCGGGTCCGAACACGTCCGCCAGGCAGGTTCCCGACCTGATCGCGACGGGCTGCCTTATGGCGAAGCGTTCATCCTGGCTGTCGCTCTGCGGGGCGCGGTGGTCCATCATGCCCTCGCCCTCCTGTATCTCCGTGGCGAGCGTGCCGCCCAGCGCCACGTTGAGTTCCTGTATGCCTCGGCAGATGGCCAGCAGAGGGATCCCGCGGTCGATCGCGGCACGGATCAGCGGCAGGGTCGTGGCATCGCGCGCCTCGTCATAGGGGCCGTTGCGCTCGCCCGCATCTCCACCGTAAAGCGCGGGGTGGACGTTCGACTTCGAGCCGGTCAGCATGACCCCGTCGACCGAGGCGAGCAGCGTCCCGAGGTCCAGCCGGTCACCAAACGAGGGCACGAGCACGGGAAAGACCCCGGCAGCCGTGATCGCCGCCTCCAGATACTGGGCCGGCGCGGCATGCCAGGTGTAGTTCTCGAAGAAGCGGACGTCGGTCGAGACGGCGACGAGCGGCTGCGACATCGATCTGTAACTCCCGGTGACTCGAAGCGTCGCGGCAAGAATAGTGGGGATGCGACGCGAAGCCAACATGGCGCAGCCAGCAGGCCGCATGTGGGCCAATCCCTTGGCTGGCATGGGAGTCACGAAGTCTGGACATGTGAAATCGCGCGTGTATGTATGGCGCCCCGCGCCGGACGCAAAGCTCCAGTAAGGAGCGACGCCCGGCATTTTATTGTCCAGACTTGGGAGGATTCCTCATGGACCGCCGTTCATTCATCAAGAAGGCAGGCCTCGCCGGCGCAGGCGCCGCCGCTGCCACCACGCTCGCCGCCCCCGCCATCGCACAGGGCAACCAGACCTGGCGCATGGTCACGACCTGGCCGAAGAACTTTCCGGGCCTCGGCGTCGGCGCGCAGCGTCTGGCCGACCGCATCACGGCCGCGTCCGGCGGACGCCTGACGATCCAGCTCTACGCCGCGGGCGAACTCGTTCCCCCGCTGCAGTCGCTCGACGCGGTCATCGACGGCTCGGCCGAGATGAGCCACGGCGCCGCCTACTACTGGCAGAACAAGAGCGCCGGCCTTTCCTTCTTCACCGGCGTTCCCTTCGGCATGACGTCGCGCGAGCTCACCGGCTGGGTCCGCTATCTCGGCGGCCAGGAGATCTGGGACGAGATCTACGACCAGTTCGGCGTGCAGGGCTTCCTGTCGGGCGACACCGGCACCCAGGCCGGCGGCTGGTTCCGCAACGAGCTGACCGGCGTCGACTCGGTCAAGGGCCTGCGCTTCCGTACCCCCGGCCTGGGCGGCCAGGTATGGGAGAAGCTTGGCGCATCGGTGACCAACATGGCCGCTGGCGAGATATTCCAGGCGCTGCAGTCCGGCACGCTGGACGCGGCCGAGTTCGTCGGCCCCTACAACGACCTCGCTCTGGGCTTCTACCAGATCGCCAAGAACTACTACTTCCCGAGCTTCATCGAGCCGGGCCTGGCGACCGAGCTGGTGGTCAGCAAGTCGAAGTACCAGGAACTGCCGACCGACCTGCAGGCCATCATCCGTGACGTCTGCCAGGCCGAGTACGACAATGTAGCTGCGGATTTCGCGGCCAACGATCCACGCGCGCTGCAGACGCTGGTCAACGACCACGGCGTGCAGATCCGCCAGTTCCCCGATGAGATTCTCGAGGCCGGCGCGAACGCGGCCAAGGAGATCATGCAGGGCCTGCTCGATTCGGGCGACGCGCTGACCAAAAAGACCGCGGAGAGCTTCGTCGCCGCGCTCAAGATCGTGCGCCAGAAGACCGAAGGGACGGACGCGCCGTTCGTCCAGGCGCGCCAGAAGTACTTCGACATCTGATCGGTAGCGATCAGTCGAGCAGGATCGGCCCGGGGCTTGCCCCGGGCCTTTTCTTTCCGGGTCAGCTGAAGATCGAGAAGAGGCCTCGTCCGGCGGCGACGGCTGCCCAGGCAAGCACCGAAAAATAGACGAGCGTCGCGATCATCAGACCGTAGCCGGCCAGGACGAACAACCCGTCACGCTGGGAGATGCCGAGCGCGAGGAAGAGGATGCCGTAGCCCGGCAGCGTGTTGGAGAATGGCACGAGGCCCAGCGGGAAGAGCAGCAGCACGCCGCCGAAGATCAGCATCAGGCCGTTGAAGCGGTTGATCGCGGCGCCGTGCGTTAGCCCGTCGATGCGCGGCTTGATGACCGTCTCGATCTTCTCGACGATACCGGCTCCCTTCGTCAGAGTAGGCACGAGCTTTTCGGAGTCGATGGGCCTGTCCATGATGCGCGCCGGAAGCCAGGGCGTCCGGTTGAGCGTGATGCCGATGCTGATGAGGATGATCGCGACGCCGAATACCGTCGACACACCCGGTATCGAGACCGGGAGCAGGAAGGGCAGGGTGAGAAGGGCGCACACGAGCAGCAGCCCCTGTTCGCCCGTCAGCTCCACGATCTCGCGCAGCGTCACCGACCGCCCGCGGATCTCGCCGATCGTGCGCTCCAGTGTGGCGCGCAGCGATTCCGATGTGTCGCGGAAGGAAACGCTCATCCAATCATCCCGTCAGCTGTAGATCCAGCGCGGCAGCCACGTCGCGATCCCTGGGAAGGTGAACATGATCGCGATGGCGACGAGCTGCAGGATCACGAAGGGTATCGCCCCCTTGTATATCATGCCGGTCGTGACGCTCTTCGGCGCTACCCCGCGCAGATAGAACAGCGCGAAGCCGAAGGGCGGCGTGAGGAAAGACGTCTGCAGGTTCACGCCGACGAGCACGCCGAGCCAGAGCGGGTCGACGTCCAGCGCCAGCAGCACCGGCGCGGTAATCGGGATCACGATGAAGATGATCTCGAAAGTGTCGAGGATGAAGCCGAGCAGGAACATGATCAGCATCACCAGCGCCACGGCCATCATCTTGCCGCCCGGCAGCGCGGTCAGGAACTCGTGCACCAGATTGTCGCCGCCCATGAGCCGAAAGACGATCGAGAACACCGAAGCACCGAAGAGGATGATGAAGACCATCGAAGTGATGGTGGCTGTGGCGATCGCCGCCTCGCGCAAAACCCGGAAGGACAGACGCCAGCGCGCCGCCGCCAGTACGATCGCGCCGACTGCGCCGACGGACGCGGCCTCGGTCGCGGTCGCGATGCCGCCGAGGATCGAGCCGAGAACGGCGATGATGAGCAGCAGGGGCGGCACGAGCGCGGTCAGCACCTCGCGGAAAAGATGCTTCTTCTCCTCCGGCGGCACCGGCGTGGCCGGGCAGGATTCGGGATCGAACACCGCCTTGAGGATCATCCAGGTCAGGTAGAGGCCGACGAGGAGCAGTCCGGGCAGGACGGCGCCGGCGAACAGGTCGCCGACGGAAACGGGCGTCGGCGCGAAGTTGCCCTTCGACATCTGCACCTGGGCGTTGATGCCTGCGAGCATGTCGCCCATGAAGATGAGGACGGTGGACGGCGGGATGATCTGGCCAAGCGTGCCCGACGCGCAGATCACGCCGGTCGCGACCTTGGGGTCGTAGCCGGCGCGCAGCATGGCCGGCAGCGAGATCAGGCCCATCGTGACGACCGTCGCGCCGACGACGCCCGTCGATGCCGCAAGCATCGCGCCGACGAGGATCACGGAGATGCCGAGCCCGCCACGCATGTTGCCGAAGAGCTTGCCCATCGTCGTCAGCAACTGCTCGGCGATCTTGGAACGCTCCAGCATCACGCCCATGAAGATGAAGAGCGGTACGGCGACCAGGACCTCGTTGGTCATGAAGCCGATGTAGCGGCCGGCGAGGCTGCCGAAGTTCGACGGATTGAACACGCCGAACCACATGCCCACGAGGCCGAACAGCAGCGACACGCCTGCCAGGGTGAATGCGACAGGGAAGCCCAGCATGAGGAAGCCGATGATTCCGAAGAACATCAGTCCGGCGAAGATCTCGCCGAGAAGCACCGGATCCATCAGTGGGCACTCCCGTCGTTTTCGTATCGCAGATCGGCGGGAAGCAGATGCTCGCGGTTTGCCAGGACAAGGATGCTGCGCGCGGCGATGGCTATGCCTTGCAGGGCAACCAGCACGGCGAAGCCAAGGATGAAGGACTTGAGGACGAAGAGGCCCCGCATGCCGCCGGGATTGGCGGACGCCTCGTAGATGCGCCAGGAGCGCGCGACGAACGGATATCCGTACGTCCATACGATCCAGCAGAAGGGCAGCAGGAACACGACGACGCCGAGGAGGTCGATCATCGCCTTGGTCCGGGTAGCGGCCGGCCTGTAGAAAATGTCGACCCGCACGTGATCGTTGCGCAGAAGCGCGAAGCCGGCGACGGCGGTGAACATCGCCCCGTTCAGCCAGACATAGAGGTCCTGCATCCACAGATGGGTGGTGGAGAACACGTAGCGCTGCACGACGACCGTGAAGCACACGAGGACGATGCCGAGCGCCAGCCATGAGAAGACGTTGCCGACCAACCTGTTCAGGCCGCTGATCAGGCGAACGAGGAGGGCCAGGAGCGTCATGACCGCTGCCCCGCATCCGGAACGCTCCGGCAGGAGTTAGAAAGCAATGGAGTTCCCTTCCGCTGTCCGCCGCCGGCTGACGCCCGTACGGCCCCTCGATGGACGGCGCAGCGCGATCGGCAGGTATGCCGGCGAGGACGGCTGCGCGGATTCGTATGCTCGCGGTTCACTAGCAGCTTCGTTTTGCAAGGGAAAGAATGTTTCGCCGCCACGGGGCGCAAAGCCGTGGACACCGGTCAACTTCCTTGACCAGCCCTGGCACAAGGCGCGGTCGGCTGGACTAATCTCGCCCATCATGCATGAATGGCGCGAGGCGCCGGTGGAACAAGGGGCCGAGGGGGCTTCGAAGCGTTCCGGCGTCATCACTGATCCACTCTGGGAGGAACTCATGGATCGTCGTACGTTCATCAGCCGTGCCGGCATTGCCGGTGCGGGTGCCGCTGCTGCCGCGTCCACGCTCGCGGCCCCGGCCATCGCGCAGTCGATGCCGAAAGTCACGTGGCGTTGCACTTCGTCTTTCCCGAAATCCCTCGACACGATCTACGGCGCGGCCGAGACGATGGCGAAGCTCGTCCGGGAATCCACCGAAGGCAATTTCGACATCCAGGTCTTTGCTGCCGGAGAGATCGTTCCCGGCCTGCAGGCGGCCGATGCCGCTTCTTCGGGCACGGTCGAACTGTGCCACACCGCGTCCTATTACTACTGGGGCAAGGACCCCTGCTACGCGCTTGGCACCAATATTCCGTTCGGTCTCAACTACCGCCAGCAGAATGCCTGGTTCTACCATGGCGGCGGCACCGACCTGATGAACGAATTCTACCACACGCAGGGCCTGCACGGGCTGCTGTGCGGCAACACGGGCGCGCAGATGGGCGGCTGGTTCCGCAAGGAGATCAACACGGTCGCCGATCTCCAGGGCGTGAAGATGCGCATCGGCGGCATGGGCGGAAAGATCATCGAGAAGCTTGGCGTCGTTCCGCAGCAGATCGCAGGCGGCGACATCTATCCCTCGCTCGAAAAGGGGACGATCGACGCGGCCGAGTGGGTCGGCCCCTATGACGACCAGAAGCTCGGCTTCGCGAAGGTCGCGCAGTACTATTACTATCCGGGCTGGTGGGAGGGGGGTCCGTCGCTCCACGCCCTCGTCAACAAGGCCAAGTACGACGAGCTTCCGGACGTCTACAAGTCGGTTCTGGATTCGGCATGTCGCGCGGCAAACGCCGACATGATGGCCAATTACGACTACAAGAATCCGGTCGCGATCCGAGAGCTGGTCGCTGGCGGGGCGCAGCTTCGACCCTTCAGCACCGAGATCCTCGAAGCCTGCTACAAGGCAGCGCTCGAAACCTACAACGAGATCATGGCCACCAACGCCATGTTCAAGAAGATCTACGAGAACCAGCTGGCGTTCAAGAAGGACGCTTATCTGTGGGCGCAGATCTCCGAGTACACCTACGACACGTTCATGATGATCCAGCAGCGAAACGGCGCGCTCTGAGGCTGGAACACGAAAGGAGGCCCCGGAGCCCTACGGTTCCGGGGTCTTTTTCTATTGGCCAACGCGCGGGTCTCAATTGAAGGACGGCGGCTGCGACAGGTCGGGCTGGCGTCGTTCAGGCTGCTGCGGGGCAGGCTGCTGCGGGGCAGGCTGTTGCGGGGCAGGCTGCTGTGGCGGCGCTCCCGGCGCGCCGAGCGGCGGCAGCGACAGACCGGGCAGGCCGCCCTGCGGTGCGGGTTGGCCTCCGAGCGGCGGCAAGCCGAGCGGTGGAAGGCCGTTGCCACCCTGTGCGCCGCCGGTAGCCGGCAGGCCGAGGCCGGGCAGGTTGAGCGGTGTTTCCTGCTGCTGAGGCGCGGCGGGCTTTCCCTTGTAGTGCATGACGAGGCCGGGGAAGGCGATCACCAGCAGGATCATCGAGAACTGGATAATGATGTAGGGAAGGGCGCCCCGATAGATCTCGAACGTCTTGACGGGGGGCAGCATCCTGCCGGTGACCGCGTCGCGCCAGGGCGCGGTCGGGGCGATCGAGCGCAGGTAGAAGAGCGAGAAGCCGAATGGCGGGGTCAGGAACGAGGTCTGGAGGTTGATGCCGAGGATGATGCCGAACCAGATCAGGTCGATACCCAACCTCTCGGCCGCTGGTGCCAGCAGCGGCACGATGATGAAGGCGATCTCGAAGAAATCGAGGAAACAGCCGAGGATGAACACGATGATCGTCACGACGACGAGGAAACCGTATTCGCCACCCGGCAGCAGTAGAAGCAGGTCCTCGATCCAGATGTTGCCGTTGATGCCGTAGAAGGTCAGGCCGAAGACGCGGGCGCCGATCAGGATGAACATGACGAAGGCGGAGAGCTTCGTCGTGGAATCGAGCGCCTGCTTGAGGACGGGGATCGACATCCTGCCCTTGGCGATCGCCAGAATGAGCGCTCCGGTCGCCCCCATTGCGCCGCCTTCCGTTGGTGTGGCGATGCCGAGGAAGATCGTGCCCAGGACGAGGAAGATGAGCGCCAGCGGCGGGATCAGGACGATGATGACCTGTTCGGCGAGACGCGACAGGATCTTCAGTCCCAGGTGGCGGTTGGCCAGGCTGGCCACGAGCGCGAAACCCACCGCGACCGTGGCAGCCCACACCACGCGCACCTCGTAGCGCATACCGGAAAACATGAAGTAGTAAGCGACGATATAGATGCCGACGGTGACCGCCAGTATCGCTACGAGCGAGCCGACGCCGCCTCCCAGCGTGCGCGCTTCGGGCGGCAGTGCAGGTGCCCAGTCGGGCCGGAACAGAGTGACGACGAAGACGAACAGGCAGTAAACGCTGATGATGATCAGGGCGGGATAGAGCGCGGCGACGTACATGTCGCCGACCGAGCGGCCGAGCTGATCCGCCATGACGATCAGCACCAGCGAGGGCGGAACGATCTGCGCGAGCGTGCCGGACGCGGCTATCGTGCCCGCTGCGAAGCCCCGGTTGTACCCGTAGCGCATCATGATGGGCAGCGAGATGAGTCCCATGGCGATCACCGAAGCGGCGACGACCCCGGTGGTGGCCGCAAGCAGCGCGCCGACGAGCACGACGGCGAAGGCAAGCCCGCCACGCACCGGCCCGAAGAGCTGGCCGATCGTGTCGAGCAGGTCCTCGGCCATGCCCGAGCGTTCGAGGATGAGGCCCATGAAGGTGAAGAACGGCACGGCCAGCAGCGTGTCATTGTACATGATCCCGTAGATGCGATCGGGATGCGACTGCAGGAGCGGCCAGAACAGCCGGATCTCCGAGGAGATGTGCGAGAGCTCCACGCCGATGACGAAGTAGATCAGTCCCCCGGCGGCGAGCGTGAAGGCGACGGGATAGCCGATAAGCAGCATCGCCATCACGGTGATGAACATGATGGGCGCCAGATTGTGGGCGAGAAGGTCAATCACGCGCTTTGGGCTCCATCTCGATGGCCGCTTCGGCGGCCGGCGGAAGCTCGTGCTGCGGCGTGGGGTCCGCGATGTCGCCGCGCAGGACGGCCGCGCGCTTGATGATCTCGGAAATTGCCTGTGCGGTGAGCAGTACGAAGCCCGCGAGAACCATGAACTTCGCCGGCCAGATGATGAGCCCGCCCGCGTTGGCCGACATCTCTCCGGTCCGGTAGGCGCGGAAGAACCATGGCCAGGAAAGCCATACCAGCAGCACCGTGAAGGGCAGCAGGAAGAAGATGTGGCAGATCAGGTCGATCCAGTCGCGCGTGCGCTTCTCGAGACGACCAGAGACGATGTCGATCCGGATGTGCTCGTTGCGCAGAAGCGTATAGGCGGCGGCGAGCATGAAGACCGCGCCGTAGAGATACCACTGCAGTTCGAGCCACGCGTTGGAGGAGATGTCAAATGCCTTGCGGATCGTCGCATTGCCGGCGCTGACGAGAACGGCCACCAGAATGAGCCACGATACCTGGCGGCCGACGAAGGCGTTGACGCCATCGATCGCACGCGAAAGGGCGAGCAGCCCCTGCATCGAGTATTCCTCCCATTCCCCCGCCGGCGCGGTGTCTTCACCATTCATCCGACCCCGTCATGCTGCATTGGAGCGCCGGAAAAGTCGACCCAAAAATTGGCGAAGTAATTTGACCACCTGGCACAGCGGGGAATCGACCCGAGAAATCTCCCCGGGCGCCCGGCGGCGATCGGAATTTAGTTTCGTCGCAGGGGGATCGGCCGTTCGTTTCGTGCGGCGGCGGGCCGTCTGAAGCAATGGCCGGCAAGGTCGCGCTGGCACGATCGAATTCGTTTGACGCAGCGACCCGCGGTGGAAACACTTGCGCCCGAAATGCCGTCTGACGACGGTTCCGGAGGATTTCGCAGATGACGCTGCACGCCGTCTCGCTCGACGACAAGTTCGACCTCGCCAAGGAGCGCATCTTCCTTTCGGGGGCGCAGGCGATCGTGCGTATGCTCCTTATGCAGCGCGAGCGCGACCGACTGGCCGGGCTGGACACGGCGGGCTTCGTCTCTGGCTATCGCGGTTCGCCGCTGGGAGGGCTCGACCAGCAACTGTGGAAGGCGAAGTCGAGGCTGTCGTCCTCGAACGTCGTATTCCAGCCGGGACTCAACGAGGAACTGGCGGCCACAGCCTGCTGGGGCACGCAGCAGACCGAGCTGCTCGGAGAAGGCCGGCACGACGGCGTCTTCGCGCTCTGGTACGGCAAGGGGCCAGGCGTCGACCGTTCCGGCGACGTCTTCCGCCACGCCAATCTCGCCGGAACCTCGCCGCATGGCGGGGTGCTTGCGCTGATGGGGGACGACCACACGGCCGAGTCATCGACGCTCGCCCATGCGACGGAGTTCCTCTTCGTCGACACGATGATCCCTATCCTCAATCCCGCCGGCGTGCAGGAATTGGTCGACTACGGCCTCTACGGCTACGCGATGTCGCGTTTCGCCAGCACCTGGGCGGCGATGAAGTGCGTCAAGGACAACATCGAATCCACGGGCTCGGTCGACGTTTCGCTCGAACGGCTCAAGATCGTGCTGCCCGAGATCGACCTGCCACCCGGCGGACTGCATATCCGGCACGAAAACAACATGCTCGGGCAGGAGGCGCGGCTGCACGAGTTCAAGCGCGCCGCGGCTGCCGCCTTCATCCGGGCCAACGGCCTCAACCGCATCGTCTACAGCGGAGGAGCGCGACCGAAGCTCGGCATCGTGACGACCGGAAAGAGCTATCTCGACGTACGCGAGGCGCTCGACGATCTCGGCATAGACGAGGCGCGGGCGGCGACGCTCGGCATCCGCCTTTTCAAGGTGGCGTGCCCGTGGCCACTCGATTTCGACCATCTGCGCGAATTCGCGCAAGGTCTCGAGACGATCGTGGTCGTCGAGGAAAAGCGTTCGCTCATCGAGACGCAGGTGCGCGAGCATCTCTACGGCACAGCCATGCAGCCCGTGGTCGTCGGCAAGAAGGACGAGCGCGGCGACTGGCTTTTTCCGGCAAAGGGCGCGCTGGATCCCAACGACATCGCCATCGCCATCGGCGAACGCGTCACCCGGACGATCGGTCCGGCGGAGGACATCTCCGCGCGGGTCACCCAGCTTCGGCAGTATCAGGCGATGCTCGCCGACACCACGGACGTCGCCGTCAGGACGCCCTATTTCTGTTCCGGCTGCCCCCACAATTCGTCTACGAAGGTGCCCGAGGGCTCTATCGCCGGCGCCGGTATCGGCTGCCATTTCATGGCGGCATGGATGGACCGCAGCACCGTCGGCTTCACGCAGATGGGCGGCGAGGGCGCGCAATGGGTCGGACAGGCGCCATTCTCGAAGCGCGGCCACATCTTCCAGAACCTGGGCGACGGGACCTACAATCACTCCGGCTCGCTGGCCTTGCGCTTCGCGCTTTCGAGCGGAGCCAACATCACATACAAGATACTCTTCAACGACGCGGTCGCCATGACCGGCGGCCAGCCGCACGAAGGCGGCCTGACCGTCGACATGATCGCCGCGCAGGTGCGCGCGGAAGGTGTCGAGCGGATCGCGATCGTCACCGACGAGCCCGAGAAATATGCCGGGCGGATATCGTTCCCGGCCGGCTCGACCATCCATCACCGCGCCGAACTCGACCTCGTGCAGAAAGAACTGCGCGAAGTGCCGGGCGTGTCGGTGCTCATCTACGATCAGACCTGCGCGGCCGAGAAGCGGCGGCGGCGGAAGCGCGGGACGTTCCCCGATCCCGATCGCCGCGTGTTCATCAACGAACTGGTCTGCGAAGGCTGCGGGGATTGCGGCGTCAAGTCCAACTGTGTCTCGATCCAGCCGGTGGAGACCGAGTTCGGTCGCAAGCGGCGGATCGACCAGTCGTCGTGCAACAAGGACATCTCCTGCCTCGACGGCTTCTGTCCGTCCTTCGTGACGGTGCACGGGGCAAAGATCCGCAAGGCGGAAGGCATCGTGGGCGCCGCCGACCCGCTGGCCGGAGTGCCCGAGCCGAAGCTTCATCCGATCGAGGGCGGCTGGTCGGCCATCATCGACGGGGTCGGAGGGACCGGCGTGGTGACGATCGGCGCAGTGCTCGGCATGGCCGCGCATCTGGAAGGCAAGGGCTGCGGCATGATCGACATGGCGGGGCTCGCGCAGAAGGGCGGCGCGGTCTTCAGCCATGTGCGCATCGCAAAGTCACCCGAAGAGGTCCACGCAATCCGTGTGTCGGCCGGCAAGGCCGACCTGATACTCGGCTGCGACCTCGTCGTCTCCGGCAACAAGAAGGTCCTGTCGGCCGCCCGCGAGGGCAGGACGATATTCGTCGCCAACACGGCCGAGGTGATGCCGGGCGACTTCACCCGCTCCGCCGACTTCTCTCTTCCGACGGAGAGGCTGAAGAAGGCCATCCGTCAGGCGGCCGGCGAGAAGAACGCCCATTTCTTCGACGCGACCCGCACTGCCTCCGCACTTTTTGGCAACTCGCTCGGCGCCAACATGTTCATGCTCGGCTTCGCTACCCAGCATGGCGGCCTTCCGGTCTCGGCGGAAGCGATCGAGGCGGCCATCACGCTCAATGGCGAAGCAGTCGCGATGAACGTCGCCGCCTTCCGGTGGGGCCGGCGCGCCGCGCACGATGCGGCCTCGGTGCAGGCGCTGGTGGCCTCGCAGCAGGCCGGTTCCGAGCGCGCCGCGCTGGCCGAGACGCTCGACGAGGTCGTGGCCCGCAGGGTCGAGTTCCTCACCAGCTATCAGGACGCGTCCTATGCGCGCCGCTTTGCCGAGCGCGTCCAGCGCGTGCGGGAGGCGGAGGCCCGGGCCCGGCCCGGTTCCACGATCGTGACCGAGGCGGCCGCTCGCGGTCTTTTCAAGCTCATGGCGATCAAGGACGAGTACGAGGTCGCGCGCCTCTATACCGACGGGAGCTTCCTCAAGCGGCTTTCGGCGCAGTTCCAGGAGTACGACAGGCTCGAGTTCCACCTCGCGCCGCCGATCCTCGGTCGCGTGGGCCCGGACGGCCAGCCGCGGAAGTCGCGCTTCGGCCCCTGGATGATGAAGGCCTTCGGCCTGCTGGCCCGCTTGAAGGGTTTGCGAGGGTCGGCTCTTGATGTCTTCGGATACACGGGAGAGCGCCGGATGGAGCGGCGCCTGCTTGCGCAATACGAGGCCGATCTCGATCGGATCGCCGACGAGCTCGATGCGCAGCGCATCGAGGCGGCGGCGGCGCTGGCGTCGGTGCCGCAGCTCATTCGCGGGTTCGGCCACGTCAAGCAGGCGAATGCAGCCAAGGCCGAGGACGAGCGCCGCCGACTGGTCGACCGCTTTGCAGGATCCCGGTCGGGTGCCGTGCTTCAGGCCGCCGAGTAGGTCCGCCCGCTCCGTCGGGAGTATTCCGTTCGGAGCGTGGGGCGTCAGTCAGGTCGTTCGCTGGAACTATACTTGAAGGACCTGTCGCCGGAGGCCTCCGCGGCCTCCGCCAGACATCGTCGTTCTGGCGCAAATTCCTGATTTTGCTCGCATAAGCATTCCTTAATTTGCCTGTGCGACTCTTGGTCTCCCTGGCGGGATTCAGGATATGCAGACAAGAAGAAACGCCGAGATCCCGGACGACATCTACATTCCCTTCGTCGAAACGCTGTTTCGCGACGGGGTGACGCTGGCGATTGGCGTGGTGACACAGGCCCTTCTGGCGGGCCTCGTTTTCTGGAAAACCGGCAATCCCGTCTATCTCGCCGTCGTCGCAGCGCTGCTGATCTCGGGCGGCCTGCGGCTCATGAACATCCGCAAGTACCGCCTGAAGCCGGCTCCGCAGGATCGCGCCGAAGCCGAGAAGAGGGAACGCGAGTACATCGCGCTGGGCAGCCTGCACGCGATCTCGCTGGGCTTCTTCTGCTTCACCGCGATCTATCTCGCACCCAACCAGTTCGGTGAAGTCGCGGCGCTCTGCACGACGCTCGCCTCGGCAACGTCGATCGCGGGCCGCAACTACGGTTCGCCGCGCATGGTCATCATCATGATCGTGTGCGCCACCTGCCCGATCACCCTGGGCTTCCTGCTGCGCGGCGACGTCTACCACGTCATTCTGGGACTTCTGTCGGGACCGTTCTTCTACGCGATCCGCCGCTTTGCGGACACCGTACGCGAGGTGCTCTTCGCGGCGATCTCGGAGGAGAAGAAGGCGGCCAGCCTGGCGCAGCGATTCAATCGCGCGCTCAACACCATGTCGCACGGGCTCATCATGCTCAGCCCGGAGGGCAACGTGGTGGTCGCCAATGCGGAGGCGGCGCAACTCCTTTCGCTCAAGTCGCCCGAGGCGCTGCTCGGTCGCAGTCTCAAGGCGCTCATCATGCGTGCCGCCGCCGGCAAGATGCTCACCATGGCGGATTGTCGCTATGTCGAGAGCCAGCTCACGCGGGCCCTGCGCGAAGGGCGCGACAGGAAGTTGCTGGTCAGCTTTTCTAACGGGCGGCATTTCGAGTTCTCGGCGCGCGAGGGGCGCGACGAACTCGGCGTGATAACGTTCGAGGACGTGACGACGCGCGTCGAGGCGGAGGACAAGATCCGCCACATGGCCCGTTACGATCGCCTGACCGGACTGGTCAACCGTGCCTATTTCCAGGAAATCGTGTCCGACCACATGGCGAGCGGCGTCCGCGACCGCCTCTGCGCCATCGCCGTCATGGACCTGGACGACTTCAAGAGCGTCAACGACACGCTCGGTCACCCGGTGGGCGACGGCCTCATCTATGCGGTATCGGAGCGACTGGCCCAATTCGCCAGCGACGAAGTCAAGGTCAGTCGCTTCGGCGGCGACGAATTCATGATCTATTTCGACCGCATCGAGGACGAGGATCATCTGGGGCGGCTGCTGGACGAACTGTTCGCGGCGCTGCAGGGCGAGGCGGACGTTGCCGGTCATTCGCTGCGCATCCAGGCGAGCGGCGGGGCGGTGCTCGCCTGCGTATCGCAAGCCGATGTGGACGGCATGATCGTCAAGGCCGACCTTGCGCTCTACAAGGCCAAGGAACTGGGCAAGAACGGCTGGCGGCTGTTCGAATCCTCGATGGATGCCGCCTTCCGCAACAAGCAGATACTGAAGGCGGATCTGAGGACGGCTATCGAGAAGCGGGGGCTCAGGGCCGTCTATCAGCCGATCGTGTCGCTGGAGACAATGCGCATCGCCAGCTGCGAGGCGCTCTGCCGCTGGGATCACCCCGAACTGGGCGCGATCTCGCCCATGGTCTTCATCCCGCTTGCCGAGGAGATGGGGATCATCTCCGACATTTCGAGCTTCATCCTCGAAGCGGCCTGCATGGAATGCGTGAAGTGGCCGGAAGACATCAGCGTCTCCGTCAACCTCTCCGCCAAGGACTTCCGCAACCGTGACATCGTGCAGAAGGTGCGCGACGTGCTGGACCGGTCGGGGCTGGAACCCGAGCGCCTCGAGATCGAGGTGACGGAGACGGCCCTCCTTGACGACAAGGCGTCCACACGACACTTCCTGGAGGAACTCAAGGCGGTCGGCGTGCGGATCGCGCTGGACGATTTCGGCACCGGCTATTCGAGCCTCAGCTATCTCCACACGCTGCCGCTGGACAAGGTGAAGATCGACCGTTCGTTTCTTGCAGACGTCACACGCAACGAACGTTCGCTCGAACTTCTGCGCGGCGTGGTCAATCTTTCGCGCCCGCTGGGTCTGGTCGTGACCATCGAGGGTGTAGAAACCTTCGACCAGCTGCGGCTCCTGTCCAGCGTCGTGAAGCCGGACCTGCTGCAGGGCTACCTGTTCGGTTCGGCGCTCTCGGCATCCGGAATTGAGACCATGGCCAAGACGGCCTCGCCCTTCGCCAAGGAGTTCGGCTCGTTGCGCCGGGTGGCCGCGCTCAACTGACCTTCTTCTTCTCCGGCGTCGCGCTGTCCGGCCCGCCGGAAGTCGTGGTACTGGTCACCGAAACGGGGTCGCTGGCAGGGAAGGTGTCATCGAGACCTTCCTGCAACTCGCTTTCGTTCTGCCCCTTCTGCCTGACCTTCTCCGACTTCAGCGACCTGACCGCCGCGCTTTCTGTTTTCCCGGACATCTCGCCCTCCATTAGCATCCGGTCACGAAACGTCGGGCGGCGCCCGAGGTTCCGCCATGCGCGGCATGATTCAGGGGGCGGCGTCGCGGGCCGCGTCCTCCAGGAAGGTGAAGACATAGTCGGAGAAAGATCGCCAGCACTCGACGCGGAAGGCGTGCGGTGCCGTCCGCCAGAGCACGATCTCGACCTTGCCGAGAACCGTGCGCGAGCAAGCACCGACGGGGAACGCGGACACGCCGAGGTCTTGCGGACACCCTGCGGAGAGCGTCGCCTCCGCGCCATCGCCTTCGACCAGGATCGCCGTGTTGCGATGGGAGACGTCGACGGCGGAATGGAACGCTTCGATGCCGGCACAGTCGCGCAGGGCATCACCTTCGCCGAGATCGATCACCAGCCACTCGTCGGGACCGAGCCAGAGTGCCGCGCGGTCGTCGCCGACGGCCGTCGTCTTCGGCTTTCTCGGCAGGTCGAGGCCAATCGCCTTCGACAGCGCGCCGAGCGACGCGGCCGGAGCGCGCAGCGACACACGCCGCGCGATCGGGGCAGGCGAGAGGGTGACGTCCGGCCCCGAAGCGCGCCGGCCCGCAAGCGGGTGAACCCGATCGATCATGGTCGACGCCTCTGCGGCGCATGAACCGCACTACCCATTGAGCCGCTCCCCGCTCTCGTCGAAGAACACCGGCCCGCAGACCTCGACCTCGATCGTGCGATCGGGCATCGGCACGTAGAGCCTCTCGCCCATGCGGCCGCGCCCGCCGGCCACGAGGGCCAGCGCGATCGACCGTCCGCAATTCTGGGACCAGTAGGAGGACGTGACATGGCCGATCATCGTCATGGGTACGGCCTGCCTAGGATCTGCGACGATCTGGGCGCCCTCTTCGAGCACCGTCTTCGGATCGTTTGTCCGCAGGCCGACGAGCTGCTTCCTGCCCGGCGCGACGAGATCGGGTCGCACCATGCCGCGAATGCCGACGAAATCACGCTTCTTCTTGCCGACCGCCCATGTCAGGCCAGCATCGTCCGGCGTCACGGTGCCGTCCGTATCCTGGCCGACGATGATGTAGCCCTTCTCCGCGCGAAGCACGTGCATCGCTTCGGTACCATAGGCGCAGGCGTCATGCTTCTGCCCTTGCGCCCACAGCGCCTCCCATACGGCGCGTCCATGGTCGGCGGGAACGTTGACCTCGAAGCCCCGCTCGCCAGAAAAGGACATGCGGAAGAGGCGGGTCGGCACGCCGCATATCGTGCCCTCGCGCACCGACATGTGCGGCATGGCGGCATCCGAAATGTCGATGCCCTCGACCAGCGGCGCGATGATGTCGCGGCTCATCGGGCCCTGCACCGCAATGACCGCCCATTGTTCGGAGATCGAGGTGAGGTAGACCTTCAGATGTGGAAACTCGGTCTGGAGATAGTCCTCCATGTGGTTCATGACGCGGGCGGCACCGCCCGTCGTCGTGGTCACGTGGAAGCGGTCTGGCGCGAGGCGGCCGACGACGCCGTCGTCGTAGATGAAGCCGTCCTCGCGCAGCATGATTCCGTACCGGCAGCGGCCCGGCTCGAGCTTCTCCCATGGGTTGGTGTAGAGCAGTTCCATGAACCTGGCCGCGTCCGGCCCGACGACCTCGATTTTGCCGAGCGTGGAGGCATCGAAAAGACCGGCGACCTTGCGCACCGTGACGCATTCGCGGTCGACGGCGGCGTGCATGTCCTCGCCTTGCCGCGGGAAGTACCAGGCGCGCTTCCACTGGCCGACATCCTCGAAGACGGCGCCGTGCCTTTCGGCCCAGTCATGGATCGGCGTCCTTCGCGTCGGGTCGAAGAGCGGCCCGCGCGCATGATTCACGATGGCGCCGAAGGTCACGGGCGTATAGGGCGCGCGGAAGGTGGTCAGACCCACTTCCGGCATTGGCTTGCCGAGCGTCTCGGCGGCGATGGCGAGCCCATGGATGTTGGAGGTCTTGCCCTGGTCGGTCGCCATTCCGTTGGTCGTGAAGCGTTTCACGTGCTCGATCGAGCGCATGCCTTCCTTCACCGCCAGACGGATATCCTTGGCCGTGACGTCGTTCTGGAAGTCGACGAAGGCCTTGCCCCTGCCGCCAGCCTCGGCACCGGGCGCCGCGCCGGCCATCCCGCCATCGAAGTTTTCCGTGCTTTCGGCCGTGAAGACGAGGGGCTTCCTGCGCGACTTCGCGCCGGCTTGTCTCGCGGCCGCGTCGCCTGCCGCCAACGCCTCTGCCACGGTCCGGTCCAGGCTTTCGGTGCCGGCACACGCCCCTACCGAGGTGCAATCCTGCGCATAGGTCTTCGGCAGAAACCGCGCCGTCGCCTCGTCGAATCCCACCTTGCCGCGCGATTGCGAGAAGAGATGAACGGAGGGCGTCCACCCGGCCGACATCAGCAGGGCGTCGACCGGGATCGTGCGCTCGGCGCCACCGTTCTTCGCCCTGACGGTCATTGAGGATACGCGCAGCTTGCCGCTGGTCGCGACGACGGCGCGGCCCGGATTGATCTCGATGCCAGCCGCGCGCGCGGCTTCAACGGCGGGTCCCTGCGGGTTGTCGCGCAGATCGACGATCGTGACGGGGATGCCCGCCCGCTTCAGGTCGAGCGCCGCGCCGTAGGCGGAGTCGTTGGCGGTGTAGACGCCGACATTGCGCCCGACAGCGACGCCATAGTGATTGAGATAGGTGCGGGCCGCCGACGCCAGCATCACGCCCGGCCGGTCGTTGCCGGGGAAAACCATGTGGCGCTCGATGGCGCCCGTCGCCAGCACGACGCGCTGGGCGCGCACCTGCCACAGTCTTTCGCGGGGAAGCCGGGCTGCCGGGTTCTCGAGATGTTCGGTGACGCGCTCGACGAGGCCGACGAAGTTCTGGGCATAGTAGCCGAAGGCGGTGGTGCGGGTCAGCAGCCGCACGTTCGGCATGGCGCGAAGCCGGGTCGCGGCAGCCTGCGCCCAACTCCATCCATGGGTGCCGTCGACCGTTGCGCCGGTCTCGAACCGCAGCGCGCCTCCGACTTCGGCCTGCTCGTCGCAAAGGATGACGCGCGCGCCGGTCTCCGCGGCGGCGAGTGCGGCGGAAAGGCCGGCCGCTCCTCCGCCGACGACCAGGACGTCACAATGGGCAAAGCGCGACGAATAGTGGTCGGGGTCCGGCTGGTCGGGGGCCACGCCGAGGCCAGCTGCGGCGCGGATGTTGGGCTCGTAGAACGATTTCCAGGCCGCCTTCGGCCACATGAAGGTCTTGTAGTAGAAGCCGGCCGAGAACATCGGCGAGGCGAGGTCATTCACCGCTCCGACATCGAAGGCCAGCGAGGGCCAGCGGTTCTGGGAGACGGCGGTCAGCCCGTCATAGAGCTCCTGAACGGTGGCACGCACGTTGGGCGTCCTGCGCGCGGCGTCGCGATGGACGCCGACCAGCGCGTTCGGCTCCTCGGCGCCGGCCGACAGCACACCGCGAGGCCGATGGTACTTGAAGGAGCGGCCGACGAGATGGACGCCATTGGCGAGCAGCGCGGAGGCGAGCGTGTCGCCCTCGACACCAGCGTAGGGCTTGCCGTCGAAGGTGAAGCGTAGTCCCCTGGCCGGCGTCAGGCGCCCCGCCGAGGCAAGGCGGAACGGAGCGGTCATCGCTTGCCTTCCTTGCCCGTGTCGGGTTTCGGCTCGCCGGCCTTGTAGGTCGTTGCGAACCTGTCGGTGACCGTGTCGCGCGCGGCGTTGAAGAAGCGCCCGCATCCATGGATGTGGCGCCACCGCTCGTAGATGAGGCCCTTCGGGTTCGAACGGATGAAGAAGAATTTCTCGAACTCGTCGTCGGACAGATCGGCCATCGCTTCCGAGCGCGCTATGTGCGCCTCTCCCGCATGACGGAATTCCAGTTCCGGCCGCTCTTCCTCGCAGTAGGGGCAATGGATCAGGAGCATCGGTATCTCAATGGGCCACGGCAGCGGCAGCCGCCTCGTCGATCAGGCGCCCGGTGCGGAACCGCTCGAGCGTGAAGGGCGCGTTGACCGGGTGCGGGTTGTCGTTGGCGATGGTGTGGGCAAAGACGTGACCCGAACCGGGAGTGGCCTTGAAGCCGCCGGTGCCCCAGCCGCAATTGACGTAGAGGCCGGGCACGGGGGTCTTGGCCAGGATCGGCGAGCGGTCGGGCGTGACGTCGACGATGCCGCCCCAGGAGCGCAACATCTTCATGCGCGTGAACACCGGGAACATCTCGCAGATCGCGTCGAGCGTGTGGTTGATGATGTGCAGGCCGCCCGTCTGCGAATAGGAGATGTACTGGTCGGTGCCCGCACCGATCACCAGTTCGCCCTTGTCGGACTGGGAAATATAGGCGTGGACCGTGTTGGACATCACCACGCAGGGAAAGACCGGCTTGACCGGTTCGGACACCAGCGCCTGCAGCGGATAGCTCTCCAGCGGCATCCTGACGCCCGCCATTTCCATGATGACGGATGTGTGGCCGGCCGCCACCACGCCGACCTTGGCGGCGCCGATGAAGCCCTTCGAGGTCTCCACGCCGGTGACCTGACCGTTTCCGGCGCGGCGGACACCGGTCACTTCGCAGTTCTGGATGATGTCGACGCCGCGGGCCGAAGCGGCGCGCGCGTAGCCCCAGGCGACCGCGTCGTGGCGCGCCGTGCCCCCGCGTCGCTGCAGCGCGGCGCCCATCACCGGATAGCGCGCGGTACGCGAGATGTTGAGGGGCGGGCAATAGGCGCCAGCCTCCTCCGGCGTCAGCCATTCGTTGTCGATGCCGTTGAGCCGGTTGGCGTGGACGTGACGCTTGAGCACCTGAACGTCGTGGACGTTGTGGGCCAGCATCATGACGCCGCGCGGCGAGTACATGACGTTGTAGTTCAGTTCCTGCGACAGGCCGTCCCAGAGCTTGACCGCGTGGTCGTAGATGCCGGCGCTCTCGTCGTAGAGGTAGTTCGAGCGGATGATGGTGGTGTTGCGACCCGTATTGCCGCCTCCCAGCCAGCCCTTTTCCACCACCGCCACGTTGGTGATGCCGTGGACGCTGGCGAGATAGTAGGCGGTGGCCAGACCATGCCCGCCGGCGCCGACGATGACGACGTCGTATTCCTTCTTCGGCTCGGGCGAACCCCATTGCTCGCCCCAGCCCGAATGGCCGCGCAGGGCCTCGCGGGCGATGGCGAAGACGGAGTATTTGCGCATGGACGAATTCCGCATTGTCGGAAGGATCGAGCGGGAGGCTAGCCTCGAAACGGTCTATCGAAAAGACCGGACGGCCCTTGCCCTGATTGCGACGGGAGTTTGCGGAATGCGACCTTCGTGACCGTCGCTTCTCGAGCGGTTGCAATTCCGCTCGACAAGGATTCCCGATTCTGCTATTCGCCGCCCAATTCGCGACGTGGTCGTCGCGGGGGCGTGCGCTTATTGCCGCGCCGCGATGAACTGGGCCTCTGAAACACAGGATCGAACGTGCAGGTACTCGTCCGCGACAACAATGTTGACCAGGCGCTCCGCGCGCTCAAGAAGAAGATGCAGCGCGAAGGCATTTTCCGTGAAATGAAGATGCGCGGCCATTACGAGAAGCCTTCCGAGAAGAGGGCGCGCGAGAAGGCGGAAGCCGTGCGCCGGGCGCGCAAGCTGGCCCGCAAGCGGGCCCAGCGCGAAGGCCTCGTCGGCGGACGCCCCGGGCGCTGATCCCGCCCCGTTTTCGTCCCTTTCGGGAGATACGGCATCAAGGTGGCGCGATGAAAATCGCCGCCGCCTTTTTTGTTTCCGACATGAGCCAGCCCCGGCCTGCTCGCCGACTTTTGATGGAACATTGCCCGAGGGGAAGAGCCCGCACATGACCGACGACAGGAAGATCCGACCGGCGCGCGCGACCGCCATCGCTGCGGCCTCGCTGCTTGCCGCTGCGCTGCTCGCGGCGTGCCAGACCTCGAATCCCGTCTCGTCGCTCGCGACAGTGGAAGCTGCCCAGGGCTCGCAGGAGAACATCGCCTCGCTGACTGCCGTCATCGAGCGCAACCCCAACGACCCGGAAGCCTACAACGTACGCGGGTCGGCCTATGGTCGCGGCGGCCGATACCGTGAGGCGCTGGCCGATTTCGAAACGGCGATCAGGCTCAACCCGAGCTTCTACCAGGCCTATGCCAACCGGGCGCTGATCCATGGCTTCCTGAACGACAATCAGGCGGCGATCCAGGACTACAACCGCGCCATACAGATCAACCCCAACTACGATGCCGCATATATCGGCCGCGGCAACGTCTATCGCCGCGCCGGCAACGTCAACGAAGCCTTCCGCGACTTCGAAAAGGCGATCCAGCTCGATACGACGGATGCCCGCGCCTTCCATAATCGCGGGCTGCTCTACCAGTCGCGCGGCCAGCACGAATTCGCAATTGAGGACTTCGCGACGGCGATCTCGCTCGCGCCCGACGCGCCCGAACCCTATAATGGTCGCGGCATCTCCTACGTGGCTCTCGGCGACGAGGACAACGCCTTCGCCGACTTCAACTCCGCGATCAAGCTCAACGACAATCTTGCCGAGAGCTGGGCCAACCAGGCGCTGATCTACGAGCGACGCGGCGACAAGAAGCGCGCCGCGGCTTCCTACGGACGCGCTGCCTCGCTCGATCCGAACTACCGCCCTGCCGCTGACGGCCTGTCGCGCACGCGCGGCGCCTGACGCGCGCCGAGCCCGGCCCGCAGTACGGAACGTTTGCTCAGAGCTGGAGTTTCCCTGCCGACGGGACTTCAAGAGGAGCATTTTCCATGAGATCCATTCTTATCGCCGCCGCAGGTGCCTGCCTGCTGGCGATGCCGGCCGCCGCCCAGGAAGAGCGGTTCGAGGTCGGCCTGCTCGAATGCGTCATCGACGGTGGCACGGGCTTCGTCATCGGGTCGGAAAAGGACCTGAGCTGCACCTTCTCGGGCGTCGAGGCGGGGCGTCCGGCCGAGCCCTATTTCGGCGTGGTGCGCAAATTCGGCCTCGATCTCGGCACGACCGGAACACAGGTCATGCAGTGGGCCGTGTTCGCCCCCACCTCCGATCCGTTCGGGCCGGGCGCGCTTGCCGGCGACTATGTCGGGGCGACCGCCGAGGCTACCGTTGGTGTCGGCGCGGGCGCGAACGTCCTCGTGGGTGGTTCGAACCAGACATTCACGTTGCAGCCTCTCAGTGTCCAGGCGCAGACCGGGCTCAACGTCGCGCTCGGTGTAACGGAGTTCCAATTGCGGACGAACGTCGACTGACCGCCTGACGCGGGAGCCGAGAGGAACGGTACCATGCTCGACCATTTCGGCTTCCGCATTCGTGACCTCGCCAGGTCGCGGCGCTTCTACGAGGCGGCGCTGCGCCCGCTCGGCCTTGACGTTATCGACAATACTGCGACGTCCTTCCTGATCTGCCGGAGCGCCGACGGGGGGATCCCGTTCGTATGGGTCGGTGCCGACGAGCCGCGCTTCTGGACCGGCCATCACGCCGTTTCGGCGAGCCCGATCCACCTTGCCTTCACGGCGGCCGATCGCGAGGAGGTCGATCTCTTCCATGCGGTCGGCACTGCCAATGGCGGAGAAGACAATGGCCGTCCCGGATGGCGTGGGCCGAAGGATGCGGACATTTACGCGGCCTATCTCATCGATCCCGACGGCAACAATGTCGAGGCGATCTACCGGGGCTGACACGGCGGTCTGTTTGCACGCGAAATAGACCTCCCGTTTCCTCGTCACGCGAGCCCGTCCGCCCACCTGATCACGTAGTCTGCCACCTTTTCGTGGCCGGGCTCGGTCATCAGGAAATGCGACAGCCCGGGAAACTCGACGAAGTCGGTGCGGCCCGGCGCCTTGGCGTGCTTCCTGAAGATCTTTCGCGAGAGCGCCGGTGCGACCGTCCTGTCCTCCGACGCGGCGGTGACCAGAACGGGCTGGTTGCGCTTGCGGACATCGATGGCGATGCCGATGCCGGTCGCCGCCTGCGCGAAGACGCGACCCGACGTCGGGACCATATAGGCTTCGTAGGCCTTCTCGCGCAGGGCGGCCGGCGCGGTGTTGGCGAACTTCGTGTCGAACTGCTTCCGCGACAGCGTGTAGGTGCGGTTCCATGCGTTCCAGCGCGTCAGCACGGGAAGTGCAGCCAGCAGCGAGACCGGATCGGCGATTATGCCGGCCACTGGGCCGGGATTGAGCAGCACGCCAGCGGCACCGTAGCCGCGATCCAGGAGAAGCTGGGTCACGAGGCCGCCCATCGAATGACCGATGATGAGCGGCTTTTCCGGCAGCGTCTCGATGAATCGGGCGAAATGATCGGCGATTGCGTTGGCCGTCAGCGAGCCGAGGCCGACGGGAGGGTTGGCGCGCAGGTCAGCGGCGGTGCGACCCTCCAGATGGGGCCAGGTCGGTGCGTGCACCGTGTAGCCCGCCGCCTCCAGGGGCTTGCGGAAATTGTCCCACGAAGCGGACGTCATCCAGGCGCCGTGTATGAGCACGATCGTGTTGGTGAGGCGGGCGGGGCGGGAAGACATTTCGGTTCTCCTTTGGTGGACGGCCGGCGGCCATCGCGTTTTCGATACGGACGATTTAATCGCGTACGATTAAATCGTCAACGACTTCACGATTAGTTGATCGGTATTGCGATTAAATCGCGCGCGATTTAAATCTTGATCGCAAGCTGTGAAAGGAGAATGCCTTGAACGTGGATTTCCGTGCCGAGCCAGAACTGATGGACCGGATGACGCTGTCGGTCATGCCGTGCTTCGCCATCTATTCGGCGTCCAACGCCCTTATGCGCTTTTACAGGAAGGCGCTGGCCGATGTCGGGCTGACGTATCCCCAGCTTCTCGTGATGATGGCGCTGTGGGAATCCAAGGGCATGACGATGAAGGCCTTGGGCGAGCGCGTGGGGCTGGAATCCAGCACGCTGACGCCGCTGGTCAAGAAGCTCGAAGGGGAGGGGCTGCTGACGCGGGCACGCAACCGCGAAGACGAACGGCTGCTCGACATCGCGCCGACGGCCAAGGGCATGGAGATGCGGCCGGACGGCTGCGAGGCCGCGTTCTCCATGGTGGGGGCTTCGGGCGAGACGCTGGAGAGCATCCAGGAACTGGCGGGTCGGCTCCGCCGCATCGCCGCCCAGCTTTCGGCGCACGCCGCCGGCGATGCCATGCCGGATTCGTGAGGCAGCGTGGAAAGCAAACGGCCCGCCCCGGCGGGCCGTTGGAACGAAAGCCGCCGGCTCTGGCGGATCAGTGATCCATCGCCTTGACGATTTCCTCGGTCATCTTCTTGGCGTCGCCGAGGAGCATCATCGTGCCGTCCTTGTAGAACAGCGTGTTGTCGATGCCCGCATAGCCGGAGCCGAGCGACCGCTTGACGAACAGGCAGGTGCGCGCCTTGTCGACGTCGAGGATCGGCATGCCATAGATCGGCGAGGCCTTGTCGTCGCGCGCCGACGGGTTGGTCACGTCGTTGGCGCCGATGACGTAGGCGACGTCGGCCTGCGCGAACTCGGAGTTGATGTCCTCGAGCTCGAAGACCTCGTCATATGGCACGTTGGCCTCGGCGAGCAGCACGTTCATGTGGCCGGGCATGCGCCCTGCGACCGGATGGATCGCATACTTTACCTCGACGCCCTTGGCCTTCAGCTTGTCGGCCATCTCGCGCAGCGCATGCTGCGCCTGTGCAACGGCCATGCCGTAGCCCGGCACGATGATGACCTTCTGCGCATTGGCCATCAGGTAGGCCGCATCGTCGGCGGCGCCCGTCTTGACCGTACGCTGGATGCCGTCGTCGACGGCCGCCGCCGTCTCGCCGCCGAATCCGCCGAGAATGACCGAGATGAAAGAGCGGTTCATGCCCTTGCACATGATGTAGGACAGGATCGCGCCGGAGGAGCCGACCAGCGCACCGGTAATGATGAGCGCGAGGTTGCCGAGCGTGAAGCCGAGCGCGGCAGCGGCCCAGCCCGAATAGGAATTGAGCATCGACACGACGACGGGCATGTCGGCGCCGCCGATCGGGATGATGAGCAGCACGCCCAGCGCCAGTGACAGGAGGACGATCAGCCAGAAGGCGGTGTAGCTCTGCGTGGTGACCAGCAGCACGATCAGCACGAACAGGGCGGCACCCAGCGCGATGTTGATCATGTGGCGCATGGGCAGCAGGATCGGCCTGCCCGACATGCGGCCGTCGAGTTTCAGAAAGGCGATGACCGAGCCGGTGAAGGTGATTGCGCCGATCGCCACGCCGAGCGCCATTTCCACCAGCGCCTGGCCGTGGACGGCGCCGACCGTGCCGATGCCGAAGCTCTCGGGCGAATAGATCGCGGCCGCGGCAACGAGAACGGCCGCCATGCCGACGAGGCTGTGGAAAGCCGCGACGAGTTGCGGCATCGACGTCATGGGGATACGGCGCGCGATCACGGCGCCGGCTGAGCCGCCGATGGCGAGGCCGACGACGATCATCAGCAGGCCGCCGGCCGACGGCCGTGCAAGCGCCAGCGTCGTCACGATGGCGATGCCCATTCCGACCATGCCGTAGATGTTGCCCTGGCGGCTGGTCGTGGGATGGGACAGGCCGCGCAGCGCCATGATGAACAGGACGCCCGAGACGAGATAAAGGAAGGAGGCAATGTTCTCTGACATCAGGCGTGCCTCACTTCTCTTTCTTCTTGTACATGGCGAGCATGCGCTGGGTGACGAGGAAGCCGCCGAAGATGTTCACGGACGCCAGTATCAGCGCGATGAAGCCGAAGCCGGTCGCCAGCCCCGACGCCGAGATGCCGACGGCCAGAAGCGCGCCCACGACGATCACCGAAGAGATCGCGTTGGTGACCGCCATCAGAGGCGTGTGGAGCGCCGGCGTCACGGACCAGACGACGTAGTAGCCGACGAAGATCGCCAGCACGAAGATAGCGAGGCGGAAGACGAAGGGATCGATGGCGCCCCCGGTCGCGCCATGCGCGATGGTAGCGGCGGCATCAGCCGCGGCGGAATCGGAGAGCGCGGCACGCACCGAGGCGGATGCCTGGTCGAGTTGGTCGAGCGCCTGTTCAAGCGCGGACTTTTCCATCACGCCTCTCCCTTGGCAGCCTTGCGCGCGGCAGGCGCCTTGACCGGTGCCGGTTCAGCCGCGGCAGCCGCCGCGGCGAAATTCGGATGAACGACGCTGCCGCCATGTGTCAGCATGGTGGCCTTGACCAGTTCGTCGTCCGGATTGATCTCCAGGACCTTCGTCTCCTTGCTCACCAGCGTCTCGAGGAAGGCGAACAGGTTCTTGGCGTAGAGAAGCGATGCGGAAGCGGCGATGCGGCCGGCCATGTTCAGGTGGCCGACGATCCTGACGTCGTTGGCGGTGGTCACGACCTTGCCGGGAACCGCTCCCTCCACATTGCCCCCGCGCTCGACCGCGAGATCGACGATGACGGACCCGGGCTTCATCGAAGCGACCATCGCCGCAGAGACGAGCCGCGGGGCAGGGCGCCCCGGGATCAACGCCGTGGTGATCACGATGTCCTGCTTGGCGATGTGGTCGGCGACCAGCGCCGCCTGCTTGGCCTGGTACTCCTTCGACATCTCCTTGGCGTAGCCGGCCGCGGTCTCGGCGGCCTTGAACTCCTCGTCCTCGACCGCGACGAATTTTGCACCGAGCGAGGCGACCTGCTCCTTGGCGGCGGGCCGGACGTCCGTAGCCGTGACGACGGCCCCCATGCGGCGCGCCGTGGCGATCGCCTGCAGGCCTGCGACGCCGGCGCCCATGACGAATATCTTGGCGGCCGGAACCGTTCCGGCCGCGGTCATCATCATAGGCAGGGCGCGATCATATTCCGCCGCGGCGTCGATCACGGCCTGGTAGCCTGCGAGATTGGCCTGCGAGGACAGAACGTCCATGACCTGCGCGCGCGTTATGCGCGGCATGAACTCCATGGCGAAGGCGGAGACGCCGGCCCTTGCGAGTTCGGCAACGGCGGCCTGGTTGGCGTACGGATCCATGGTCGCGATCACGGCCGCGCCTTTGCGGTAGCCCTTGAGTTCCGCCGTGTTGGGGCGGCGAACCTTGAGCACCACATCGGCCTTGCCGGCATCCTTGGCGGTTCCGATCGTGGCACCCGCCTTTTCGAATTCTGCGTCGGGAATGCGCGACAGGTTGCCGGCGCCAGCCTCAACGACGACGTCGAAACCCAGCGCCTTGATGCGCTTGACCGTGTCGGGCGATGCTGCGACGCGCGTCTCGCCGCCCTCGACCTCACGTGCAACGAAGAGTGTCTGTCCCACGCTCAGGCGTCCTCACCACTGGAACCAACTTGACGGGCCTTTCGCGATGCGACGACCCCCAACCAAGTGACGATCGGCGCTAGCGGAGCAGGTAGGCTCCGACGGCGCAGATCAGGATGAACAGAATCGTCGCCGAAATGAAGCCGGCGCTCGTGAAGAAACCAAAGGCCATGGCGATCAGGATCGCGCAGGTCACCAGCGTGCCGTATTTCGTCAGCCCGAGGAAGACGTTGTAGGTCTTCTCGTGCTCGGCGTAGTCCATCTCGGCGCCCGTTTCGATCGGACCGGTCGGCGTGTGGTCGGCCATCTGCATCAGCCCCCTTGTCTCGTGATGCCCGGCACATACCGAAAAGCGGGATTGAGGGCAATGGGACGATTGCCGCAGGCGGGCGGACGCGATCGTGCAAGGAGGGCCGGTCGATGCAGTCTTGCGTATTCATCGGAGACTTTCCTTCGTTGCGAGATAGCGCGCGGATGCGTTCCCGCGCCCTGTGGCCGGGTGGTGAAGGTTGGGGAAGACGGCGGCCGCGAGGTCGCAGGGTCTTCGAAATGTCGCGACCTCGCGGCCGCCGCCTCGGCGATTTCGGTCCGCGCCCGTTCCGTTGCACGTGACCGGTTCCGGAAGCCTCGGCTTCCACGGCAGGGGCGGCTCGCCACCGCTTGCCCGCCTTCCCCGGTCCCGCTTGTGTGCTCGTTCCAGCACGCCCGGCCCGTAGTGGCGGAGAGGAACCTCTGGGCGCGGCCTCCCCGGTCCCGCCTTACGAGGACGGGACGGAGGCGCCGGCCGCCTCCCGCGCGACGACGTCTCGAGACGCGTCCCCGGCGAAGGCGGCCAGCGAAGTATGGAGGAGGGCGGAGAGGGTGTGGATGGAACGGTGCGGAAAATCGCGGAAGGGCCTGCAAAGGTTGGGGGAGCGGCGGGAATTCGTGCACGGAGAGTGCGGCCGCGCCCCTTGCTTGCCTCATTGCGGAGAGATGGCCGGAGGGCAGGGCGGACGACACGGGACACCCGCCTCCGGGCTGCCGTCCATCTTCTCCTCGACGGGGAGATCGGCAAGCGGATCGCGACGGCGCGTGGCCCGCTGATCAGGCCAGCCAGCGCTTGCGTCGCTTGTAGTGCTTGACGTCCTTGAAGGATTTGCGGCCCTCGCCGGCAACGCCGAGGTAGAATTCCTTGACGTCCTCGTTGTCGCGCAGCGCGGAAGCGTCGCCATCTAGCACGACCCGGCCCGATTCCAGGATATAGCCGTACTTGGCGTAGCGCAGGGCGATGTTCGTGTTCTGCTCGGCAAGCAGGAACGACACACCCTGCTCCTCGTTGAGCTTCCTCACGATCTCGAATATCTCCTCGACGAGCTGCGGTGCGAGCCCCATCGAGGGCTCGTCGAGGAGGATCATCTTCGGCCGGCTCATCAGCGCCCGGCCTATCGCCGTCATCTGCTGCTCGCCGCCCGACGTGTAGCCCGCCTGGCTCGTTCGTCGCTCCCGCAGGCGCGGGAAATAGGTGTAGACGAGTTCGAGGTCCCGAGCGATGGCGGCCTTGCCGTCGCGCCGGGTGAAGGCACCCGTGAGCAGATTGTCCTCGACGGATAGATGGCCGAAGCAGTGGCGCCCTTCCATCACCTGAATGCAGCCGCGCCGCACGAGTTCATTCGGGGACAGCGACTGCACCTCGTCGCCCTCGAAAACGATATTGCCCTTGGTAACTTCGCCGCGCTCGGCGTGCAGCAGATTGGAGATGGCCTTGAGCGTTGTGGTCTTGCCGGCGCCGTTGGCGCCAAGCAGTGCCGTGATGCCGCCGCGGGGCACCGAGAGCGACACGCCCTTCAGCACCAGAATGACGTGATCGTAGATCACCTCGATGTTGTTGACCGAGAGGATCGCCTCGGCGGGCTGGGCGGCGGCTGCGGGATCGCTCATGTCGGCTCCGGCGATTGTGATCCCTTCTCCCCGATCGCGGGGAGAAGGGTGGCCCAAATGGCCAAACTGGGCGGGGCGTCCTCTCCCCGCGCAGGCGGGGAGAGGAAAGCCGCCGTCAGAGCTTGCACTCTTCGTTCGTCGGCCAAGGTGCGTTGGACGCGGCGTATTTCGCGGCCTCGGCCTCCTCGAGCGGCTCGATCAGTTCGCGGTCCGGCTTCAGGAGATCGGAGACCGGCGCGAACTTCGCCCCGTCCCATTCGATGATCCAGCCACCGCCATGACCGGTATGGTCGGCGCAGGTGGTCTTGAAGGGCACGAGCATGCCGGTCATGCCGACTTCTTCGAGCTTCGCCTCGTCGATGTTCAGGTTTTCCAGGCCCCAGCGAAGCTGCTCGGGTGAGACGACCTTGGTGTCGAACTCGTCCTGTGCGGCCCTGACGCCCTCGACCAGCATCATCGACATGGCCAGACCACGCTGGTAGAAGACCCAGTCGGCCTCGGCAGGGCTGCCAACCAGCGACTTGCCCGCGCCGATGACCTTCTCCTTGATCTCCGTCATGAGCTTGGAATCGGCCTGCGGGACGTTCCAGGAAATGGCACGGTAGCCTTTCGCGGCCGCACCTGCCTGGGCGAGGTCACCGTCATGCCCGGACCACCAGATCCCGAGGAACTTTTCCATCGGGAAGCGGGTCTTGATCGCCTCGTTGATGGCCCCGACATTCATCGCGCCCCAGCCCCACATGAACACGAAGTCAGGGTTCTCGCGGCGGATCTGCAGCCACTGCGCGGACTGGTTCTGCATCTCCTGAACGCCAACCGGGATCGGGAGGACGGTGAAGCCGTACTTCTCCGCGTAGCTCTGCAGCAGCGGCAACGGTTCGCGGCCGTACGGCGCATCGAGGTGCAGAAGGACGATCTTCTTGCCCTTCAGGCTCTCCGGATTGCCGCCGGCGACGTGCTGTACCAGCATCGAGGCGCCATCCCAGTAGGAGGACGGCGGGTTGAACGCCCACTTGAAGACCTTGCCCTCGGCCATCGGCGAAAAGCCGTAGCCGGGCGCCAGGATCGGGATCTTGTCGACGTTGCTTCGCGGCAGCACCTGCAGGGTGATACCCGTCGACCAGGGCTGCGTGACGACCGCGTTACCCTTCGTCTTCTCGTAGCACTCGACGCCCTTCTCGGTGTTGTAGCCCGTCTCGCACTCGTCATAGTCCATGAGCACGCCGTTCACGCCGCCGTCGCGCTCGTTGATGAGGGTCATGTAGTCCCTCTGGCCGTTCATCAGCGGGGTACCGGTCGCAGCGAAGGGGCCGGTGCGGTAGGACAGGTTGGGCGAGTAGAGCTTGTCCTGCGCAATCGCGGCAGGCACCGTCATCATCGTCGACGCGGCAAGCGCGGCGGCGATCAGTGCAGTATGCAAAGTCATCCTCATTTCAACTCCTCCACGTGTTCGTTTCTCCGTATCGGATCGGGTGAACATCGCCCGATTTCCATGTCCGCTCCTCCGGCGGCATGATGGTGCATCAGTGCGGGAATGGCCAGATGATCAGCTTCTCCCGGATGATCTGCCAGTAGCGTGCGAGCCCGTGCGGCTCGACGATCAGGAACGTGATGATCAGCGCGCCGATGATCATGATGTTGAGGTGCTCGGCCATCGACGAGGATATCGGCAGGCCCAGCGCGGCCGGCACGGTATTGAGTATGACCGGCAGCGCGACGATCAGGATGGCGCCGAGATAGTTGCCGAGGATCGAGCCCAGCCCCCCGATGATCGCGATGAATAGCACGCGGAACGACAGCGGTATGTCGAATAGCTGGGGCTCGGCCGCCCCGCGCCAGAGAAAGACGAAGAGCGCGCCCGCCACGCCGACGATATAGGACGAGATGAAGAAGGCGAGCAGCTTCGCCTTCATCAGGTTGATCCCGACGAGCTCGGCGGCGATGTCCATGTCGCGTACCGCCTTCCACATGCGCCCGATCCGGCCGCGCGTCAGGTTGATGGCGAACCATGTGATCAGGCAGACGATGCAGAGCACGAAATAGTATTGCGCCATCGCAGTGGCGTTGGCGCCCGCAAACGCGATGCCGAATATCGAGATGTTGGGCACCTGGATCGCGCCCGAGGCATTGTAGTTGTAGAGCCATCCCCACTTCTGGAAGAGCCAGACGAGGAAGAACTGGGCCGCGAGCGTCGCGATCGCCAGGTAGAAGCCCTTGATCCTGAGAGATGGCAGGCCGAACAGGACGCCGATCACGGCAGAGAACAGGCCGGATGCGAGGATCGCGACGACGAGGTTCAGCTCCGGAAAAATCGTCATGAGCTTGTAGCACGCATAGGCGCCGACGCCCATGAACGCGCCGGTGCCGAGCGATAGCTGGCCCGCATAGCCGGTGAGGATGTTGAGGCCGAGCGCGGCGAGCGCGTAGATCAGGACCGGGATGAGGAGTGCCCGGAAAATGAACTCATTGGCCGTCAGCGGGAAGACCACGAAGGCGATGACGAGAATGAAGGCCAGCAGCCAGGCGTCCTGCTTCACAGGGAAGAGGGCGTGGTCGGCCTCGTAGCTGGTCTTGAACTGGCCGGCGGTGCGGTAAAGCATCTGATCTCAGACCCGCTCGATGATTTTTTCGCCGAAGAGGCCCTGCGGACGGAAGAGCAGCACCATCAGTGCCAGCACGTAGGCGAACCAGGCTTCGGTGTTGCCTCCGAGAAGCGGCTGGCCCCAGTAGATCTCGAAGAGCTTCTCCAGAACCCCGATCAGTATGCCGCCGACGATGGCGCCGGAGACGCTCTCGAGACCGCCCAGCATCAGCACCGGCAGCGCCTTGTAGGCGATGACCTCGAGAGCGAAGGAGACGCCGGCGCGCGCGCCCCACACGATGCCCGTGGCAAGCGCTATGATGCCGGCGATGAACCAGACGATGACCCAGATAGTGGAGAGCGAGATGCCGACCGACAATGCCGCCTGGTGGTCGTCGCCCAGCGCGCGGATCGCGCGGCCCATCTTCGACTTGTTGAGGAAAAGCAGCAGCGCGGCCACCAGCAGAAGCGCCCCGACGACGGCCGTGACGTCCTTCTGCTCGATCGAGACGAACCCTCCGAACGGCTCCAGGATGAAGCTGCCCGTGGGGATCATCAGTTCCTCGGTGATCATGCGCTTGTTCTCGCCGCCGAAGACCGTTTCTCCGAACCCGATCAGGAACAGCGTGATGCCGATGGTCGCCATGAACAGGATGATGTCCGGCTGGTTGACGAGCGGACGCAGCACCACGCGCTCGATGACGACCGCGAGGATGAACATGACGCCGAGCGTGAGCGGGAGGGCAAGGAAAGCGGGCACGCCGCGCTGATGCAGGCCGACCAGCGTCAGGGCGGCGAAGACGACCATGATGCCCTGCGCGAAGTTGAAGATGCGCGAAGACTTGAAGATCAGCACGAATCCCAGGGCGATGAGCGCGTAGAGCACGCCCGAGACGAGGCCCTCCCACAGCACCTGCAGGAAGAAGTCCGGCGCGGCGGCCATGTCGGCGAACGGCTTCACCAGGATCGAATGCAGCGTCTCCATGAACTCCCCCAGATGCGACGCGCTGGCGCGCCTAAACGTTAAACTCTGCACAGTCCCCGGCCGGACGGCGCGCTAGCTTGCCCCCGCCACCTGCCGGAGGAAGATCATCATGGCGCTTCTCAAGAATGGTTCGCGCGGACCCGAAGTCAGCGCGCTCCAGACCAAGCTCAATGCCAAGCTCGTGCCAAGCCCCAACCTGAAGCCCGACGGCGTATTCGGCCCGAAGACCGACGCGGCGGTGCGGCGATACCAGAGCGACAACTGGCTGGTCGTCGACGGACAGGCCGGCCCGTGCACGCAGAACGCGCTCTTCGACCGCGAGGCCTACCGCCCGATCCTGCATGCGATCCCGTTCATGGCGCAGCCCACCCAGACCACATGCTGGGCCACCTCGACGGCCATGATCAACCGGTCCACCGTACCGGCCGTCGTTGCCCGCACGCCAGCGGACCTCATCGCATCCGACGGCGGACTGAAGAATTTCTCCGACACGGACGACGCCGTCACCGGCGGCAACCGCTACGCGGCCGCGCACGGGCTGAGGATGCAGCCGCCCATGTCGTGGTCGCTCGGCCTGCTCCAGCAGCGGCTCACCGCCGGTCCGCTGATGTTCGACATGCTGTGGGACGCGGCCGGCTACACGACGCGCACCGGCGTTCCTGGCGAGTGGGTCGGCAGCAGCGGGCACATGATCGTGGTCGTCGGCATGCGCGGCGACAACGATCCTTCGGGCAAGGGCACCACACTGCGGATCCACGATCCCTGGCCGCCCAATGCCGGTGCGCGCTACTCGGTCGGGATGATGAAGTGGATGCAGGAGGTGCCCACGCGTACCTATCGCGTGTTCCATCACTGAGGCCGCGGTGCCGCCCGTTCGGCCCGTTGCTCCAGCAGTCGAGATGCCGCCCGAGCGCCGCGCCATCAGTGGGGCACCCCGAGATAGGCATCGATGACCGCTTGGTCGCGCTTGACCTCGGCGGGCGTGCCGTCGGCGATCTTCTTGCCATAGTCCAGCACGACGACACGGTCGGAGAGATCCATGACCACGCCCATGTCGTGCTCGATCAACGCGATCGTGGTGCCGCGCTGCTGGTTCACGTCGATGATGAACCGGCTCATGTCCTCCTTTTCCTCGAGGTTCATGCCGGCCATCGGCTCGTCGAGGAGAAGGAGGGAGGGCTCCATGGCAAGGGCGCGGCCGAGCTCGACGCGCTTCTGCAACCCGTAGGGCAGGGTGCCGACCGGAGTCCGGCGGATGTGCTTTATCTCCAGGAAATCGATGATCTCCTCGACTGCCTTGCGGTGCTCGATCTCTTCCCTGAGGGCCGGCCCGTGCCACAGGAGCTGCCAGCCGACCGAGCGGTTCATCTTCACCGAGCGGCCGGCCATGATGTTGTCGAGCGTCGACATGCCCTTGAAGAGCGCCACGTTCTGGAAGGTGCGCGCGATGCCCTGGCGAACCGCGTGGTGCGGTTTCATGGCGCGGCGCTCGACTCCGCGAAAGGTGATCGTGCCCTGCTGCGGCGTGTAGAAGCCGTTGATGACGTTCAGCATCGACGTCTTGCCGGCGCCGTTCGGACCGATGATCGCCCTGATCTCGCCCTTCCGGATGTCGAAGGAGATGTTCGTGATCGCCTTGACGCCGCCGAATGCGAGCGAGACCTCGCGCACGTCGAGCAGCACGTCGCCCCGGGCGATACCGTCGTCGGCAATGGGAAGTTCGGCCGGCGAAACCTGAAGGTTCATTCGGCAGCCTCCTTCACGCCCGTGGCCGCGGCGCCGTACGTCCTGGCATCGTGGATTCGCAGGTTGGCGCGAATGCGTCCCTTGCGGCCGTCCTCGAAGGTCATCTCGGTATCGACGAATTTTTCGGTGGAACCGTCGTAGAGGGCCTCGATCAGCTCGGCATAGCGCTCGGCAATGAACGAGCGGCGCACCTTCTGGGTGCGCGTCAGTTCGCCGTCGTCGGCATCGAGTTCCTTGTGCAGCACGAGGAAGCGCCGGATCTGCGAACCGGCCATCATCGGCTCGTCCGCAAGCTGACGGTTCACCTCGTCCACCAGTCGGTCGATCGTCTCGGCCACGGCGGGATGCGCGGCGAGTTCCTGATAGGAGGCATAGGCGATGGAGTTGCGCTCCGCCCAGTTGCCCACCGATTCGAGGTCGATGTTGATGAAGGCGGCGCAGAAGTCGCGATCGTTTCCGAAGCAGACGACCTCTTTGACTTCCGGATAGAACTTCAGCGCGTTCTCGACATATTTCGGCGCAAAGAGGGCGCCGTTCTTCAGTTTGCCCACGTCCTTGGCGCGATCGATGATCTTCAACTGACCGTCGGTGTCGACGAACCCCGCGTCGCCGGTATGCACCCAGCCATCGGGCGTCTTGGTGGAAAGAGTGGCATCCTCGTTCTTGTAGTAACCCATGAAGACGCCGGGGGAACGGTAGAGCACTTCGCCGTTTTCCGCGATCTTCACCTCGACGCCCGGGCAGGGCGTACCCACGGCGTCGGCGCGGATCTGCCCGTCGGGCTGGGCGGTGACGTAGACCGTCGCTTCCGTCTGGCCGTAGAGCTGCTTGAGGTTCAGGCCGATCGCCCTGAAGAAGCGGAACAGTTCCGGTCCGATCGCCTCACCGGCGGTGTAGGCGAGCCTGAGCCGGGAAAAGCCCATGCGGTTCTTCAGCGGCCCGTATACCAGCACCTCCCCGAGGGCGTATCTGAGACGGTCGATGACGCCGACCCGCTCGCCGTTGAGGATGCGCTCTCCGACGCGGCGGGCGTGGGCGATGAAATGGTCGAACATGCCACGCTTCAGCCTTCCGGCATCGTCCATGCGGACCATGATCTGGGTCAGCATCGTTTCGAAGACGCGCGGCGGCGCGAAGAAGCAGGTCGGCGCGATCTCGCGGCGGTCGTCGGCGATGGTGCCGGGGCTCTCGGGACAGCAGATGCAGTAGCCGGCAAGGAAGGACTGGGCATAGGAAAACAGGTGATCGCCCACCCAGGCGATGGGCAGATAGGCGACGATGGTTTCATCGGCCGTCAGATTGTCGAAAGAGTTGCCTGCCTCCGCGGACTTCACGAGATTGTCGTTGGACAGCATCACGCCTTTCGGCCGGCCCGTCGTTCCGGACGTATACAGCATGATGCTCAGGTCGGGCCCGGCGCCTTTCGCGATCTCCTCGCGCCACCGTGCTTCGGTGGAAGCGTCCGCGGCCAGCGCCATGCCCTTCTCGCGCAAGGCGTCGTAGCCATGCAGGCGCGTATGGTCGTAGTCGCGCAATCCGCGCTTCTCGTCGTAGACGATGTGCTCCAGCGTGGGGATGCGATCGGCGGCCGAAAGCAGCTTGTCGACCTGCTCCTGGTCCTGGACCACCGCGAAGCGGATCTCGGCGTGGTCGAGCACGTAGGACATCTCCTCGGCCACCGAGTCCGCGTAGACCGGCACGGGAATGCCACCGAGCGCCTGAACGGCCGTGAATGTCCAGTAGAGGCGGGGTCGGTTGCTGCCGACGACGGCGACCTTGTCGCCGCGCTTCACGCCGATCGAGGCGAGACCCAGCGAGAAGGCGCGGATCTCCTCGAATTGCCTGCGCCAGGTCCAGCTCTGCCAGATTCCGTAGTCCTTGTGCCGCATCGCAATGCGATCGGCGAACCTGTCCGCGTTGAGCAGAAGGAATTTCGGAAAGGTATCCAACGCGCCGCCGGCTGCGGCTGCCGTCGCATTCATCTCGCCTGCTCCTCCCGGGCCGCTTTCCGCGGTTCTTCCCGCATTCTATCACCGGGACGCCCGTCCGGCGCAATAGCGCCTTCGGACAAGCCCTCCCGTTCCCTCGACGCGAAATTTCCATCAAAGGGCCGTCGCGGCAACGGGTGGCTTGACAGACACGACGCCAGATTGTGTGTTAGCGACGCATCGTTCCAGAACCGGTTCCGGGCCAGTACCGATTCCGGAAATGAGCGCAAATCCCCGTCATCGCTCCATTTCCTTCGTTTTCCGGCTCGCCGTGGTCTGGCCGCGATCGAACGTGGTCAGAGATGCCGCGAGAGCGCTTCGAAGTCGTGGATCGTGACACTGGCGTGCTCGATCGTGATCAGGCCTTCCTCGGCGAGGGATTGCAGGGCGCGGGCGGCAACGGGTCGTGACACGCCCGCAAGCAGCGCCAGTTCCTCCTGCGTGATCTCGATGGTCGGTCCGGTGCGCGGCGACAGAATCGGATGGAACAGCCAGGCGAGGTGACGGCCGACGCGTGCTTCCGGCTCGAGCATGCGATCCTGTTCGGTGATGGCTATGAACTGGCCGAGCCGTTCGTTGAGCTGGCGTACGAGGAAACGGTTGAAGCCTACCGAGTTCTCGTAGAGCCACATGAATGTCGCGCGGTTCAGGAGCGCGACCTGGGTCGGCCTCAGCGCGACGACGTCGTATTTCCGCGGCTCGTTCTTCAGGATCGAGCCCTCGCCGAACCAGCCGCCCGGGCCGATGCCGGCAAAGGTTATCGGCTTGCCGCTATACGCGATCGAGCTCATCTTCACGAGGCCGGTGACGATGCCAGTCCAGTAGTCGAGCGCATAGCCCCGGTGGCAGATGTGGCCGCCCTTGTCGTAGGCGCGTTCGGACAGGCCCTTGCGGGCACGTGCCCTTTCTTCCGCGTCGAGTTCGGCTGCCCACAGGGCACTGTCGAGGACGCTGTCGATGGCGCTGATCCCTGCCTGCGTCGCGTCCGCGATCGAAGGACGCCAACGGGTTATGGGATGCGAGACCCGGCTTGGCAAGCAGTGCCGGAGATCGTCAGGCCGCTTCGCGGAGATACTTCGCGGTCGGCAGCACGGTGAGCGGTGCCGGTTCTCCGCGCTTCGGCCGGCCGAACATCAGGCGCTGCTCCATCTTCGTGGACTTGAAGAACGGGAAGCGGCGGTAGGTGTCCTTGTAGATGGCCAGCACGTCGGCGATGTAGAGATTGGCGTAGTAGTTGATCACGCCCGCATAGGGTCTCGGCTCGCCGATCAGGCGGGAACGGTAGACGCGCCGGTAGAATGCGATGTGGTCCTTGCGGATCATGGAAACGCAGTAGGGCGCGTTGAAATGGAAACATCCCATCACCGCGAGCCGCAGGGTGATGTAGGGGATCTGCGGAAAAATCCGCGCCCAGTCCGGATCGGCGGCGAGGCGGCTCGGGTCGATGTAGGTGTCGCCGGCCTCGAGCATCGGCTCGAGGATGTCGGGATAGACCGACAGGGCAGGGGACCACGGCGTCTTCGACGAGACGTTCTGCACCCGGATCGTGCTGACGAGATGCCCGTCGATATAGATGCCGAAGGGATAGCAGTTGGGCTTCTCGTCCATCTCGTCGCTCAGCATGCCCGACGCGTTCGGAGCCGTGAAGTCGACGTGGCGATATGCCTTGTAGCGAAGGCGGCAGATGTCCTCGAGGTCCTCGCCGGTCTCGCAGCGCCGGTACTCGGTGCGTTCCAGCAGCGACAGCACGTTGCGCGCGAAGGCCGAGATTTCTCCGGTCGGGACCTCGTCTTCGTCCCGGGGATCCTTAGCGAGCGTCGCGAGCTCTCCAGACATATCGTTCCTTCCCCGTACCGTCCGCCACCAACAGGGTTACCGAAAGGTGAAGGGGAGTAAAGCAGCGAATTGGACCGAAGGCATTTACCTATCGTTAACGTTAAGGAAACGTTAACGCCGGGCGCGGTCGCGCAGGGACAGCCGCGCGCGTTGGCGATCGGGCGGGGAAGGCCGGGCAGAAGTAAATTCAGAGAGAGGTGATGCCGCCGTCCACGGCGAGCGCCTGGCCCGTCATGAAGGAATTCCTCGGGTCGGCGGCGAAGAGGATGACCTCGATGACCTCGTCCACCTCGGCGAGCCGCTTCATGGGCACGCCGCGTGTCAGGTCGGCGACGGCCTCGGTTTCACGTCCGGGCGCGAGCTTCAGGAACTCGCCGACCATGGCGGTGCGGGCGAAGGACGGGCAGACGGCGTTAACGCGAATGCCCTTGGTGGCGTATTCGGCGGCGGCAGAGCGCGTCAGGCCGACGACGCCGTGCTTGGCGGCAGCGTAGACCGAGAGCCGGGGTGCCCCCGCCAGACCGGCGACGGAGGCGATGTTGACGATCGCCCCTGGCCGTCCGGCCTTGCGATGCTGCTTCTCCATTTCGGGAATCTGGTGCTTCATGGCGAAGAAAACGCCGAGAAGGTCGATCTCGAGAATCCGCCGCGCCTCGTCGCTGGGCACCTGCGCAAGCTTGACGAAGCTCTGGGCGATGCCGGCATTGTTGATCGCGATGTCGAGGCTGCCGAAGCGCTTGAGGCAGGTCGCCACCAGCTGCTCCGAAAGAGCCTCGTCTGTTATGTCGCCAGGACAGGTCGCCACGGGACCGGGAAGCGTGGCGGCCAGCGCGTCGATCGCGTCGCCCGCCATGTCGGAAAGCACCAGGCTCGCGCCCTCCGCCGACAGGCGTTCGGCGGTGCGCCTGCCGAAGCCGCCCGCGGCGCCCGTCACGATCGCGGCGAGGCCCTCAAACCTTCCTGACATTCATTCCCCCTTGTCGAGCATTTCGACCGCAAGACCGGCCAGAAGCGATACGGCCTCGCCATACGTCCGCGCCTTCTCGGGATTGGACGCATTGCCGTCAAGCGCGCGCTTGTAGACACCCTGGCAGATGGCGGCGAGCCGGAAGAAGGAGAAGGCCAGGCAGAAGTTCCAGTTGTCGATGCCGGCGATCCGGCGCCGGCGACAGTAAGCCGCCACGTACTCGCGCTCTCCCGGCAAACCGATCGCCGTGCGATCGATGCCGCCGAGGCCCCTGAACCCCGAGGAATGGGGCAGACGCCACTGCATGCACTGGTAGGCCAGGTCGGCATAGGGATGGCCGAGCGTGGACAGTTCCCAGTCGAGCACGGCAATGATGCGCGGCCGGTCCTTGTCGAAGATCATGTTGTCCAGCCGGTAGTCGCCATGGACAAGCGATACGAGCCCGTCATCGGGGGGCATGTTTTCGCCCAGCCAGTCCATCAGCCTTTCCATGTCGGCGACGGTAGCGGTCTCGGAATCGCGGTACTGCTTGGACCAGCGACCGTACTGGCGCTCGAAATAGCTGCCGGGGCGGCCGAAATCGGCAAGCCCGACCTTGTCCACGTCCACGTCGTGCAGCGCGGCCAGCGCCGCGTTCATCGCGTCGTAGATCGCCCCGCGCTCACCCGTACCGGACGCGTCGGGCAGGGCGGGATCCCAGAAGATGCGCCCGTCGAGGAAGGCCATCACGTAGAACATGCGCCCGATGGGCGAATCCTCGTCCGAAAGGTGCAGGACCGGCGGTACGGGAACGGCCGTGTCCCGGAGCGCCGCCATCACGCGGTACTCCCGGTCGACCTGATGCGCGGACTTGAGCAGTTGCCCGGGAGGCTTGGCGCGAAGGACGTAGCGGCCGCTTGCCGCTGTCAGCAGGTACGTCGGGTTCGACTGGCCGGCATTGAACTTCTCGACCGTCTTCAGGCCCTGGAAGCCTGGAACGTGCCTTTCGAGGTAAGGCGCGAGAGCAGTCTCGTCGATTGCGTTGGGATCCGTCACTGCGTCTCGTCCTTCCTGTCGAGAACGGCGAGCGTCAGCCATCGCGCTTCGAGCGCCGGCTTCTTCGAGTTCTCGATCTCGATCGTCGCGTCGTACGCGATCTCGATCCACCCCGACGGCCTGATGTTGAGGCCGGCCAGGGCGAAGCGGCCGCGAACGCGCGAACCCGTCCTGACCGGAGCCATGAAGCGTACGCGGTCAAAGCCGTAGTTGATGCCCATTGACGAACCCTCGAGCGGGGGGATGGTCTCGAAGGCAAGGGTCGAAAGCAGCGACAGCGACAGGAAGCCGTGCGCGATGGTGCCGCCGTAGGGCGTCTCGCGGGCGGCGCGTTCCGGGTCGACGTGGATGAACTGGTGATCGTCCGTCGCGTCGGCGAACTTGTCGATCATCGCCTGCGTGACCGTGCGCCACGACGAGACGCCGATCTCCTTGCCGACGGTTCCCTCCAGGTTGCCGAGCGCGACCGGCTCGAGCTTCGCCTTGTGTTCGTCCATGCTTTCCGATCACTCCTTGAAGAGCGACATGCCGTGCTGCGTCGACTGGCCCCCGTCAAGGGGCAGGATCGCGCCCGTAACGTATTTTCCGGCGCGGCTGCACAGATAGAGCGTCGCGCCGGCGATGTCATCGGGGGATCCGATGCGGCCGAGCGGCACGCGGCTGCCAACATGGGCGGCCTGGGACTCGGAAGCGGTGGCGAAGGCGGTCATCCGGCTCTGGAATGGACCCGGCGCGAAGGCGTTGACCGTGATGTGGCGCGCGGCAAACTCGTTGGCGAGCGTGCGCGTCAGATGGTGAACGGCCGCCTTGGAGGCGGTGTAGGAATAGGCGCCGTCGGCGATCGGCTGCGTTCCCATGACGGAGCCGAGATTGATGACGCGGGCGGGATCGTCGGTGCTCGCCGCCGCGTCGAGCAGGGGCAGGAGTTCCCGCGTCAGGTGGAAGATCGCCGTGACGTTGACGTTCATCACCTTGGCCCATGCCGCATAGGGAAAGGTCTCGAGCGGCTCGCCCCAGGTTATGCCGGCATTGTTGAGCAGGATATGGAGGCGGTCGGTGCGGCCCTGGACCTCCTTCACCAGTTCGGCGATCCCCTGCTCTGTGGCGACGTCGCCCGCGAAACCCTCCACGCTGCCCGACACGCCGGACGCGTTGATCTCCGCGGCGACCTTCTCGCAATCCGCGCCCTTGCGCGAGGCTATCAGCACGCGTGCTCCGGCGCTGGCGAGGCCGGTCGCCGCCATGCGGCCGATGCCGGTGGCGCCGCCGGTCACGAGCGCGGTCTTGCCGGCAACGGAGAATAGATCGTCGATAAAGCTCATTTCGCTCCCCAGGGTTTTCCACGGCGCGTCATTGCCGGCCGCGTTGACAACATACCCGGTAGTATGTTCATCTTTGCGGCGTCCGTAAAGACCTGCAACCAAGGCGACGGCGAGGGAGGAGCGGCTTGGCGACATCGCTCGGCCTGAGGGAGAATGCAGCCGACGGCGCGCGTCAGGAAATTCTGCGTGCTGCCGCGACCTGTTTCAACGATCGCGGATATGTCGCGACCTCCATCGACGACGTCGCGCGCAGCCTCGGCGCCACCAAGGGCATGGTCTACCATCACTACCGGTCCAAGGCGGACCTGTTCGCCGACGTATTCCGCGTCGGCATGGAGATGAACTACGCAGCGATCGAGCCGTGGCGCGGCCAGCAGGGGCGTGCAAGCCAGCGCTGGCGCCGCATGGCGTTCGCGCACACGCTGCAGATGATCCGGACGAAGCCGTTCCAGCGGGTGGTGTGGGAGGGCGTGTCGATGTATCTGCGCGGCGCCACGACGCCCGAGCAGCGCGACGTGTTTGCCGCGCTCCAGCAGTCGAGGCGCGACTATGGCGACATTTTTCGCACCGTGATCGCGCAGGGCCGTGATGAGGGCGACTTTCGGTTCGACAATATCGGGCTGACCGAGCAGGTGATGTTCCTGACGCTGAACTCGCCGCTCTTCTGGTACTCGCCGCGTACCGGCGAGACCGCGGCCGATCTGGAGGCGATCGCCGAACAGGTGGTGGAATTCGCATTCCGGGGGCTCGGCGGACGGCTTGGCGAAGACAAGAGGGAGGCCAACGGCCTATGACCATGGATCTCGGGATGACGGAGCGGCTGAAGCCGCTGCACGAAAAGGTCGGCGCGATGGTGCGCGACGAGATCCGGCCCCTGGACGAGGAGTTCCTCGCCGAGGTCGGCAAGGGTGGCGATCGCTGGGCGTTCACCGCGCGCCAGACCGAAATACTGGAAACCCTCAAGGCGAAGGCCCGCGAGCGCGGCCTGTGGAACTTCTGGCTGACGCATTCGGACCGCGGCTACGGGCTGACGACCGTGGAATACGCCTATCTCGCAGAGGAGATGGGCAAGGCGCATCTCGGTGCCGAGACCTTCAACTGTTCCGCTCCCGATACCGGCAACATGGAAGTGCTCGAGCGTTACGGCACCGACACGCACAAGAAGGAGTGGCTGGCGCCCCTGCTCGAAGGCCGGATCCGCTCGGCCTACCTGATGACGGAGCCCGACGTCGCCTCGTCCGACGCGACCAACATATCCATGCGCTGCGAGCGCGACGGCAACCACTACGTGCTCAACGGCGAGAAATGGTGGTCGTCCGGAGCCGGTGACCCGCGCTGCAAGATCTACATCGTCATGGTCAGGACGGGAGGCGAGGACACGCCGAGGCATGCCCGGCACTCGATGATCCTCGTGCCGGCCGACGCGCCCGGCATCACCAAGCTGCGCGCCATGACCGTCTACGGAGACGACGACGCCCCGCACGGGCATCTCCACATGCGCTTCGAGAACGTGCGCGTGCCGGCCGAAAACCTCCTGCTCGGCGAGGGCAGGGGCTTCGAGATCGCGCAGGGACGGCTGGGGCCGGGGCGCATCCACCACTGCATGCGCGCGATCGGCCAGGCCGAGATGGCGCTGGAACTGATGTGCCAGAGGTCCATGCGCCGCGAGGCGTTCGGCCAGCCGCTGGCCAAGCTCGGTGCCAACTACGACATCATCGCCGAGTGCCGGATGGAGATCGAGCAGGCGCGCCTGCTGTGCCTGAAGGCCGCCTGGATGATGGACCAGGGCGACCCGCGCGCCGCCGCGCCATGGATCAGCCAGATCAAGGTCGTGGCGCCGCGCGTGGCGCTGAAGGTGACCGACGAGGCGGTACAGATGTTCGGCGGCCAGGGCATCAGCCAGGACACGCCGCTGGCGCGGTCGTGGACGCATCTGAGGACGCTGCGCCTCGCTGACGGGCCGGATGCCGTGCACCGTCGGCAGGTCGCGCGTACCGAACTGAAGAAATACACGCAGCAGAAGATGTGAGACATCGCCGGAGCATTCGCTCGTTCAGGAAGCCGGAGCGGAGGACGACCAGATGAACCTGCCCACCACCATGAAGGCGCTGATCCAGAAGCATGAGGGCTACTCGCGCGTGCCGGACGGAAGCACGCTGGAGTCGCTGGAGCCCTATGTCGAGGAGGCGACCCTGGACCTGCCGCCGGTGACGGGTCGACAGGTGCTGGTCAAGGTCGGTCTCGCTTCGATCAATCCGTCGGACGTGATGTTCATAAAGGGCCTCTACGGCCAGCCGCGGGTCAAGGGCCGGCCGGCCGGCTTCGAGGGGGTGGGGGAAGTGGTCGCGGCGGGAGAGGATGCCTATGCGCGCTCGCTGATAGGGCGGCGGGTCGCGTTCGCCACGGGCACGACCAACTGGGGCACGTGGGCCGAGTACGCCATCTCCGAGGCGCCGGGCTGCATCCCCATCGAGCAGGGCGTCAGGGACGAGGACGCGGCAGCCCTGATCGTCAACCCGCTGACCGCGCTCGCAATGTTCGACATCGTGAAGGAGGAAGGCGAAAAGGCCTTCGTGCTGACGGCGGCCGCGAGCCAGCTCTGCAAGCTCATCATGAACGTTGCCCGCGAAGAGGGCTTCCGGCCGATCGCCATCGTGCGCCGCGACGACCAGATCCCCATCCTGGAAGAGGCAGGCGCCGCTCACGTGCTCAACGAGAAGGCGGCGGATTTCCCCGCCAGGCTCAAGGAGGTCGTGAAGGCCGAGCAGCCGCGCATCCTGCTCGACGCCGTCACCGGCCCGCTGGCGGCCAAGATATTCGCCACGATGGGCAGGGGCGCGCGCTGGATCATCTACGGTCGGCTCGATGACACGCAGACGCCGATCCCGGAGCCGGGCCAGCTCATCTTCATGCAGAAGCGCATCGAGGGCTTCTGGCTGACCGACTGGATGCGTCGCGCCGGCGCGGAGCGGCGGGCGGGTGTAATCACGGAGGCCCAGAAGCGGTTCCGGGACGGCCGGTGGTCGACAGACGTGACCGCCATCGTGCCGCTCGCGGATGCGATCGCCCGCGTCCCGGGCGAACTGGCGAAGCCTAACGGAAAGGTGTTCATCGCACCGTGACGGTGCGGAAGGCGTCCCTTGCCGAGGAACTTGGGGCGTCTATAGTCGAAGCAACTTACGCGGCGAAGACCGCGCGGGAACATAGGGTGGAGGAGACGCCTCTTGATTTGGCAGCTGATTGTCAGCGGGCTTGCGAACGGCTGCGTATACGGCCTGATCGCACTCGGCTTCGTGCTCATCTACAAGGCGACCGAGGCGGTTAACTTCGCTCAGGGCGACTTCATGATGCTGGGCGCCTTCATCACGCTGGGCCTCACCAACGACCAGTTCTGGGGCATGCCGTTCTGGATCTCGGTGCCGATAGCCATCGTCGCGATGGGCATGTTCGGCTACCTGCTGGACATGCTCGTGCTGCGCCGCATGTCCGGGCAGTCCCAGATCGCGGTCGTCATCCTCACCATTGCGCTCGGCTTCGTACTGCGCTTCGCGGCAGGGCTCATCTGGGGCCATGAGCCGATATCGCTGGAATCGCCGATAGCCGGGCGCGACGTCCGGTTCGGCGGGCTGGTGCTCGGTCTCGACGAGATATGGGTCATCATCGTGACGGTGATCCTGACGCTGTCGCTCTATTTCTACTTCAACCGGACCAAGCTCGGCGTCGCCATGCAGGCGGCCTCCCAGAACCAGCTGGCCGCCTACTACATGGGCATCCCGGTCAAGCGCGTGCAGTCGCTGATCTGGGCGCTGGCGGGCATGGTCGCGGCCGTCGCTGGCATCCTCTTCGCCTCGAAGGGCTCGATCGACCCGTCGATCGGCCTGCTCGGCATCAAGGCGTTCGCGGCCGCCGTCATCGGCGGCTTCGGCTCTCTGCCCGGCGCGCTGCTGGGAGGCATCATCGTCGGCCTCATCGAGCCCTTCGCATCCTACTACATCGCCGCCGGCTATTCGCAGGTCATGCCCTACCTGCTGCTGTTCCTCATCCTCGTGTTCAGACCTCACGGCATCCTCGCCCAGGTCCATCGCAAGAAGGTCTGACCATGCGCATCGTCTTCAAGACCTCCTACGATGCCGACATCAACTACTTCCGGCACGGCATGCAGGCATTCTGGTATCTCGCCCTGCTGGCGATCATGATCGCGCTGCCCTTCGCGATGTCGACGTTCCAGATCGGCGAGATGACCAACGTGCTCATCTGGGCCATAGCCGGCATGGGCATCATGCTGCTGGTGGGCCAGACGGGCCAGGCGAGCCTCGGCCACGCGGCGTTCCTGGCGGTGGGCTGCTACGCCAACGTCCTGCTCCAGAATGCCGGACTGCCCTTCATCCTCTCCTTCCCGCTCGCCGGCGTCATCGCCGGACTGGCGGGCGTGGCGCTGGCCATCCCGACGACGAAGTTGCACGGCATCTACCTGGCGATCGCCACGCTTGCGATCTCGATCCTGACGGACGACCTCATCGTGATCGCTGAGCCGCTGACCGGCGGCATCCACGGGCTGTTCGCACCGGACATCTCGATCTTCGGGCTCGGGATCAACCGCTACGGCAATCCGTTCCTGTTCTACTGGCTGGTGCTGTTCATCACGGTTCTGGTGGTGCTCGCCTATCGCAACATCCTGCGCTCGCCGCTCGGCCGCTCATTCGCCGCGGTGCGCGACTCGGAGATTTCCGCGCAGGCGATGGGCGTCAACATCGCCAAGACAAAGGCGGTGGCCTTCGGCCTGTCGACGGCGATTACCGGGCTGGCCGGCGCGCTGATGGGCCACTTCGCCGGCATCTTCAACAACGAGACCTTCACGATCATCATCTCCATCCAGCTCCTGCTGATGATCGTGATCGGCGGGCTGGGCTCGATCCACGGCGCATTCTTCGGCGCCATCGTCGTCGCGCTCATGCCTCAGGCGATCGCCTTCCTGCGCGACCATGCGGGCGGCCTGTTCGGCGGCGGCGTGACGATCCCGGGCCTTGAATCGGCGATCTTCGGGGCGATCCTGATCCTGTTCATCCTCTTCGAGCCGATGGGCATCTACGGCCGCTGGCTCAAGATCAGGACCTATTTCGAGCTCTTCCCCTTCTACCGCAAGGACATGTTCCGCCGGCAGAAGGCCTATCTGAAGACGGAGCGCATGCGATGAGCGGCCCGCTGCTGGAATTCCGCGACGTGACGCTGCGCTTCGGCGGCGTGGTCGCGGTCAACAATGTGTCGTTCGCGGTCGAGGAAGGCGAAGTCTTTGCGCTGGTCGGTCCGAACGGTGCCGGAAAGTCGACCGTGTTCAACCTCATCAGCCGGTTCTACGATCCGGCCGAGGGCGAGATCCTGTTTGCCGGCGAGAGCCTGCTGACCCATCCCTCGCACGACATCGCACGGCTCGGCATCGCACGCACCTTTCAGAACATCGAGCTTTTCGAGCAGGCGACCGTGCTGCAGAACCTGCTCGTCGGCCGCCACCGCCATCGCAAGACCCGCGTGTGGTCGGAGGTGCTTTTCAGTCCGTTCGCCCGCTCGGAGGAGCGCCGGCACCGAGAAGCCGTCGAGAAGGTGATCGATTTCCTCGACCTGCAGGCCTATCGCGAAAAGTACATCGCGGGCCTGCCCTATGGCGTGCGCAAGGTGGTGGAGATGGGTCGCGCGCTCGCCATCGAGCCGCGTCTGCTGCTTCTCGACGAGCCCGCTTCCGGCCTTTCGGTGGAGGAGACCCAGGACGTCGCCTTCTGGGTGGAGGACATCAAGAAGCAGATGGGCGTCACGGTCATCATGGTCGAGCACGACATGCACCTCGTTGCAGCCGTGTCGGACCGCGTGCTCGCGCTGGCGGACGGCAAGCGCCTGGCGCTCGGCACCCCGCATGAGGTGCAAAACCATCCCAAGGTGATCGAGGCGTATATCGGCGTGTCCGACGAGACCGAGACGGTGCTGGCATGAGCGGCGCGGCGATGACGGCGGCGGCACCGGAGGTCGTGCTCTCGGTGCGCAACATCGAGAGCTACTACGGGCCCATCATGGCAATCCGGGGCTGCTCGCTGGAAGTCCATCAGGGGCAGATCGTCACCGTGCTCGGCGCCAATGGCGCCGGCAAGACGACGCTGATGAAGACGATCTCCGGCGTGATGGACCCGGAAAAGGGCCAGATCATGTATCAGGGCCGCAACATCGCCGGCGAAAGCCCCGACAGGGTCGTGCGGGCAGGCATCGTGCACGTGCCGGAGGGCCGCGAGGTGTTCCCGCTGCTCACAGTCGAGGAAAACCTCGCCATGGGCGCCTTCACGCGCTCGGACACCTCGGGCGTCAAGTCCGACACGGACATGGTCTATTCCTACTTCCCCATACTGGCGGAGCGGCGCAGGCAGGCGGCCGGAACGCTCTCGGGCGGCCAGCAGCAGATGCTGGCGATCGGCCGGGGCCTGATGGCCAAGCCCAAGCTGATGCTGCTCGACGAGCCGTCGCTCGGCTTGTCGCCTCTTCTCGTGAAGGAGATCTTCCAGATCGTGCGGAGGCTCAACCGCGAACAGGGCGTCACCATGATGCTGGTCGAGCAGAACGCGAAAGTGGCGCTCGAGGTCGCGGATTATGGCTACGTGATGGAACTGGGGCGCATCGTCATGGCCGACGATGCCAAGCGCCTCTTGCAGTCCAAGGACATCCAGGAGTTCTATCTGGGCGTGCAGACCGAGGATACGCAGCGCGCCCAAAAGCGCTGGAAGCAGAAGAAGACGTGGAGATAACCGGTGCGCGGTTCACCGGCAGGGAGGTCCAGATGACGATCGCAGGGAAGCTGCCGCAGATGCAGACAGTCCGCGGCCATTCATTCAACGCGGACCTTACGAAGGGGCCGTTCTATCTCGACGGCTGCGATACGCTCGTGAAGCTGTTCCGGCAGCGGTGCCAGGAACTGACGACCAAGGTGGCGCATCGCGAGAAGGACTACGGTATCTGGCTGTCCTACACCTGGTCCGACTATTACGAGCATGCCCGTCTGATCGGGCTCGGCCTCCTGGCGCTCGGGCTGAAGCGCGGCGAGGTCGTCTCGATCCTGTCGGAAGACAACAAGGAGTGGCTGTACACCGACATGGGCGTCCAGTCCGTGGGCGGCATCTGCTCGGGCGTATACACGACCGACTCGGCCGCGCAGCTGAGATATCTCGTCAACGATTCCGACAGCCGGTTCCTGTTCGTCGAAAATGACGAGCAGCTCGACAAGTTCCTCTCCGTGAGAAGCGAGATGCCGGGTCTCGCCAAGGTCATCGTCTATGACCGTGACGGGCTGCACGATTTCAGGGACGACCAGATAGTCTTCCTCGACGACCTCTATCGCCTGGGCCGAAACTTCCTGAAGGAGAACCCCAACCGGTTCGAGGAAGAGATTGCGCGATCCGATCCCAAGGACACCGCGATCCTCGTCTACACGTCCGGCACGACCGGTCCGCCCAAGGGCGCCATGCTCAGCCACGAGAACAACCTCGCCTCCGTCGTCGGTGCCATCATGACGCTGCCGGTGGAGTCGACCGACGAGCAGGTCTGCTTCCTGCCGCTCTGCCACATACTGGAACGCCTCATCACGGTCTTCATCCCGATCGGCATGAGGTCGACCGTCAATTTCGCCGAGAGCCCCGAGACGGTCTTCGACAATGTGAGGGAAGTCTCGCCGCACGTATTCACGGCCGTGCCGCGAGTCTGGGAAAAGGTCTACAGCCGCGTCGCGATCATGGCCACGGAGGCGACGGCGATCGGCGAGTGGGCCTATCGTCAGGCCATAGGAACGGGGATGAAGCGCGCCGAGGCGATCGCCGAGCATGGCCGCGCGCCGGCAAGTCTCAACCTGGCCTATGCATTCTGGGACTTCATGGTGCTGAAGAACCTCAGGCGGATGCTGGGCTTCGACCGGCTTCGACGCGGCACGACCGGGGCCGCGCCCATCTCGCCGGACCTTCTTCGCTGGTACCGGGCGATTGGCGTGACGATCCTCGAAGGCTACGGGATGACGGAGTCCAGCGGTGTCATCTCCATCAATCTTCCCGATGCCGACAAGGTCGGCACGGTCGGGCAGGTCGTTCCGGGCGGCGAGATGCGCATCGCCCCCGACGGCGAGATCCAGTATCGCGGGCCGAATGTCTTCAAGGGCTACTGGAACAAGCCGGAAAAGACAGCCGAGACCGTCACGCCGGAGGGATGGCTCAGGACCGGCGACGTCGGCCGGATCGACAATGAAGGCTACCTGTCGATCACGGGGCGGCTGAAGGACATCATCATCACCGCCGGCGGCAAGAACATCACCCCGGCCGAGATCGAGAACCGGTTGAAGTTCTCGCCATACATCTCCGATGCGGTCATCATCGGGGACAAGCGCAAGTTTCTCACATGCCTCGTCATGATCGACCAAGAGAACGTGGAGAAGTACGCCCAGGACAAGCGCGTGCCATTCAACGACTTCAAGTCGCTCTGCGCAGCGCAGGAAGTTCGCGACCTCATTGCGGGCGTGGTCGCAGACACCAACAGGGAGTTCGCCCGCGTGGAACAGATCAAGGATTTCCGCTTGATCGACATTTTGCTGACAGCGGAGGACGAAGAGCTGACGGCAACGATGAAGCTGAAACGCAGCTTTGTTGAGCAGAAGCACAAGAAGCTGATCGACGAGATGTACGGCAAGGAAGCCGCATAGCTCAGTCAGGACTTAACGGAGGAGTATCATGAAGACCAAAATCGGAACTTCCATTCTGGCCGCCGGATTGGCGCTCGGCATGGCCTCGGTGGCGCAGGCCACGCAGGGCGTGACGGACACGGAGGTCGTCATCGGATCGAACGGCGACCTTTCGGGACCGTTCGCCGCATTCAACGTCGGCGCCATCAAGGCGGCGCAGATCATCTTCGACGAGGCAAACGCGAATGGCGGCATCCACGGCCGCAAGATCCGCTTCGTCGTGGAGGACCACGCATACCAGGTGCCCAAGGCGGTCCAGAACTTCAACAAGCTGATCAACTCGGACCAGGTATTCGCCATGGTCCTCAATCTGGGCACGCCGCACAACATCGCGGGCTTTCCGCTGATGGAGGCCAAGAAGGTTGCCAACGTCGGTCCGCTCACGGCTGCCCGCCAGATGATCGAGGGTGACATCACCTACAAGTATGCGGGCTTCTCGTCCTACTACGACCAGATGCGCGCCGGCGTGCAGTATCTGGCGAAGGAGAAGGGCGCCAAGAACTTCTGCGTCATGTACCTGCCGACCGATTTCGGCCTCGAGGTCTATGAGGGCGTGAAGGACGAGGTCGCGACGATGGGGCTCAACTTCGTTGCCGAGACGACGCACAAGCCGGACGAGCAGGATTTCGTCGGCTCGATCTCGAAGCTGCGCGACGCAAAGTGCGACGTGGTCGGCACCGCCATCACCGTTCGCCAGACGATCACCGCCTACGCCACCGCGCGCAAGCTCGGCTGGGCGGAAGCCTCCTTCATCGGCTCGTCTGCCGGCTTCAACACGGCGGTCGCGAAGGTGCCGGAGGGTGTGACCGAAGGGTACATGGCCTCCGCCGGCTGGACCGACCACGAGGCTCGGATGGACAATCCGGAGGTGAAGGCCTGGGCGGAGAACTACCAGGCCAAGACCGGCGAGCCGGCCGGAACGGCCGCGCTGCTCGGCTACGGCGCCGCGACCACTCTGGTGAGGGCGCTCGAGGCGGCAGGCAAGGACCTGACGTCGGAGAGCTTCCAGAAGGGCATGGAAAGCCTCGAGTTCACCGATGTGATCTCCGGCGACGTCCCGGTCAAGTACGGTCCGGACGACCATCTCGGCGGCGAAATGATCTTCATCTCGCAGATCGAGGGCGGCAAGTGGATCGAGAAGGCGAAGATCGACCCGACCAAGTCGCAGTGATCTGAAGCTGCCAGTCGACGAAGCGCCGCGCGGGCCCGCCCGCGCGGCGCATTTCGTTTCAGGACAGGCGATTGACGCGTGCCATGTCGCCGCCCGCCCAGGCTACGACCTTGGGATTCATGACCCGGAACCACAGCGGCGGCGCCATGGCCAGCATGAAGCAACCGGGATAGCCCGACGGCAGACGCGGCAGATCCTGGAAATCGCGCAGCGTCTGGTAGGGCCGCTGCGGGTTGGCATGGTGGTCCGAATGGCGCTGCAGGTGAAAGAGCAGCACGTTGGACACGATGTGGTTGGTGTTCCAGCTGTGGCGCGGCTGGCAGGGTTCGTAGCGACCGTTGGGTTGCCGCGCGCGCAGGAGCCCGTAGTGCTCGACATAGTTGGCGAGCGTGAGCTGCCACCACGCGACATAGGTCTGGGCGATGAGGAAGAAGATCATCGCCCAGCCCCAGATGGCCATCACCGCGATCCATACGACGGCGGTCATGGCGTAGCCCTGCAGCACTTCGTTGCGCCAGTGCCAGAAGCCGAGACCCTTGCGCGCGAGCCTGTCACGCTCGAAGCCGAGGCCGCGCCGGATGCCGCCGAACTGCTCACGCAGCGAGAATCGATAGACGTTCTCTCCCAGCCTGGACGAGGCCGGGTCCTCGGGCGTCGCCACCTCGGTATGGTGCCCCCGATTGTGCTCCAGGCAGAAATGGGCGTAGGCGGGCAGGGCGTTCACGACCTGGGCGGCGATGCGGTCGAGACGGGACTGCTTGTGACCGAGCTCATGGCCGACCGTCAGTGCCGCCCCGTTCACCGCGCCGCAATGATAGGCGAGCACGACGACGGCCCACCAGGGGATGTCGGCGGTGGCGATCGTGTGGGCGACGAGGAAGAAGTTGAAGTAGAGGAGGGGGATGTAGAGATGGAGAAGCAGCCGGTAGTACCCGTCGGCCGCCAGCTTCTCGACGATCTCCTCGGGCGGGTTGTGCGGATCTTCGCCCACCAGCAGGTCCAGCAGCGTGACGCCCACATAGACGAAGGCGAGACCGGAGGCGAGCCAGAGAGGGTGGCCGAAGACGTGGTAGAGGATGATCGAGAATGTCGGGAAGAGCGGCGTTGCGAGCGAGAACAGCCACAGATGACGCTTTGCGTCGCGATATTCGATGCGGGTCCCGTCACTGGCTTGAGCGACGAATATCATGACACTGTTTCCTGGCCCAAGTATGCGGACAGCATACAAGCCTTGCCTTGAACAGTAAATCGTGGCCCGAGGCGAGGTGACCGGCCAACGAGGCCGTCCCTGCTACTCCGCCGGTGCTGCGGGAGGATTGACAGCCTTCTCGACCTCGCGATGCAGCCGCTTCTCTTCTTCGACATGCGGGCTCGTGAAGCGCGCCAGAAGCAGATAGGCGACGGGCGTCAGGAACAGGGTGGAAACGGTTGCCAGGCCAAGCCCGCCGACGATCACCCAGCCGAGCGCGATGCGGGCCTCCGCGCCGGCGCCAGTGGCGAGCACCAGCGGCAAGCCGCCGACGATCGTGCAGATCATCGTCATGACGACCGGCCGCAGGCGAATGTTGGCGGCGTTCTCGATGGCATCGCGGATCGACTGGCCACGGTCGCGGAGCTGGTTGGCGAACTCGACGATCAGGATGCCATTCTTGGCCATGATGCCGACGAGCAGCACCAGCCCGATCTGGCTGTAGACGTTGAGGGTCGTGCCGGTGAGCAGGAGTGCGAAGACCGCACAGGCGAGGCCGAGCGGAACGGTCGCCATGATGATCAACGCAGCAATGAAACTCTCGAACTGCGCGGCCAGCACAAGCAGGATGATGACGACGGCGAACCCGAAGGTGCGGAACATCGCGCCCTGCGTGTCGCCGAGCGTGGCGGTCTCCGCCAGCGGAACGAGGCGCTGGCCGGGCCCCAGAATGGGCTCCGCGATCTCCTGGGCCCTCGTCCAGGCATCGCCGAGCGCGAAGTCGGCCGTGAGCGCTGACGTCACGGCGACTGCGCGCATCTGCTGTTCGCGCGACAGCGCCGGAGGCACGGCGACCTCGCGGACGGAGGCGATGGTGGACATCGGGACGAACCGGCCGTCGCCGGTGCGCACGAAGATGTTTTCGAGATCGGTCGGGTCGTTGACCGGATTGGTCGTCGACACGAGCTTCACGTCGAAGGCGCGATCGTCGATGAAGACCGAGCCGATCTCGCGTCCGTCCAGCATCGCCTGCATCGTGTCGCCCAGGCCGGCAATCTCGATTCCCAGGTCGGAGGCCCGCTCGCGGTCTATTGAAACCGAGAGCTGCGGCTGGGTCGGCTCTGTCGACAGCCGGGCCTGCTGGAAGCGGGGGTCTTCCTCCATCGCAGCGATGACGTTGACCGCGGTGCTGGTCAGGTCCGCGTAATTGTTGCCGACGACGGCGAATTGGAGGCCCGAGCCGGCGCCGCGGATGCCGAGGCTGTTCGGCTGGAAGGCGAAGGCGCGCACGGAGGTGACCACGCTGACGCGGCCCACGATGTCGTCCAGTATCTGCTGCTGCGTCCGCTCGCGCTCGCTCCAGGGCGCCAGCGCCATGACGAGGAAGCCGTTGTTCTTGGATCCCTGTGAGCCGGCGAGCGAGAAGGTCGTGCGGATCTCGCCGGAATCGCGCAGCGGCTGGATCAGTTCCTCCATCTGGCGGATCTGGTTGGCGAGGTAGTCGATCGAGACGCCCTGCGGCGCGGAGATGCGCAGGAAGGCGAGGGAGCGATCCTCCGGCGGCGTCAGTTCCGACTTGATCGTTCCGAACAGCGTGCCCGCGAGACCGGCAAACAGCAGCGAGATCAGCACCACGACCATCGGGGCGTTCAGGCACATCCTGAGGATACGGCTGTACACGCCGGCAAAGGCGCCGCCGATCGAGGCGATTATGCCCGTGCGCTGCTCTTCCTCGCCGCCATAGCCCTTCAGGAAGCGCGAGGCGAGCATGGGACAAAGCGACAGTGCGACGATGGAGGAGAGGAAGACGGCGATCGCGAGCACGAAGCCGAACTCGCGGAACAGGCCGCCGGTCTGGCCGGGCAGGAACGAGAGCGGAACGAAGACGGCGATGAGTGTGGCCGTCGTCGCCAGGATCGCGAAGAACACCTCTTCCGTGCCCAGCACGGCGGCCGCGCGCGGTCCCATGCCCTCGTTGCGCCGGCGCACGATGTTTTCCAGCACGACGATCGCGTCGTCGACGACCAGACCGGTCGCCAGCACCAATGCCAGCAGCGTGAGGATGTTGATGGAGAAGCCGGCGAGCCATATCGCGGCCACGGTGCCGATCAGCGACACCGGCAGTGCGAGGCCCGGTATCAGCGTCGCGCGCCAGTCGAGCAGGAACATGTAGATGATGAGCAGCACCACGCTGACCGAGATCGCAAGCGCGATCTCCACCTCGTGGATCGCGCCTTCGATGAAGGTCGCATTGTCGCTGGTCACGCGGATCTCGACGCCTTCTGGCAGGCGGCTGCCCATCTCGGCCACGGCGGCCTGGACTCCGGCAGAAATGTCGAGCGCATTCGACTGCGCCTGTCCGATGATGCCCATGCCGATGCCGGTCCGGCCGTTCGCGCGCAGCGCGCTTTCGCCGATGTCGGGCCCGAGCGTGACCTTGGCCACGTCGCCGAGGCGCGTGCGGTCGTTGAGAAGGATGCTCTCGAAAGCCTCGGGGGTCGTAAGCGACGCCGTCGCACGCACGACGAGATCCTGCGATGTCGAGGTGAGCGACCCGGCCGGCGTGTCGAAGGCCATCGAGGCGAGCGCGTTACGGATGTCGACGACATTCAGGCCCAGCGACGACAGTCGCGCCTGATCGATGTCGACGCGGAAGATCTTGTCGCGCGCGCCGAATATCTGGACGTCGGCGACGCCGGGCACGGCGGCCAGCGCATCGGCGATCTCGTCCTCCACCAGCACGGTCATGTCCTGGATGGACATGGTGGTGGAGGTCACCGCCAGGCGAACGATGGCGTCGGAGTTCGCGTCCGCCTTGACGATCTGGGGCGGGTCGGCCTGTTCGGGAAGGTCGTTGGCGATCCGCGAAATGGCATCGCGCATGTCGGAGGCGGCGGCGTCGAGGTTCACGTCGTCGCGAAACTCCGCCGTCACGCGGCTCCGTCCGAAGGAGGATTGCGAGGAGATAAGGCTGATGCCCGAAACGCGGGCGATCGCGCCTTCGATGATGCCGGTTACCTCGCGGTCGATCGTCTCGGCGGCCGCGCCGCTGAAGTTGGTGCTGACGGTGATGACCGGACGGTCGACGTCGGGAAGCTCGCGGATCTCCACGCCGAAGAGCGCGGCAAGGCCGGCGACGGCGATCAGCGTGTTGATGACGAAGGCCAGGACCGGCCGGCGCACGAACAGCGCCGTTATCGAATCGAGAATGCGCGTGCTCGAGCGGTCTTCCATGCCTGCCTGCCCCTCAGGTGCCGCTGGCGGCCGTGGCCGACAGGCTGGTTTCGGGCTGCCCACCGGGAAGCGGAACCTGACGCTCGCGCGCCACCATCACGGGCGCGCCCTCGCGCACTGCGTGGATGCCTTCGGTCACGACGACATCGCCGTCCTGGAAAGTCGCATCCACCAATATGCTGTCGGTGTTGCGCTGCACGATGCGGACCGGCGTTCGCACCGCGAGCCCGTCCCTTACGGTCCACACGAAGGCGCCCTCGGTGCCCCACTGAACGGCGAGGGGAGCGACGGCGGCGTAGGAATCGCCGGGGAACTTCATCGATACCTGAAAGGACATGCCGGCGCGAAGGCGATCGCCGGCGTTGGTGATCTCGGCCTCGACGCGCAGCGTGCGGCTCGCGGCGTCGATGCGGTTGTCGACGGCGCGGACGCGCCCGCTGAAGGTCTCGCCCGGACGCGCGAGCGAACTCGCCTCGATCGGCATGCCGACCTCGATCTGCGCAGCGAAGCGTTCGGCAGCCCAGAAGTCGACGAGGATGCGCGAGCGATCGTCGATCGTGGCGATCTCGTTGTCGGTGTTGACGTAGTTGCCGGTGGTGACGGGCAGGATGCCGACGATGCCGCCGATGGGCGCCTCGACGGCGCGCCGCGCGAGCGCCAGTTCGGCGTCGCGCAACGAAAGTTCCGCCGTGCGGACCGCGAGCTCGGCTTCGGTGAGCTGCACCGCGCTCGCGGTGTTGGAACTGCGCAGCGCCCTGATGCGCTCGAGCCTGGCCTGCGCGTCCTCGAGCCCCAGCCGGGCGCGGTCGGCGGCGATCTCCTCGGTCTGGGAATCGAGGCGGACCATCACGTCCCCGGCCGAGACGCGTTGTCCGGACTCCACCACGACCTCCGTCACGCGTCCGGAGGAGAAGGGTCTGACGGAAACGGAATTGTTGGCGCGACCGGTGCCGATGGAGGTCAGGCTGTCATTGATGGTAGCGCTGGCGACGGGCTCGGTAACGACGGCCGCCTGCCGGCCGGGCTGGCCGCCCGGACCGCCGCGCTGGCCGGGCCCCGCTTCGCCCGGCTGCGTGCTAGCGGTCGCCGCCTGTCCCCAGTCGATGCCCCAGCGGGCCAGAACGGCGCCGGAGCCCGGGACGAAGAAGACCCAGGCGACGGCGGCCGCCACCAGTACGACCAGACAAATGAAAAGCTGCTTCCAGACGGACATTCAACGCTCCAGCGGCGGAAGGGAGCAACGAACGACCAGCGCCCTTTCGATCCGTCCCATTCCGAATTCGTCCAACGCCCGAACTGGGCGAGGCGTGCTATGTTTGTTGCAGGGCAACAAGCGCTGCAAACGCCGGTATTGTCATCTTAAAGTTTCGTAATGTGCCCCGGCCCGCACGCAGTTTACGCGCAAAGCCGGCGCTCAGGAAGCGCAGCGTTGCGCCCACGTCCGTCCGTCATTCTGTAGCCGGACGACGCTTCAGCCGTCAGGGAATGCGCATCGCCGCCGCATCGATCCCGTGCAACGCGCGCTTTATCGAGCATTTTGAACACATTGGCGTGAGAATGCGTGATCACGATTCACGCAGCGATTCCATCGCGGCCATGCGCGCGGCCGTGGCGTCGCCGAGTTCGCGGGTCACTGCTGCAATAAGTGTTTCAACGACGACGAACAGGGCCGCCGAGGAATCCCATGGGGACGGCACGGAGGTTCGCGCAGGCACGACGTGTCGTGCGAAGCGGGCGATCGGCGAAAGCCACTGGTCGGTCACGAGCACGATCCTGACGCCGCGTTGGTGCGCGCGGTCGGCGAAGCGCAGCAGGCTTTCCTGGTAGCGACGGATGTCGAAGATCACCAGGACGTCGCGCCGGCCGATGTCGATGAGCCTGTCGCGCCAGTTGTCCTCCTGGCCCGACAGATGGAAGACGTTCGGCCGCACGATGTTGAGGTGGGCAACGCAGTAGCGCGCGATCGGGTCGGTGAAGCGGCCGCCGATGAGGAAAAGCTTGGCACGGGGATCGGAGAGGCAGGCGACGATTTCCGCCATCTGCCGCCCGGTCACGTGGCGGAAGGTCTCGCGCACATTGTCTATCGCCGCCTCGACGATCGGATCGGAACTGGCGCTGGCGGCGCCGGCTTCGCTGCGGGTCAGCGGTGACTGGAGACGCTCGGCGAGTTCGTCCTGCAGCGCGTTCTGGAAGTCGGAGTAGCTGTTGAATCCGATGCGGGCCACGAAGCGCAGTATGGTCGGCGAACTGACGCCGGCTGCCTGCGAAAAGTCGGCCACCGTGCGCAACCCCAGGAGAGGGTAGCTCGCGATCAGCGCCTGGGCGGCGCGCCGCTCGCCGGCGGGCATGTCGTCGATCCTGTCGGCAATGCGCTCGGCCGCGGTCAGCTTCAATCGACCTTCCTCCCGTCGATGTCGCAGGCGCCTCGATTTCCCGTTTGACAAAGCGGGGCGACTTGTATCGAAATATCCATAAAAGCATTTTCAGGCGAAGTCTGTAATTTTCGTTACGGTCTTGACCAGGGGCGTGGCATGTCGGCAGCTCGCAGGTTCGAGAGAGCTCCGTTGCAGGCGGTTACGGTTTCCAACCGGGCCGGCCGGGGCCGGCTGGTGATCGCCTGCGATCACGCGTCGAACGCGATCCCGGAAGAATTCGGCACGCTCGGTCTCGATGCCGGGGAGCTCGAGCGGCACATCGCCTGGGACCCCGGCGCCCTGCCGGTGGCGCGCATCATGTCGTCGCTGCTCGATGCGCCGCTGGTGGAAAGCGGTATCTCGCGCCTCGTCGTCGACTGCAATCGGCCGCTCGATGCGCCGGACCTCATACCAGAGATCAGCGAGACGACTGCGGTCGCCGCCAATGCCGGTCTCACGCAGGCCCAGCGTGCCGCGCGCGTGGCCATCGCGCATGCACCCTTCCACGACGCGCTCGAGGACGTGATCGAGGAGCGCCTGAGACGCGGGATGGAGACGTGGGTCGTGTCGGTCCACTCCTTCACGCCGGTCTACAAGGGCTTCTGGAGGCCCTGGGAAGTCGGCATCATCCATGACGAGGACGCGCGCATCGCCGACCAGTTGATTGCGGATCTGCGAACGCGCGAGCCCGGCCTGATAGTCGGGCGCAACCAGCCCTATTCGCCGGAGGACCGGGTCTACTACACGCTCGAGCGGCACGCGCGGGCACGCGGGCTCGCCTGCGCCATGATCGAGATCCGCAACGACGAGATCGCCACCACGACCGACCAGCGCCGCTGGGGCGACCTTCTCGCTCAGGTCCTGTCGGGTGTCGTGATCGAGAGCGAACGGGAAGCATACGGTGCCTGAGGGGCTCGTGGGGTTCGTCCGCGCCATCGACGCGCTGAACCGCTTCGTCGGCCGCTTCGCGATGCAACTCCTCTTCGTCATGGGCGCGGTGCTTCTCTACGCGGTCTTCTCGCGACTGGTGATCGGCATGCCGGTCAACTGGGCGATGGAGATGTCGCAGTTCCTGCTTGTCTCCTACTATCTGTTGGGCGGCGCCTATTCGATGCAGCTCGACGCCCATGTGCGCATGGACCTGTTCTACGGCAGGCTCACGCCGCGCCGTCGCGCCGCGACGGATGCGCTGACGATCCTGTTCGTCATCTTCTATCTCGGCGTGCTTCTCTACGGCGGGCTGTCGTCGACCGGGTACGCCTGGTCCTACAGCCAGAAGAACTACACCGCATGGGCGCCGCCGATGTGGCCCATCAAGGCGGTCATGACCTTCGGCGTGTTCCTCATGCTGCTTCAGGCCGTCTCGTCGCTCATCAAGGACATTGCCGCGGCGCGCGGGAAGCCGATCGCATGAGCTCGGAATTCATCACCGTCTTCATGTTCGCATCGATGCTCCTGCTCATGGCGACCGGGCAGCGCGTCTTCGGCGTCATCGGCTTCGTCGGGTCGGCCATGGCGCTCTGGCTGTGGGGGCAGGGCTCGTCGGAGATGCCGTTCAACGCCACGATCCAGGTGATGAACTGGTTCCCGCTCATCACGGTGCCGTTCTTCGTATTCATGGGCTACATCCTGTCGGAATCTGGCATTGCGTCCAATCTCTACCGGATGTTCCACGTCTGGTTCGGCGGGCTGCGCGGCGGTCTGGCGATCGGCACGATGGGCCTGATGATCCTCATCTCGTGCATGAACGGGCTGTCGGTCGCCGGCATGGCCATCGGCGCCACGGTGGCGCTGCCCGAGCTGCTCAGGCGCGGCTACGACAAGGTGATGGTGACGGGCGTGATCCAGGGCGGATCGTCGCTCGGCATCCTCATCCCGCCCAGCGTCGTGCTGGTCCTGTACGCGATGATCGCGCGCCAGCCGGTGCTGCAGCTCTGGCTCGCGGGAATTCTGCCGGGGCTGCTGATGGCGGGGCTGTTCACCGCGTACATCTACCTGCGCTGCCGCCTCAATCCCGAACTCGCGCCGGCGATCCCGCGCGAGGAACTGGACCGGATCACGCTGCCGGAAAAGCTGAGGCTGCTTTCGGCCGGCGTCCTGCCGCTGGGCATCTTCGCCTCGATCCTCGGGCTGTTCATGACGGGCGTGACGAGCCTCGTCGAAAGCGCCGTAGTCGGTGCAGCGCTCGCGGTGCTGGCGGCGCTGGTCACCGGACGCCTCAACAGGACGGTCTGGGAGAACTCGACGCGGAACACACTGGCCATCTCATGCATGTTCCTGTGGATCATACTCGGCGCGCTGTGCTTCTCGTCTGTCTATGACGGGCTCGGCGCGGTGCGCGCGATCCAGGGATTGCTCCTGGGAACGTGGGAGCTCGACCGCTGGGAGATCCTCATCGCGATGATGATATCCTTCGTCGTGCTCGGCATCTTCCTCGACGATACGGCGATGCTGGTCATCGTGGCCCCGCTCTACATCCCGCTGGTAAGGGCGCTCGAGTTCGACCTGGTCTGGTTCGGCGTGCTCTACACGATCACCTGCCAGATCGCGTACATCACGCCGCCCTTCGGCTACAATCTGTTCCTGATGCGCGCGCTTGCGCCGCCGGAAATCAGTCTCGTCGACATCTATCGATCGATCATCCCCTTCTTCCTACTGATGGTGCTGACGATCGTCATCTTGATGGTGTTTCCGCAGATAGCTCTGTGGATGCCAGGTCTCTACTACGGCCGGTAAGAGACTGTGAGAACGAGGGAACAAAGAAGGCCAAACGACTGAACGACCGGACGAATTTCAATCGAATGCAGGCAATGGGAGCAATCGACATGACCGGAAGAAAGATCATCACGAAGCGTGAGTTCCTGACGAAGGCAGGTCTGACGACAGCGGGAGCAGTGGGCGCGACGACGCTCGCGGCACCCTATGTACGCGCGCAGTCGCCGATCACGTGGCGCATGCAGACCTATGCGGGCGCCGCACTCGCCGAGCACGTCATCAAGCCCGCCATCGACAGCTTCAACAAGGCGGCCAACGGCGAGATGGTCATCGAACTCTTCACCGCCGACCAGCTCGTGCCGCAGGGCGAGCTCTTCCGCGCGCTCCAGCAGGGGACGATCGACGCGGCCCAGTCCGACGACGATTCCATGGCCTCTCCGGTCGACGTCGCGGTATTCGGAGCTTATTTCCCGTTCGCGTCGCGCTACGGGCTGGACGTGCCGGTGCTGTGGCACTGGTACGGGCTGAAGGAGCTGTGGGAAGAGGCGTATGGCGAGGTTCAGGGCGTCACGTGGCTGTCGGCCGGGGCTTGGGATCCGTGCAATTTCGTGACTACCAAGCCGATCCGCAGCCTCGAGGACCTGAAGGGGTTGCGTGTGTTCACCTTCCCGACGGGCGGGCGGTTCATGCAGCGTTTCGGTATCGTGCCGGTAACGTTGCCCTGGGAGGACATCGAGGTCGCGATCCAGACCGGCGAACTCGACGGCGTCGCCTGGTGCGGGGCGACCGAGACCTACACCGTCGGCTGGGCCGACATAAACAAGTACTACCTCACCAACAACATCAACGGCGCCTGGGCCGGTTCATTCTTCGCCAACACGGACAAGTGGAACGCGGTTCCTGAGCATCTCAAGGAACTGTTCCGGCTGACGATGGACTCGTCGCACTACTACCGCCAGCACTGGTACTGGTGGGGCGAGGCGCATTACCGCACGACCGGCGGCAAGCTCGAGCTGACGACCATTCCGGACGCCGAATGGAAGACGGTCGAGGACGAGGCGATGAAGTTCTGGGACGAGATCGCGGCCACGAGCGAGCGCAACAAGAAGGTGGTGGACATCCTGAAGAAATATCAGGAGACCATGCGGGGCGCGGGCGCGCCTTACCGCTACGGCTGACACCGCATCGACATCCGGAGACCCGGCCTTCGGCGGTCGGGTCTCCGCTACGAATTGGCCAAACGTGGCGGCGCTGGCCGCAAGAGGGGATCATGGCCGGAATGATGACTTTCGCGGAACTGAAGAAGGCGGTCGCGGCCGGCGAGATCGACACGGTGCTAGCGGCCGCGGTGGACATGCAGGGCCGGCTCGTCGGCAAGAGGTTCCTCGCCAGCTATTTCGTCGAAAGCGCGCATGACGAAACGCATGGCTGCAATTACCTTCTGGCCAACGACATCGACATGGAACCCGTACCGGGGTACCAGGCGGCGAGCTGGGACAAGGGCTATGGCGACTTCGTCATGAAGCCGGACCTGGCAACGATCCGCCGCGTCCCGTGGCTGGAGAAGACGGCGCTGGTCATAAACGACCTGCTCGACCATCACGACCATGCCGACCTCGCCCATTCGCCGCGCGCCATTCTCCGGAAACAGGTCGCACGGCTGAAGGAACGCGGCTTCATCGCCTATTTCGCCTCAGAGCTCGAGTTCTACCTCCTGCAGGAAACCTACGACGCGGCGCGCGCCAAGCACTGGCGCGGCCTTGCGACCGCATCGCCCTACATCGGCGACTACCTCATCGGCATCACGTCGAAGGAGGAGGACTACATGCGCCGCCTTCGCAACGACATGGATGCCGCCGGGATCCCGATCGAGAACTCCAAGGGCGAGTGGGGCCCGGGTCAGGAAGAGATCAACGTGCGCTACGCCGAGGCGCTCGACATGGCTGACCGCCACGTCATCCTCAAGAACGGCGCCAAGGAGATCGCCCACCAGATGGGCAAGGCCGTGACGTTCATGGCCAAGTACGACTACGCGCTTGCCGGCAATTCCAGCCACATCCACAATTCGCTGTGGAGCAAGGACGGCAAGACGCCCCTGTTCTACGAGAAGGCGGCGCCCTGGACGCTGAGCGAGCTCGGTCGTCAATGGGCCGCCGGTCAGCTCAAATACGCACGCGAATATACCTGGTTCCTGGCGCCCTACGTGAATTCCTACAAGCGGTTCCAGGCGGGAACCTTCGCGCCGACGAAGATCATCTGGTCGGAGGACAACCGGACGGCGGGATTCCGGCTGTGCGGGGAGGGAACCAAGGGCATCCGCATGGAATGCCGCATCGGCGGCGCCGACCTCAATCCCTACCTCGCCTTCGCCGCCCTGATCGCTGCGGGACTGGCCGGCATCGACGAGAAGCTCGACCTGCCTAAGCCCTTCGTCGGCGACGCGTACCAGGCGGCGAAGCTGCCCGAGATTCCGAAGACGCTGCGCGACGCGACCGAGATGATGGCGAAGTCCAAGATGCTGAAGGCCGCATTCGGCGAGGACGTCGTCGAGCACTATCTCCACACCGCGCGCTGGGAGCAGTTCGAATATGACCGCCGGGTCACCGACTGGGAACTGCACCGCGGGTTCGAAAGGTATTGAGGATAAACCAACAGTGTGTTACACATTTCTATCGTTAGTGTGGCACACAGGAGAGAGCCTTGGGCAAGTACGAACCTTTGCGCGCCTTTCTGTTGGCGCAGGAGCGTGAGTTCGTCCCCATGACTTTTGCGGAGATCGAAAGGGTCATCGGGAGCGACCTGCCCAAGTCCAAGAATTTCAGGGCGTGGTGGAGCAACAACCCCTGGAACAACGTCATGACCAAGGAGTGGCTGG
>VFQR01000246.1_pt1 | contig 100102 bp, 82 predicted proteins | sample 3512321 | NCBI WGS metagenome assembly VFQR01 (sample SAMN10412374, study PRJNA504923) | tailings metagenome | isolation source: Relicate 3 Philex TSF1 revegetated site | place: Philippines: Tuba, Benguet | collected 2017-08-29 | reverse complement strand
TCGTTCCCAGGGCACGAAACGCACCACCCCTGGCCTTTCAAATGCCGGAATGAGGATCAACCGAGGGGAGGGGCCAATTTACCTCTGCGCCGCGAAAGATCAAATGAGTTCGGGCCGGTATAAAGGAGCAGTCACGATTAGCGCCAACGAAAAGCCGGAAGGAGTGGGTTTGGATCTTACGGTGCTGTACAGTTCGCCGGGCGCCGTACGTATCGGGATTGGATTGTTGTTCGCTGGAATTTTGTTAACGTTGGTCTTCCGAATTCTGATTCCGGGGATCAACGCGCGCGCGCAAGCTTTACTTCCCGCTGCCGTTCTAGCAAGGCGGCTTTCGGAAGTGGAGGCGTTCCTAAAGGCCCGGCCGAGCGGGGCAACGCAGCTAGTGCAAATCCCGACTCAGGTTAGACAGCTCCAATCCGAGCTTGCGCCGGAGGCGTTGGTGGGGAGGAATTTCATCCCGGGCAAGCTTTCATTCATTTTTCGGTCCGCCGACTCAGCCGCTTACGTAGAGTTCCTGAAGGATACATCCGAGGCTATCCAAACAATTCAAGTTTTGATCGCCGAAGGGGTATCCATCCTCGATAAAGTGCAGCCGCCGACTGTCAAATCCGAGGCGGCGATGGGAGAGGTGGATGCCATTGTCCGTTGTCGTCCGTTTCCGGCGCCCGCTAAGGCGCAAGAAGAGGTCCGCAAGATCATCAGCGGCCCAGTCGCAGCGTTAGGCCACGCAGGAGCCCAGCCAGAATCGCCGAAAACAGGCGAACTTTTAATGACGCTCGAATACACGTCCCTGGCCACACTAGTCGCGTGGGCGGCACTAAGCATGATCAGCGGCTATCTGGTTCTGATTCAAGGCGAACCAGGATTCGGCCTGCCGAGCGACTACCTGAACTGTATATTGTGGGGCTTTGGGCTTTCGCTCGCGGGTTCCACTTTGAGTAATGTAGGGGTGGCGAGCACCGCGCTGGGCCTTAAGATTCCCGAGAAGCCATAAGTCTTCCGGGCAAGATCAATGCCGCGAACCCAGGCTGGATTACGGAGCCGCGGCTGCTTCAGCCAGCAAAATACCTGGGCCGGCGAATCACACAATCGATGAAATGCAAGTTCACGCGGCCCGAATGTGAGTCGCCGCTCATAGCAGTGTGATATCCAGCGCTTGACAGACTTCCTCGATTGGAGATGCAAAGGCGCCTGGGCCATTGTCCTCGCTGGCGAATAGCAAGGCAACGGGGCGTTTCGTGTTTAACTCGAGAACGATTGAGCCGCTGTCGCCCCCCTGAGAAAAGACTCCAGGCTGCGAGGACACGATTCTCGCTTGATCCGAGAAGAGGTAGTTTGACGTAACCCCGCCGTAGGGCATGCCGATCGTGCATAGAAAAGGAAAGTCGGTGATGACACCAACTGTTCTGCAAGACGTGCATCCCACTTTTTCGACAGCCATCCCAATCGCCGGTGCAAGCATTGGAGGGGCTATCGGCCCAATTCCATGAACCTCGGGAACAAACGGGGCGCTCCCATTCAAGGAAGCGATCGCGGCATCTACGAAATTGGGTTGCGGGTGGGGCAGCAAAGCCACGGAGCGATGCAGCAAACCTATCTCGCAGGTTGGGCCGGCGCCTGGCGGTTGGAAGATGCTCGCACCGGGCGCATGCAGGCCGTAGTTGGCGAGAACGTGCCAATTAGAGAGCACGAACTTGCGGTCCTGCTCGCCGGGCCGGTTGGATGAGCAGAACCAGCTCAAGGTGCCATGAGCATAGGAGTTTCTAGGAGCGATGCCGAGGCCGCTCACCAAGGGCCGTATGGCAGTCGTGGCGAGTCCGACGCAGTGCGCATCTCTGTTCAAAGGCGCCAGTTCGTTGCGAGCAATAGGAGATTCGACCACATCAGTAGGGAAACCCTCTATATCCCTTGGCAGTTTGAATTCCGGGGGGATCTGCCCGCCGGGCAATTTCTGCAGCACGAAGAAGCGGAGCGCTAGCGTTCCGTTCTGGGTCAGTCCGTTCGTTCGTTTGAATCCGATGCCGAGTGAATGGACATTGGCCGCCGCCCGGAGCCCCGCGTCGGCGGAATCCAGAACTGGCTTCGCGGACATGACTCCCCGGCGCACGCTGGGCAATAAAAAGCGATCCGCGGCGGTTTGGAGAACCTTCTCGAAGGGCTTATGTTTCGTTACCGGCATGCAACAAGCTCCTGACTTTGTTGGAAAGACTCCGTGTACCAACCTTCCAGCCCTCGAACCCATCCCTTGTAATCCATAAAGCAAGATGCGGCGAAGCGGTCGCGCACCTCGGCAGGCGAGGGAATCACGCCCTCACGTGCGAATCTGAGCGCAAGGGCAGCAAACTCCGCCGGAGTGCGTGCGATAAAGTCCGTCAAACCAATCTCTCGCATGGCAAAAGCGGAGAAGTTCGAACGTATTCCAGCGCCCGCGAGTGTGAGAACAGGCTTGCCCATCCATAAGGACTCCAAGGTAGTCGTGGCGCCATGAAGTGGATAGGTGTCTAGAAGAAAGTCAACTTGATTGTGGAGGTCCAGGTGATCCCAATGACATAGCGAAGTGACGCAGCGAACACGTGCCTGGATTTCGGGCCGATCGCCGAAGTTGGCGCGGAATATCCTCTCCAAGTTCGCCTCGAGACCGGGGCAATGCAACAGTAGGCGGATCTTAGGATCCTCTTGGAGAAGCCCGGACAAAAGCGCGAAATATGAGGGTGTCCATTTCAAGGCGTGGTTGAAGCATCCAATTGTGCGGCCAGTGGCGGGCGTAGGCTTCCTTAGCCGCGGCGGCGGCGACAGCGCCGGTGATCGCCGCGGCGGGGTGTAGGTATAGGGCGCAATTCGCATTTCATGGAGCGGTTCCGTGTATAGAGCTCGTGAGGAGCCGGCTGGCTCCAATTCAGGGTGCGCCAGACGAGACTGGAAGCAACTGAGTCCGGTTGAAGCGAAGTAGTTTGGAAGCGCAAGCTGGCAAGGGGCGCATCCCAACGCGAATGCTCCGAGAGAGTCCAGATCCATCAGTCCGTCGATATTCACGGCGACATCAATGCCGTCAGAGATGAGTAAGGCCCGCAACGCCGGCGCGGCTAACCCGCTGGCCTGGCGGAACAAAACGCCCTCGGCCTTAGGAGGCGTCGAGGCGTCGCCGGTGGAATAACAGTAGACTTCGAATCGGGATAAATCATGGAGACGAAGCACGGGATCTATCAGAGAAGCGCGAGGGAGCTTGCTGAATGTCTGGCTCACGTACGCGATTTTGAGCTTAGAAGAGGGAGGGTGAGCATTACACCGGAAACGGCTTAGCCCCGCTGGAAAGCTTCTAGCCGCCCAGATCCCGACATCCTCAGCGTAGGTTTCCAAACTCCGATCTTCGGCGAAAAGCGAGAGCCGCAAAAGTTCGGCCCGAGGGAAGAGCGCCCCCGGGTCAGCGGCACCCCACTCCCGGCAAGTTTGCATGCTTGCCAAGAGATCAGCGGCATCCAGATCCAGCCGCAGACGAAGCGGATAGTAGGCTGGCAAGTCTTGAAAGTGCGGCCTAACCGCTTCACGAAGCTTTTGCGCCGGAAGCTCGTCAGACGCCGACTGGAGGGATCCAGACTGCCAAGAGCCAAGTTCTTGGGGCTTGGCGACGACCGTTTTGAGAAGAATACGGCTTGCCTCCGGTTCCCCGGCTGCAAGCCACTTCAGCGCTAACGTAATCCGTTCTTCGCACGTCACGGCTTAGGGCTTGGGGGGACAGGGCGGATTGATTTCGTTGTAGTTGACTTCGATCTTTTTGATTAGTTTTTTGCCCAGGGGGCCTGTGGCCACCGGATCCTCAGTGGCGAAGACCGACATGCCGGATCCCACCGCATAGCGAATTTCTTCCCGGGACGGTAAACCCGGAGGCGTCACCGTGACGGTGCCCGCCAGAATGACCGAGACGTCCTTGGACTTCGAGCAGCATGCCGAAAACGAGCCAGAGGAGAGAGCGATCGCGCGAGCATCTTTTGGCCCGTTGAGCTGTGGGAGTTTGCCAGTCTCGAGCGAATGGCTAATCGCCTCGTCGATCATTTCTTGCGGAACGGGCAGCTTCAGTTTGCTTCCTTGCGCGACGATCCAATCGTAGGTAGCTTCGTCACGCGCTATAACAGCGAATCGAATATGTTCGCAGTCTCCGATGCTGGGTTCGATGCGGGCGAGGGCGCAAAGCATGGCGTCTTGGAGGTTTATGCCGAGTGTCCTCGCCAAAACTTTATCCGACGGCGATTGCACAAATTCGACTTGACAATGTGGATTTCTTCTCTCTCCCATGGCTTAGTTCGTTTCCTTTCTCTTTTCGAAGCGAGGCTTCATGATATACAACGAGAACGGTGAACAACGAGGGACAAGATGAGATAAAAAAAGACAAGCTCAGCCTCGCCGCCAAACGATGGACGCTGGGCTCCGGTTGGCGACTGCTTCGTATAGGCGGCGAAGATTACTTGCTGGGTGAAGCTGACCTGGTGCGGGTTACGGGGGAGGCGCAAAGGGGGATCTTAGGGAAGATTGCAGCGGGCCAAGAGCTGCATGAGATTGAGGCGCGTCTAGGAAGCGATGCGCTGGCAACAGAACTTGCGCGGATGTCCGAGGCGGGATTCGCGCTGGAATGTGCCGCCGGCAGGGAGCGTGAGTACCGTTTTTGGCGTGCGCTGGGCATAAACGGCGCGGACGCTGAGAACCGGCTCATGAAGGGCGTAGCTTTGCAAGTCTCGAGTCCGGGGCGGGAAAACCTTTGGACAGAAGCGTTACGGGAAGCAGGAATTCCCGTAATTCCTGATGGCGCAGTTGTGTTGTGCGAGGTAAACGACTACGCGTGCCAAGAGGTGTTGGAAGCCAATCAACATAGGCTGGAGGACCGGCGGGACTGGCTGCTGTGTAGAAGCGATGGCGCCCAGATTTGGTTGGGACCATGGATACAACCTGGCAGGGGCGCCTGCGCGGCGTGTCTAGCCAAGCGGCTGCGAGAGAACCGGTGGGTTGAATCCATCGCTCGCAAGCTTGAACTCACGCTAGACTCTTCCTGTAATTTGGCTTATGCGGGCGCCGGGAGATTCGCGGTGCAAGCGGCAGTCATGGAAGTGGCGAGATACTTGGCGCTGGGCGTTTCTGGCTTTGTTGGAAGGCTTGGGATTTGGAACGCGGCGGAGGGCAAATTCGAACGTTACAGGGTGGAGCGAATTCCCTCCTGCCAGGCGTGCAGAGGCCGTGGAATTCCCGGAACACCGTCCCGTTGGACCCCGAACGTAAATCCCTGGACTGGCTTTCTACGTAACTCCACCGACCTTACACCGGCGCGAGATTGGCCGGTGCGCCTTTGGGGCGTGCAATTCACGGCTCCAGAAGGCGCCGGGGAATGCTTCGAAGCGATTAGCCCTCAGTGGGCGACGGGCCGGGGACGGAGCGCAAAGGCAGCAAAGCGCAAGGCGATTTATGAGGCCGTTGAACGACGGGCATCCTACTGGCACGGAGACGAGCCGTGCATTCAGGCAAGCGCGGCGGAGTTGGGGGATCTGGCCGTGAGTGTTCCACGCTGGTTGTCGTTCAGCGACGCGCAGCATGAGGATCCGCGAAATCCCAGGAGATTCCAGGAGCACGCTCAAATCTCCTGGCGTGCGGCGATCAACTGGCGCCGGGACGAAGTTTTGCATTTCCCCGCCAAGCTTACTCAGATGGGATGGCCGGAAGCGGCGGACTGGACGCCTGGCGCGGATTCCAACGGCTGCGCGGCAGGGAAATCATTCAGCGATGCCGCGCTTCGAGCAGTATTGGAGCTAATCGAAAGAGACGCCGCCGCAATTTGGTGGTATGGGCGCATAGCCCGGCCACGTCTGGATTTAAGTTCGGTTTCACGTCCCTGGACAAGAAAGATGCTGGGATATTTCGAGACGCTTGGCTTGAGGCCGCACATCTACGACATTAGCAACGACTGGGAAATTCCGATCTACGCGGCTACGTTGCGGAGCGCCGGCAAGGTTTATTTGGGATTGGGCTGCGATTTCAGCGCTGAGTCGGCCTTGCGCAATAGTGTAAGCGAGCTTTACCAGTCGTTATACGCAAGAAGCGCAGAGCCAGCCGGGGATGCGAACCAGTTTGGATGGATGGACAAGTATTCGAAGCCGATAAAGCCCAACCCCCAATTGGCCGGACAGGACAGCACCGACAAACTCAATCAAATCGTAAGAAAGGGAAAGCAAGTGGGCGTAGAGTTCTGGTTTGTCGACCTGAGCAGAGAAGAGTATGGTTGCAAGGTTGCGAGGGTATTTGGGCCGGGTCTTCGGCATTCCGGACCGAGATTTGGACCTGGCCGCTTGTACGATGTGCCAAGCAGGCTTGGTTGGATTGATCATGAACTTATGGAATCGGAACTAAATTCCGTTCCTCTGCCCATTTAGCGCATCAGGCGTCCGAGAGATGAAAGTCGCGCAGAATTCCGAGGAAGCCGGGGTCCGCGCGGAGGTCATCGAAGTGAGGATAGGCGCCAATGAGGAGAATGGAACTCTCCCAAGCGTCCCAGCCACGCCGCAGCCAATGTAAGGCGGCGTCACGGTTTCCAAGGCGACTGTGTAAAGACGCGATGTAGAGAGCGGGAATGTGTTCGGCATCGTGCTTGGATTCCAAGTCGGCCGCAATTTTAGCCGCTGCCTCTTTGTGCCCAAGCGCAATTTGAATGCAGGCCCACGCGGATGCAAACACTGGGGCTTTGCCACTGAGTAAAATTCCTTTTTCGCATGTGCGCTGAGCGGCGATCAATTCTCCAATTTCGGTATACGAACGCGCCAGCAGCAGGTATCCATAGCGAAAGTTTGGATCGAGATCGATAGTGCGAAGCCCTTGCTCAACCGCATCCCGATAGCGCTTAGCAAAGTAGAGGGTGAAGCCATAAGTGGCGCTAGTAGGAAGGCTCACTGGGTCGGCGGCGACGGCCTTGGCCAAGCTCGCGGTAGCTTCAGCGCTCTTTCCCAGGCGGGCCAAGTGAATTCCGTACCAATGATGGGTGTAGCTGTAGGACGGGTCTAGTTCCAAAGCCCGCCGGAACGCAGAGTCCGCTCCACGCCAGAGAGGTAGATTATTCGACAGCGCGAGGCCGAGCGAGGCGTGCGCCTCGGCTAGTTCTGGGCCATGGGTGACGGCGTTTCGGGCGGACGAAAGTGCCAGCGCCGCCGCTTCACGCTGGGCGATACCTCCATAGTCGGTGAGCATGCTGTAGGCGTCCGCGCGGCCGGAGTGCGCCAAGGCGAATCGGTTGTCCAGTTGGATAGCACGGTCGAAATATCCCACGGCCTTCTTAAGATCGTCCGTGGTGAGCCGTCGAAGATGCAAGCGGCCCTTCTGATAATAGACGTTCGCCTCCGGAACCGGGCTGCCGCGCTCCCCAGAGCCTGGCCGCCTCCTTGCGGCCCAGTAAAGCAGTCCGCCAGCACAGGTTCCTCCCACGCTAAGGAAAGCCGTACGGCGAGACAAAAAATGTGGCGCAAACAGATGCTTGGCCAAGTCCCGGCTCGACTGGTAGCGCCGGGCAGGATCCGGTTGCAAACAACGAAGGATAATCCGGGCCGTTTGGGCGTTCAGGCCGTCGAAGGAAGGCAAACTATGCCGCCGTTGCGGATCGGCCATCCGCCCGAGAAATTGCGTTAGTGAGGCCGTGCCATCGGGACGGCGGCCAGTAAGCAATTCATGGAGCAGTACGCCCAACGCATAAACGTCCGTGGCCGCAGTGATAGCGGCGCCGAGGAATTGCTCCGGCGCCATGTAGTAAGGACTGCCGGCGGGCGGGAGCGATTCCTGCGAACTCGTACCCTTGGCAGGCATGGGGTGGGCCAGCCCAAAATCCATGATGACGGCGCGCATCGCGCTACCCGAGACGGGTACAAGCATGATGTTGGCAGGTTTGATATCCCGATGCACAATCCCGGCATCGTGCGCCGCGCCAAGGCCCGCGAGCACTTGTTCGAAAATCGCCAAGGCATCCGGCCTCGAAAAGCGTCCTCGCGCCATCTTGGCCGAGAGTGGTTCACCGGGCAACAATTCCATGGTGAGGAAGTGCAATGGAGGCGGGCCATCGTCGCGCGCTATATCGAAGATCCGGCAAACATTGGGGTGAGTGATCCGGCGAGCCAGTTGAATTTCCGCCCGAAAGCGCTCCAGCATCGCCGGACTCAAGAGATCCCTGCGAATCGTCTTCAGGGCGACAATTACAGACAGTTCGCGGTCGAACGCTTCATAAACTTCACCCATGCCGCCTAGCCCAATTAGGCGTTTGATCTCAAATCGGCCAGCCAGAACGCCGCCGCTAGAGAGGGCATTGGCGGCCGATGTGAAGTCCGCCGCGAGGAGTGGATGAGGATCCGCTAGAAATTCGCTAGGAGGCGAACCATGAGCAAGCAAACCTTCCAACTCGGCGCACAGCGCTCGATCATCCGCGCATTCCGCGCGAATGAATTCCCCGCGCGATTCGCGAGGAAGCTGGGCCGCAGCCTCCCAGATCTCACATAGCTTTTCCCACCTATTTCCTTGCGGTCCCATAGATTTCCTTGTGCAGCCATGTCCGAGCCACATTCCAATCGCGTTTGAGCGTTCGCGACGATACCTCCAATACCTCGGCTGCATCATCAAGGGTAAGTCCCGCGAAAAAACAAAGCTCCACGAGACGCGCAGCGCGACTCGAGATGGCCGCGAGCTTCTTCATGGCGGCGTCCAGAGCCAGCACGTCGACAAGGCAACGTTCCGTGGCGAGCGTGGATTCACCGAGTTCGACGCGTTGGAAATCGCCGCCGCGCTTGGCCGCGTGCTTAGAACGGGCGTGATCAACAAGTATCTGCCGCATGACGGTGGAGGCCAAGGCGAAGAAGTGCTTACGCCCTGAGATCGGTTGCGGGCTCGATTCGCTTCGAAACATCCGGATAAAGGCTTCGTTCACAAGAGCGGTGGGCTGCAGGGTGTGATTACGCCGCTCGCCCGCCATTTTCTGCAAGGCCAGAAGCTTTAACTCTTTTTGAACCAAGGCAAGCAGCAAGTCTTCCGAGGCGCGATCACCCGATCTGGCCAAACCAAGTAATTGGGTGAGCGTTCCTGGATCGTACGACGGCCCGGTGGGTTCCATTCGGAGGCTTGCGACCTCTGAGTTTAACAAGTAAGGATGAAGCACGGTTCGGCGGTTGACCCGCCGGAATGGCGAACCCCATGGCCGCCGGAGACGTTTCCAAGGAATCGATTCCGCAAAGGATTCGCGGATGGGTAAGCAGGCGCGCGGATGTCACGCAGTCTTGGCAAGCGGATGTCCCTCTTCCGGTTCAAATTGCGCCTCTGGAGATGAAAGGCCAAGAATCACCTATATGCGTTCTCCCCACTTGAGTCTCGTCGCCGCGATGCTTGCCTGCCGCACTCTCGCATTAGCGGCAGAAACCCAGAAGCAGCCCGATCAGACGATTCTCCTAGAAGGCACGCCCAGCGCGATTGCGATTCCGGCGTTGCTGGGACCAATACCCGGCGCCCCGAGCCGTTCTCCCAAAGGCCTTTCCCAAAGCGAAGTGGCTCAATTGATTGCCCAGTTAGTGTTGCGGGCGCGAGCGGCGCAGAGAGGCCCCGCGGTCAAAGACAAAGCTCCGGCCTGTAAGGCAGAGGGCCTCGATGCAACCACCTATTATGTACTGCATCTGAATAGGCACCAAAAGGGTGAGCCCTCTACCCGGGATGATTTCTGGTATGCGTTCTACTGCGGCTGGCTCAGTATGAGCTCTCGTCAAAAGTTGAACGATCCGGACTACGCCACTCATTACCGGCAAGCTAGGCTATTTGGCGCGAAGCGATTGAGCTTCCTTTATCTGCATTATGACGTCCCACTTGGACGAGTGGACCGAGGAGAGATTATCAAGCAACTGCGTGACAACTGGATTGGCCAACTGCCTGCATCGGGCCCAAAAACCGCTGAAGAAAGAAAGATTCGAACAACTCAGTTGGAGATTTTTTGGACCAGATTCGAAAACGTGAACTCGGGCCAAGCCTTCCGGAATGGTAACAACGAACAAGTTGATCGACCAAGCTACGACACTGAGACGATTCCTCCGCCTGCCAACGGAGCTTCGCTTACAGAAGAAGCGAAGGAGAAGCAGCGTTTTGAGAAGTATGAGGCATTGCTCACTAGATCGAAAGATGAACTGGAGCGTCTTGCGCTTCGTCTAGGCACAATCTGGACCGAAGACCTCGCCAACTCCGATCCTCGGATCACTGGCCCTCGGGGCAAGGGTCTGAAGCCGATTCCGACGGATGTAGGAGTCGCAGAAAAGTACGTGGAGGAGGATTTCCTGCCAATCAGCTATAGGATCGACATCACCAAGAAGAATCCCGTGTGGCGGGACAATTTAGCTAGCGTGCTTGGCCAGTATGGTTTGCAGGGGGCAAGTCTGCGCGGCGTGCAAATCGAAATGCCGAACAACTATGGGCTTTTCGGTTTTTCTTTAGACAACGAGATCAACTATCCCATTTCCGACGTTGTTTTCACGGGTATCCGGAGCTCGCCGGATCAATCGGGTGACGAAGGTAAGCTGATCGCCACGAAAAAGTACGACAACGAGAAGAAGTATCTCTTCGACTTCGGATTCGCTCTTCCGGTTAAATCGGTTAAGGAACTCAACTTTAACAACGACTCGCAATCGCTGCGGCCCAGACCGGTAGAGAAGAATCGCATCTACGGGACTGCGAGCCTGTTCCTGCTCGGGCCTGTCGATACCAAGGCTTCAAAATTGTTCCGCTTGACTCCAGAACTAATGTACGGCATGGCCCTCGACAAGACGCCATGGAATCATCACTTGATCGCGCTCGGCTTGGGATTGAAGTACGCTCAACCATTTGCCGGGGTCACGGGAACGCGGCTGAGCGTCGCCGCCTCGGACGGTAGTGTGGCTGGTTACCGCTGGGGGTGGCGTTTTACTTACGGACTGAAAATCCCCGTAAGCTCAATTGCCAGTCTGATTAAGAAGGAAGGCAACTGATGCGGGATTCCTGGGGTATCAAACAGCACAGAGTCTGGACTCGCAAGTTGCGCGGACTCCTGTTACGGTCGGGCAAGGCAGGAGCGGCGGCGGAATTCTTCACCGGCCCCACGCTTCGGTTCGCCGAGAACTGGGGATGGGAAGAGAATTTACAAGGATTCTGTTTCTCCTGGAAACGGGGAGCGCCAACTTTGACATTTCTGGTTCAAAAAAAGATTCACGAGTCTAGACTCAGCAAGAAAGAGTTTATTCCTGAAGCACTTCGACACCGCCAACTGAAATTGGAAATCGAAACATGCGTGTGGGAAGTGGGAGATCGCTTGGGGTTGAGCGCTCAGTATGGTGGCGCCTTGAAGAGAGGGCTAGCGGTGGGTCATGGCAAGGGTTATCCTTCGGGAACGTTGGGATTCGTCGTCGAGCGAAAGGTGGGCGCACTACAAAGCCGATCGATTCTAAGTTGCGCCCATGTATTGGCATGGACCATGAAGGGACGCTCGTTGCCGCAGGCTGGCGACTTGATCGAACAGCCAGTTAGTCTGGATTCGGATCCAGAAGACTTCCTGGTCGCGAAGTTGGCCGCGGGCTTCACTGACTTGACTAAGAAATCCGTGAAGAATGATTTCGCACTTGCCGACGTCTTGCCTGGCCTCAAGAGTGCGCCTCAGGGGGGAACGACCGTTTCGGCTAGAAAGCTGGCACGCGATTTTCCCAATGGCCTTGCCGTGCGAACGCACGGTCGAGTATCGGGTAAAGCTGAAGGGAAAGTGACCGGTGTAGAGGGAACAGTGAAGATGAAGACCCGCGGTAACGTAGATTTTCCATTTTGGCTCTATCAAGATCTAATTGTGTATTCCGTAAAGAACCAAGCTGGCGATTCTGGGGCGGCGGTTTATGAAGCGGATGGTAGCGCCGCAGGCCTTCATGTTGGCGGTAACGGAGATAACCTTGGATTGTTTTATCCTGTACGCCCAATCTTCGATGAGTTCCAGTTGAAGCTGCCAGGATGAAGTTGGACCGTACCTGATCGCGAACCCAGAGTGTATCGGCGATCAGCGGGGCCCGCCGCCTATCAATCTGAAAGACGCCGCTCCGGAATACAGCGCTAAGGGCGTTTGAATACTAGGCTTCCCATCGGCCTTGCGGTGTGATACGACAATGCGCAGTCCCTCAAAGGAGGGGACCATGACCATGCGTGTCTACAACACTTCAGAATTGAGGAATGTAGCGCTGGCGGGGCATGCACATGCGGGTAAGACCTTACTCACAAGCGCGATGCTTCTCGCCGGCGGGGCCACAAACCGCCTTCTTCGTACGGAAGAAGGCCCAACGGTAACGGATTTCGACGAAGAAGAAATACAGCGGAAGCATTCGATCTCGACCGGGATCGCGGCGCTGGAATTCGGCAAGAAGAAAATCAACTTGCTCGATACGCCGGGGCTGAATACGTTCATTCACGACGCGCGGCTAGTGCTGCCCGCGGTGGATGCGATGCTGCTGGTGGTGGACGGCGTCGCGGGCGTGCAAGTGGAGACCGAGAAAGTTTGGAACTTCGCGGAAGAATTCCGGCTGCCGGTGGTGTTCGTGGTGACGAAGCTCGATCTAGAGCGCGCGAACTATATGAATGTGGTGGAGGGGATACGAGAGCGCTTTGGGCGGCGTTGCTTGAGTTTGGAAGCGGGAGATGAGTTGGCGGAGATGGTGGCGGAAGAAGACGACGAGTTGATGCAGGAGTTCTTCGAGCAGGGGACGCTGACGCCGGAACATCTCAAAGACGGCATACACAAGGAACTGATCGAGCGGAAGATCTTTCCGATATTGGGAGTGTCTGCGCAAACGGGCGAGGGCGTTCGGGAATTGATGAACTTTATCGCGGAATACTTGCCGTCGCCGGGCGAGCGCCGGAAACTGGAGGCGGGCGCGCCGTCGATCTTCGTGTTCAAGACCATGGCGGACGCGTTCTCGGGGCGGTCCAGTTATTTCCGCGTGATGGCGGGGACCTTGAGGAACGACGCGCATCTCTTGAACGCGCGCAGCGGCGGCGACGAGCGGATGGCGCATCTGAGCGTGCCGTTTGGCAAGCAGGCGCAGGAAGTGCCGGAACTGGCGGCGGGCGACATCGGCGTGGTGATGAAGTTGAAAGACACGCTGACGGGCGATTCGCTGTCGGACAAGAACGCGCAGAAAGTTTGGGACGCGGTGCACGTTCCGGAGCCGGCGATCGCTTATGCGATCGTGGCGAAGACGCGTAGCGACGAAGACCGGCTAGGCAACGCGATTCACAAGGTGCTCGAAGAAGATCCGAGTTTGCGCTTCTATCGCGATCCGCAGACGAAGGAGTTTTTGCTGGCGGGGAACGGACAGCAGCATGTCGAGGTGATGGTGAACCGCTTGCGGCGGCGCTATAACGTCGACATCGAATTGCGGGCGCCGAAGATTCCGTACCGCGAAACGATACGCGGCATGGCGGACGTGCAAGGCCGGCATAAGAAGCAGACGGGCGGGCATGGACAGTTTGGCGATTGCAAGGTGAAGATCGAGCCGTTGCCGCGCGGGGAGAGATTCCAGTTTGTCAATTCGATCTTTGGCGGGTCGATTCCGCGGCAGTTCGTGCCGGCCGTCGAGAAGGGAATTCTGGAGGCTGCCGAGCATGGTTATCTTGCGGGCTACCCGATGGTGGACTTCAAGGTGACGCTCTACGACGGCAGCTATCATGACGTCGATTCAAACGAAATGAGCTTCAAGATGGCGGGGCGCAAGGCGTTCAAGCTGGCGATGGAGCAGGCGAGGCCGGCGTTGCTGGAGCCGGTGATGAAAGTGGAAGTGCAGGCGCCGGTGGAGTATGCCGGGGACCTGATGGGCGACTTGAACAGCCGTCGCGGCCGGGTGGCCGGGATGGAGGTGAATGGGGGCGTCCAGATGATCAAGGCGATGGTTCCGATGGCGGAAATGTTGAGCTATCAGAACGATTTGACGGCGATGACGCAGGGACGGGCGAATTTCCATATGGAGTTCGACCATTACGATTACGTGCCGGGTCCGCAGGCGGAGAAGATTATTCAGGCCGCGTCGGCGAACCGAGTGCATGCGGCTGAGGATGAGTGAGGGCTAAGAATCGGCAAGGAAGAAAGGAAGACGCGGTGTCTTCCTTTCTTCCGGCGGATTTGCTAGGATCGCTTTAGGGAGGTCCTAGCCATGCCGTTGAATATCAAGAACGAGCGGGTGACGGAGCTCGCACAGGAGTTGGCCAAGCTCACTGGGGAATCTATCACGGATGCGGTAGGCGCGGCCATCCAAGATCGACTCGCAAGTGTCCGCGCTCAACAGGATAAGGAAGAAAGATCTAGGCAGATCATGGAGATCGTCGATCAAATGTCTCCCGCTTTCAAGGCGTATTGGGACGGGAAGAACCCGGACGACGAGCTTTACGATGAGTTAGGGCTTCCGAAGTGATTGTAGATTCTTCGGCGATCATGGCTATTCTTAACCGCGAGGCGGAAGCACAAGACTTTGTCGACCTCATTGCGGGCGCGATCTCCGTAAAGATGTCGGTTGGCACCTATGTGGAGTTGGGATCCATCGTCGAATCGGCGAAAGACTCGAAAGTCTCCGGCTTGCTCGATGATCTTCTGAAGCGGAGCCGTATCGAGCTTATCCCCATGACCGCGCGGCAGGCGTTCCGGGGTCGTGAGGCGTACGGCCGTTTCGGAAAGGGGAGCGGTCATCCGGCGAAGCTGAATCTCGGAGATTGCTTCTCTTATGCACTAGCGAAGGACCTGGATCTGCCGCTGTTGTTCAAAGGGAACGACTTCACTCACACGGACGTGCGGCGGGCTCTCTAGGAAATCGTGCTAAGCTTTTGAGAGGTGAACGCGAGGCCGCACCGGACGTGTGCGGCCTCTGTTGCGTCCAGCAACGGGCGTTTGCTCATTCCCAAAGGATATTTTCATGCCGAAGCTGAAAACCCATAAGGGCGCGGCGAAGCGCTTCAAGAAGACCGGTTCGGGCAAATTTACCCGCCGGATGGCGAATGGACGCCACCTGTTCGCGGGTAAGTCCAATGCCAACAAGCGCCGCCTGGGCCAGGATGCTTCCGTGTCGAGCGCCAATCACGACGCCGTCTCGGACATGCTGCCTTACGCCTAGTCCGCACTGATAAACCAACACTGTATTCCCGGAGCGAGCGGCGCTCATGCACGTGCCCGCAAGCCCATTGACGACAACTTGAAATTTAAGGAGATCAAACGTGCCTAGAGCAAAACGCGGTACCGGAAGAAGAGACTTCCGGCACAAAACCCTCAAACTCGCAGAGGGCTACTTTCTTACCAAATCGAAGCTGAACCGTTCCGCGCAGGAAGCGGTGGAAAAGGCCGGTGTCTACGGATACAAGGGCCGCCGCTTGAAGAAGCGCGACTTCCGCAGCCTGTGGATTGTCCGCATCAGCGCGGCTTGCAAGGCGAACGGGTTGAGCTATTCGAAGTTCATGAATGGGTTGGTGAAAGCGGGCATTGAGTTGAACCGCAAGGTGCTGGCCGATATCGCGGTGGCGGACGCTTCGGCGTTCACGGCGCTGGTCGAGAAGTCGAAGGCGGCGCTGCCAGTTGCCGCGCCGAAGCCGGTTCCGGCTACGTAGTAGTTACGAAGCGTGGCGAAAGGACAACCCCTCCTCATGGCCGAAGAACTGTTTCAAGACCAGGAATCGGAACTGCTGGCGCAACTGGAAGAGCGCGTGGTGAAAGCTTTGGAGGCCGTGGCGGCCTTGAAGAAAGAAAACGCGGCGCTCAAGAAAGACGTGGAACGGCTGGAAGGCGAATTGAACGCGAACCGTTCGAAGAGCAAGCAAGCCGCGAATCGTATTTCGAAGTTGCTGGAGCAGATGGAATTGCCCTCCGAGTAGGGCGCATTTAGTAACGCGATATAATTCAGGCTGTCGACATGGCCAAATCAGTTTCCGTAACGATCTACGGGCAGCAATTCACGGTGGTGACCGAGGAAGCTCCGGATCGGGTGGAGGCGGTGGCTAATAAAGTCGACAGCCTGATGCGTTTGATATCGACGCGCGGTGTGTCGGACTCGAACCGGGCGGCGATCTTGACTTCGTTGCATTTGGCGGATCAGGTGGGGAGTTTGGAGGCCCGGGTGGCGGAACTCGAGGCGCAGGTTTCGAAGACGAAGAGCAAGCCGGCGCAAGAGAAGAAGATTTCGGATCTGCTGAGTTTGCTGGATCAGGAATTGCAGTAGGCAGTTCGAACGCCTCCTACCACGCTCGCTGCTTATTCCTGTGTAGATCGTTGGTCATTATTCGGCAAGCTATGTTCTGTCACGGCCATCTTGTTGCTGCGCTTCCAACTGTCAGGCAAGCCGACTGCATCGAATTTGGTTAGCGCTCCGTAGAGATATGGCCTCAAAACTTCGTCGAAAACGCGGTGGCAATTTGGGCACAGAGGGATGCCATTGGCTTGGCTTTCCCTTTCTTGAGTCGTACGCCAATCCTTCTTGTCGATGATGTGGCAAGCGTCTGGAAGAGGATACCCAGCGCCACACATCAAGCAGGGCAAATGCACACCGTTTTTGTCCCGAACGATATTTCGCTTCATCGAGCGGCTAAACGCCATAGCGGGGTGATCGGTTCCAACAGGCGTTCTCTGTAGGGAGCATGCACGCGCTCTTTTTTACCAATGGTGCGATTTTCGCTAGGCGCTACAATGGCGGCACATGACTCGTGCCGTTTTTTGTTTTTCGCTATTGCTGGCCGCAGTGGGAGCGGCAGCGGATTTTGAATCCAAAGTCGAGCATGGCTACGCCGATTCGAATGGCGTGAAGATCCACTATGCGAGTTATGGGCCGAAGGATGGTCCGGTGATTGTGATGGTGCATGGGTTCCCGGACTTTTGGTACACATGGCGGGCGCAGATGGAGACTTTGGGGGACGCGGGGTTTCGCACGGTCGCGCTCGATCTTCGTGGATATAACTTGAGCGGGCAGCCAGCCGGCGCGGAGAACTACGACATGCGCTTGCTGGTGGGCGATGTAGTCAGTGTGATTCGCGCGCAGGGCCGGCCGAAGGTGACGTTGATGGGGCACGACTGGGGTGGGGCGATTTCGTGGCAGGTGGCGTTCAACGCGCCGCAATTGTTGGAAAGGTTGGTGATTCTGAATTTGCCGCATCCACGTGGGTTGGGGCGAGAGCTGGCCAATAATCCCGAACAGCAGAAGAACAGCGCCTACGCGCGGAACTTCCAGGAGGAGGGTTCGGAGAAGAAGCTTACGGCGGAGGGGTTGGCGCGGTGGGTGAAAGACGATGAGGCGCAGAAGAAGTACGTCGAGGCGTTTGGCCGGTCGAGCTTCGCGGGCATGATGGCTTACTATCAGCGGAACTATCCCAGGCCTCCGTACGCGGCGCCAGGTGGACCGGTAACGGTATTGAAGGTGCCGACCTTGATGATTCATGGACTGGGAGATACCGCATTGTTATCGCCGGCGCTGAACGGCACTTGGGACTGGGTGGAGGACTTGACGCTGGTGACGATTCCGGAGGCGGGGCACTTCGTGCAGCAGGACGCCGCCGCGAAGGTCTCGAAATCGGTGAAAATGTGGATGAGGAGAGAACCATGAAACCATTTGTTCTGGTCTCGATGCTGGCGGCATTTGCGAGCGCCGCCGAAGTGAAGCCGGCGTCCGCGCGCGGCGCCAATGACAAGATGGAGATCCTGGCGACCGTGTATCCGTCGAAGGATTTGGTGAAGGGTTTGTTGGGCGACGATATGGGCGGCTTCATCTATGTGATGGAAGTGACGCTGAAGCCGCGGACCGAGGATGCGATTCGCATCGACCGCGACGACTTTCAGATTTTGTTGACGAACGACGGGCAACGGTCGAAGCCGTTCTCTCCGGCACAATTGACCGGCAAGGGCGCGTTGGTAATCAAGTCGAAGCCGGGGCCGACGTCGGGCGTAATGGGACAAAATAACGGCCCAGTGTGGGGCGGTGTTGGCGGCCCGCCGGTGATGATGCCGGGGCAGGGAACACAGATCGGGAGCGGGACGGCGAATACGGATTCCGCGCACGCCGAGGTGCTGGATGAAGAGGGCGCTAAGGAAAATCCGATGAAGAAGGTGTTGGAGGCCAAGGAATTGCCGCAGGCCGAGATGACAAGCGAGCCGATTAAGGGCTACTTGTATTTCCCCGTGGATGGTAAGCACAAGGCGAAGGATGTGATGCTGCAGTACAAGGGCATGGGTGGGCGCATCGACATTGAGTTCCGCGAACTCAAAAAGTAAGGAAGATTCGTGAACATTTTGGAACTCGATACGCCGGCTCTGGCGGTGGATCTAGACGTGTTGGATCGCAACCTGGCCGGGATGGCGGATTACGCGCGCGCGCATGATTTGCGGCTGCGGCCGCACACGAAGACGCACAAAGCGCCATGGATTGGGCGGGAGCAACTGCGCTTAGGCGCGGCGGGTTTGACGGTGGCGAAGCCGACTGAGGCGGAGGTGATGCTCGAGGCCGAGCCCGCGGACTTGCTGGTGGCGTATCCGACCTTCGGCGCGGAGAAGATGGCGCGCCTGAAGCGCGTGGCGGAGCGGACCTCGTTGAGCGTGTCGCTCGATTCGTTTGAGGCGGCACTGGCATTGAGTGAGGCCGGGGTGAGGGCGAAGGTGTTGGTGGAGTTCGACGCGGGCTTGGGGCGCGTGGGCGTGGATATGGCGGCGTTGCCGGCATTGGTCGAGAAGATCGCGCGCTTGCCGCACATCTCGTACGACGGGCTCGCGTTTTATCCGGGGCACATCAAGGCGGGCGGCGAAGAGGCGGATTCGAAAATCAAGGACTTGGGGGATCTGGTGGAAGAGGCGGTGGCCGCCGTTTCGAAGATTGGCCTAGCCCCAAGAGTCGTGAGTGGCGGCTCAACGCCGAGCTGGCCGCAATCGCATTTGGTGCGCGGGATGAATGAAATCCGGCCGGGAACCTACGTGTTCAACGACCGCAACACGGTAATGAGTGGCATTTGCGGTGTGGAGGATTGCGCGGCTGTGGTGGTGGTGACCGTGGTGTCGACGGCGCGGCCGGGGCAGATTCTGATCGACGGCGGGTCGAAGACGTTTTCGAGCGACCGCTTGAACGGAGATCCCGGCGTGAGTTTCGGGCTCTTTCCCGACGCGCCGGAGGCGCACTTTCACAAGATGAACGAAGAGCACGGGTTCGTGGACGTGTCGCGGTGTGGGCGGGGGTTTCGTGTGGGTGAGAAGTTGCGCGTCTTAATGAACCATGTCTGCGTGGCGATGAATTTGGCGGAGCGGGCGCACGGGCACCGCGCGGGAGTGGTGGAGAAAAGTTGGGAAGTGAAGGGGCGGGGGAAGCTGCAGTAAGCGCCTAGCCGGCGTCGCAATTGAGGATGAGGAAGCCGGTCTCGATGTGTTCCGGCGTGATGCGATTCCAGACGACGCGGGCTTTGCCGGAACTGCCGGGAAGCGTGAATTCGCACTCCTGGCCGGAGCGGAGTTGGGAGTGGGCGTGGCGGACGCGAAAGCCGGTGGTGGAGATATCCAGGAGCCGGCCTTCGAAGTTCGAGGGAGAGTCTTCGGTGAGGCGGAAGGAAACGCTGCCGTTGGCTTTGTGGCGGACGGCGTTGCGGCGGTCCTTCCACTGTGCGTCGTTGTGATGCCCATCGGTTTGGGATTGGAGATCCGGGCGCGTGGCGTTCATAGTCCCCTCTTGGCGCGAGGCAGTTCGAGTTTGGGCGTCTCCCGGTGGCCGACACCGTAGAGACGCATCTTTCGGGCCAGCGTAGAGCGGCTGATGCCGAGAGCGGCGGCGGCGCGCTGGCGGATGCCGCCGCAGTCTTTCAATGCTTGGCGGATCAGCGCCGGTTCGTGGCCTTCCACGCCTTCGCGCAAGGCAAGGGCTTCGCTTCCCTTGACGCGGCCTTGATTTTTGGTCTTTGGCGTGAATATGAGATCGTCGGCGTGTAGTAGCGGGCCTTTGGCGAGCAGCGCCGAGCGCAGGACGGTATTACGCAATTCACGCACGTTACCGGGCCAGCGATAGGCATAAAGAGCCATCAAGGCGTCCGAGGCGAAAAGGAGTTCGGGATTCTGTTGGGCGAGGAAATGCGTGGCGAGGGCCTCGATTTCCTCGGGGCGTTCGCGTAGCGGCGGAATGCGGAGAGGAACGATGCTGAGACGCTGGTAAAGATCCCGGCGAAAGCGCCCGGCGGCAACGGCGTCTTCCAGCGATTGATTCGTTGAAGCAACGATGCGGACATCAGCCTTGCACTGCTTCACCGCGCCGATGCGGTGAAAGGCTTTGGTTTCGAGAACGCGCAAGAGTTTTGCCTGAACTCGCGGAGAGAGCTCGCCGATCTCGTCGAGAAATAAGCTTCCCCTGTGGGCGGCTTCGAGGAGGCCCGGCTTGGCGGCATTGGCGCCGGAAAACGCGCCGCGTTCGTGGCCGAAGAGCTCGGATTCGACGAGGTCTTCCGGAAGGTTCGCGCAGGAGAGGTCGACGAAGGGGTACTCGCGGCGCGGGGAGTAGTGGTGCAATGCCCGGGCGACGAATTCCTTGCCGCTGCCGGATTCCCCGGTGAGCAGAATGGTGGAATCGCTCTGCGCGGCCCTGCGAACCTGGGCGAAAAGCTCGCGCATGCGCGGCGAAGCGATGAGCGCTTCGGTACCGAGAAATTGGAGCTTTTCAACGTTCATAGGCGTGGCAATTTTGCCGCTATCTGATGTTACGGATGTTCTAGGAAAACTAGGATGCGGTGGAGACCTCAGCCCTAGCGGAGAAAGACCTTAGAACCCTCCCGCCGGTCCCAAGGGGCGGATGAATAAACGTCAAAAAATACAAATACTTGGGCGGCAAATGGCGCGGAACTAAAGCTCTAGGAAAATTGCGCCGATCACCCCTAGGTACAGCCGTCGTCCCGGTTGCTTACGCATGAATTCATTAAGCTTTATCGCCCGTCTCTACGTGACGCTAATCAGCATCATTGGGACGGTGGTTCTCGTGACGTGGTTGGCGTCGTGGGAATCGGCTGACCCGATGCGGTTTGCGTGCTTCTTCCTAGTCGCGCTGCTGGCCGCGGGGTTGCGCGTGGGCGCCAACAACGCCAACGGCGGGGCGATGCCCGTCAATATCCTCTTCGTGTTGATTGGCATTCTGGAATTGAGCCAGTCTGAGACGCTGGTGATTGGGTGCTCCACTACGGCGTTGCAATGCTTGCAGGTGCTCCGGGGGCCGAGCCGGATTTTCCTTACGTGTTTCAACGTCGCTAATATCGCGACCGCGACGTGGATTTCGTTCTACGTTTACCAGCATCCGATGCTGGAGAACGACTTCGTCGACACGCCACTGCGGCTGGTGGTGGCCGCGTTGTTCTTCTACGTCTTCAATACGTTCCCGGTGGCGGCGGTGATGTCGCTGACCGAAGGCAAGAGTCTGCGGCGGATTTGGAAAGAACGCTACATCTGGAGCTTGAACTTCTATGTGGTGGGCACCGCGGCGGCGGGGCTCTTCACGTTTGTGAGCCGGTATCTCGAGTGGGGATACTCGATGCTGGCGCTGTTCTTCTTTTATTTGGTTTACAAGGTGTACTCGATGCACTTGGCGCGCATCGACAAGGAAATGCACCATGCCGAGCAGATGGCGGCGTTGCACTTGCGAACGATCGAAGCGCTGGCGCTGGCGATTGAGAGTAAGGACGAGACGACGCACGAGCATTTACAGCGGGTGCAGGTGTATGCGCTCGAATTGGGCCGCGACCTGGGGATGAGCGAGGAAGAGCTTGAGGCTCTGCGGGCGGCGGCGATCTTGCACGATATCGGCAAGCTGGCGGTGCCCGAGCACATCATTTCGAAACCCGGACGATTGACGCCGGAGGAGTTCGAGAAGATGAAGATCCATCCGATTGTCGGCGCGGAGATTTTGGAGCGGGTGCAGTTCCCTTACGACGTGGCGCCGATCGTGATCGCGCACCATGAGAAGTGGGACGGCAGCGGCTATCCGTTTGGGAAGAAAATGGAGCAGATTCCGCTAGGCGCGCGCATCTTGAGCGCGGTGGACTGCTTGGATGCCTTGGCGAGCGACCGGCAATACCGCCGGGCCTTGCCGCTGAACGAGGCGATGGCCGTGGTGGAGCGGGAGAGCGGCAAGAGCTTCGACCCTAGGGTTGTCGAAGCGCTCAAGAAGCGCTATCAGGAGTTGGAAGAAATGGCGCGGGCGGCGATCCGGATGGCGATGCCGGCCCGAAAGTTGTCGAAGGACGTAAAGATCGAAGCGGGCTTAGCGCCCGCGGCGGGATTCGAACAGACGAAGAAGGCCGTGCAGCCCGTAGTGTCCGGCGATCCGGGCGAGTTTATCAACTCGATCGCGGCGGCGCGGGAAGAAGTACAGCAGTTGTTCGAGATTACGCAGGAAGTGGGCAGGACGCTGAGTTTGGACGAGATGCTGAGCGTGCTGTCGATCCGCATCAAGAAGATGGTGTCCTACGACTCGATGGCGGTGTACATCAAGAACGGGGATAAGTTGCGTGCCGCGTTTGTTTCGGGTGAGAACTTCCGCTTGTTCTCGGCGCTGGAGATTCCGATGGGGCAAGGCCTCAGCGGTTGGGTAGCGGAGAACTTGAAGCCGATCGTCAACGGCAACCCCAGCGTGGAGCCAGGGTATTTGAACGATCCGACGATGTTTAGCACTTTGCGGAGTGCGCTCGCGGTGCCGCTTGAGGGCAAGGAGGGAGTGGTGGGGGTTCTAGCCCTGTACCACGCGGATAAGGATGCGTATTCCAGAGACAACTTGCGCGTGATGCTGGCTATCGCCAGCAAGGTCGGCATGACTGTGGATCATCTGATTCGCCTGTCGCAGGCCGAAAGTTCCGCGACCACGGACTTTTTGACGGAGTTGCCGAATGCGCGAAGTTTGTTTGTGCACTTGGACGCGGAGTTGGCGCGGTGCGGACGAAGCCGGGAGTCGTTGACGGTCTTCGTGACGGACCTCGATGGCTTTAAGGCGGTAAACGACCGCTTTGGGCACTTGGAAGGGAACAAGCTGTTGAAGGCGGTGGCGCAGTGTTTGAAGGCGAATTGCCGCGAGTACGACTATGTGGCGCGCATGGGCGGCGATGAGTTTGTGATGGTGCTGCCAGGATTGAAGCGCGAGGACATGCACCAGCGGATCATGCGAATTTCTAGCATGATCGAGGATGTGGCGCGGCAGGTGATCGGCGAGGATGTGATTGGGATCAGTATTGGGAGCGTGCATGCGCCTGAGGATGGGCGGGACGCCGAGGCGCTGCTGGCCGAGGCGGATAAGCGGATGTACCGGATGAAAGAAGAGCGCAAAGAGCGCAAGCGCGTGGAGAGCTTGCAGAGTCTGGCGAAAAAGAACTTCAATTGGCGGACGGCGGGGCTGACGGAGAATCCGGGAATTCCGCTTCCGGCTAGTCCTCTACCTTCCTCGGGTCTAGCCTCCTCCGGTTTGGCGGCGACGGAGCGATCTCAGCCGAAGGGGACTTTGCCGCTGGCCGCGCCGATCGTTTATCTAGATAAATAGCCGCAAGCGTCCGCGCGGCGCTCCTCAAGACTTTTTGGTCTCTTCGTCGGCCTCGGTCGGCTCGACGAGTTTCTCGACCGCTACCGAGAAGATCGCCGACTTGCCGAGGCGGTCGGATTGGAAGAAGATCCGCTTGGAGGACGGGGAGAAAACGGGAGAGACCTGGGTGGCGTCGCTCGATTTGTGTTCGCAGAGGGCCAGTTCGCGGCGGGTGATGCGGAGCATCAAGAGCACGTAGGGTTGGGCCTTGGATCCGGAGGCGCCGACGAAAACGCTGGAGTCGCCGTTGCGGTTGAAGTCGACGAACTGGCTGGTCTTGCCTACTAGGGACTCTTGTTTGGTGTCGAGCGAATACTCGTGGAGGGTGTTGCTGACGCCGCGGCCTTGGTCGGTGCGCAAGAAAAGGAAGGAACGGCCGTCGGGGTTCCAGATGGCGGGCCCGAGTTTGCCGGGCCTGTCTTCTAGAGGGACGCGCTGGGGCTTTGAGCCGGGGGCGAAGAGATGAATGCCGGATTGGGGATCGCGGAAAAGGATCGCGTTGCCTTTGGTGGCGATGCAGTCGTGGCAGGCGGCGCCGGTTTCGGTAAGGATTTGAGCGGCGGGCTTTCCGCTACCGCGAACGGGGATCGAGACGAGCTTCGCGCCGTCGAGTAAGACGATGTTGGCGCCGTCTTCGGAGAGGGAGAAGCCGGTTTTGAAGGCGTCGGGGCTGGAGGCCTTATAGAGTTCGCGCGGTTTGGAGAGTGACGAGGCCGACGTGGCCTGGAGAGTGTCGCCGTCGGTAAAGTAGAGCGTCTTGTCGTCGGGCGAGAGCGCGAGAGCGCGGGGGTGCAAGGCGCTGGCGGCGGTGAGGGGTTTGAGGATGCCGCCTTTGAGTTCGAGACGGTGGGCTTGGGCACCGTTAGCGCCTTCGCTCGAATAAACGACGAAGTTCTGACGCGAGGAATTCGAGCGGTTGTAGCTGAAGGGAAGGTAGCTGGCGCGGGAAGGGTCCGATAGGCAGAGCATTTCGACTTCCGTACTGGAGTCGAGGAAACGGCGAATCGGAGAAAACTGGGCTCGCGTGGTGCCCGCCAAAGAGGCGCCGAGCGTGGATAAGGCGAAAGTGCGGCGGCTAAGGTTCACGCGAAGAAGTGCTGCTCTACCTACAGAATATGATGCCGGGAAGGTGCGTCTGGGTACACATGATACGATCAGGAACTTCTATGTTGGCTGGAATCTTTCCGATACTCGTTACGACTTTCGACGATGAAGGGCGCCTGGACATCGCGAGCCAGTTGAAGCTCGTCGATTTCTTGTTGGAGCAGGGGGCGCACGGGCTGGGGCTGTTTGGGAACGCGAGCGAAGGATATGCTCTGGAGGGGGCGGAGCGCGTCGAACTGATGAAGGCGATCGCGAAGCACGTGAATGGCCGCGTGCCGCTGGTGGCTTCGAGCGGGGCGACGGGTACAAGGTCAGCCGTCGAATTGTCGAAGCAACTCGCGGGATTGGGCGCGGATGCGTTGATGGTGTTGCCGCCTTATTTCCTCAAGACCGACGGCGAAGGCTTGATGCATTACTTCGAGCAGATCAGCACGGGTGCGAAGACGCCAATCATGGTGCAGGACGCGCCATTGCTAACGCAGGTAGCGATGCCGCCGGCGTTGCTGGCGCGGATGGCCAAAGAGATTGAGTTCGTGCAGTCGGCGAAGGTGGAAGCGCCGCCCACGGCACCGAAGGTTACGCAGACGGTGAAGGCGGCGGGGGATACGCTGACGATTTTCGGCGGGTTGAACGCGCAGTTCTTTATCGAGGAATACCAACGTGGCGCGCGGGGCACGATGCCCGGGAGCGATCGGATCGCCGACTTGGTGCAAATTTGGGATGCGTTGGGCGCGGAGAAATTGGACGAGGCGTGGGACGTGTTTACGCGCATACTGCCGTTGTTGCGATTCGAGTTGCAGCCCGGAATGGGCGTGAGCGCGATGAAGCATAACCTAGTGGCCCAGGGCGTGATCGCGTCGGCGGCGGTGCGGCATCCGACGGCGGCGCTGGACGCCGTGAGCCTGGCGGAATTGGCCGTGTTGCGTTCCCGATTGGAGAATTGATGGAGCTGCGCTGGGGCATCGCGACGCTGCTGTTTCTGTCGGTGGTGATTAACTACCTGGACAGGCAGTGCTTGAGCGTGCTGGCCCCGGTGATCACGAAGGAACTCGGGCTTTCGACGGTTGAGTATTCGCGGGTTTTGAACGCATTCCTTGCCGCGTACACGGCCATGTACTTGGGCAGCGGCTTCTTGGTGGACCGTTGGGGAACGCGAAAGAGCTTGGGCGTCTTCATGGGTTGGTGGAGCGTGGCGAACGCGCTGCATGCGTTCGCGACCAATGTGTGGAGCTTGGGGGCATTTCGATTCCTGCTGGGCCTGGGCGAACCGGGGAATTTTATGGCGGCATTCCGGGCAATCAGCGAATGCTACGAGAAGCAGCATCGGGCCTTCGTGAACGGGTTGTTGAATGCGGGATCGAGTGTGGGGGCAATGATCGCGCCGATCGCGGTGACCTGGCTTTATGGGCAATTGTCGTGGCGCGGGGCTTTCGTGATTTGCGGCGTCCTGGGTTTGATTTGGCTTGTGCCCTGGCTTTACTTCTACAAACCACTGCTAGCGGCGCAGCAGATGGTTCTCGGCGGGGTGGGCAATTGGAAGGATTACGTTTGGAAACCGCAGAGCTGGGGGCTCTTCCTGTCGCGGTTTTTTAGCGATCCGGTGTGGTGGTTTTATCTGTTCTGGTTGCCGAAGTACTTGGTGGATCAGAGAGGATTCACCTTGCAAGAGATGGCGCTGGTGGCGTGGTTGCCTTACTTGAGCGCGGACATTGGCGCGATGGCGGGCGGTTGGTTGAGCGGCCGGCTGGTGGCGCGAGGGTGGGACGTGTTGCGGGCGCGGCGGGCGGTGATGCTGCCGGCGGCTTGTTTGATGCCGGCGAGCATGTTGGTGGGCTTTACGCCTTCGCCGGCGTTGGCCGTCGCGTTGATTTGTCTGGTGACCTTCGCGCACATGGCCTGGAAGACGAACCTGTCGACGGTGACGAACGACTTGTATCCGACGGGCGTGGTGGGACGGATGAGCGGGATCTTCGCGTTTGGGAACGGCTTCGGGGGAATGTTGTTTACGGAGCTTACCGGGCAGGTGGTGCAGGGCTTCGGCTATACGTGGATCTTCGTACTAATGGGCGTTCTGCATCCGCTTGGATTTCTGTTGTTTCGTTTGCTTGTCCGCGGTCCGTTCGAGAGAACTGCGCAGAGCGCCTAGTAAGCTTTCCTCGGCCCGGCCGATGTGCTCGCGGAGCGCGGTTTGGAGCTTGGTAGCGGAGCGCTGGCGGAGCGCGGCGACAATGGCCTCGTGTTCGCGTTGTTCTTGATCGAAGCGGGGTTTGAGGGCCGCGAAGTTGGCGCCTTCCGAGGCGTGGATGCGTGCGATCTGGATGTGGGCGTGGAGGCTCTCGTAGATTTCGAGGAGTTTCTTCGAGCCGGCGATTTCGAGGAGCTTGCGGTGGAAGTCGAGATTGGCGCTTTCGTGACGGCGGCGTTCTTCTTCGCTGCGGACGGGCTGGGCGAGATCCTTGAGGAGGGCATCGAGGCGGACGAGATCCGATTCGGTAACGCGCTTGGCGGCGCGCATGGCGGCGAGCGCTTCGAGAGCGGCGCGGATCTCAAAGGTCTCTTCGACTTCTTCGACGGATATGGAAGCGACATATGTGCCGCTGCGGGGGTGAACTTCAATGAGGCCCTCGACGGCGAGCTGGCTCAGCGCGTGCCGGATGGGGGTGAGGCTCACGCCGAGTTCGCGGGAGAGATCGTCGGAGAGGAGGCGCTGGCCGGGGAGGAATAGGCGCGTGAGGATGGCGTTACGGAGGGCTTCGTAGACTTCGTCGGTTGCGCGCTTCTTGCGGAGGGGGGCCAACGGCATCTAGACAGATTATCAAAAATCTGAAATAATTTTGGGGTTCTTTCCGGTGCGAGCGGCGTCGGCTCTGTTCATCTCTGCCCGTGCCGCTTTAGATTAACATCCTGGGGCCTCCATCGAAGTGGCATCTTCCATCAGCATTCAATCGGTACGCGCGATACCCGTGAAGATCCCGCGCGATCATGGGCTGGCGCAGGGGACGGCGGGGAGTCCGCATGCGCTCGCGGGGAAGGGCAGCTACCGTTGGAGCCAGCATTATCCGGCGCTTTATAGCGTCGACTTTGAGACTTGTTTGGTACGGGTGGAATTGAGCGACGGACGCGTGGGTTGGGGAGAAGCGCAGGCGCCGCTCGCGCCTGAGGTGCCCGCGGCAATTGTAAAAACGCTGCTGGAGCCCGCGTTGGTGGGAGAGGATTTCGATGGCAGCCCAGCACGGATCTCCGAGTTGTGGTGGCGGATGTATTCGACTATGCGGGTACGCGGGCAGACGGGTGGCTTTATGCTCGACGCGATCGCGGGAGTGGATTTGGCGTTGTGGGATTTTGTGCCGATGGGGAGTCTGCGTGAGACGTTGCCCGCTTATGTGAGCGGCGTGCCGGGTAGGGATCTCGAGGCGCGTTTGGAGTTTGTGCGGCGCTATTGGGATCAGGGTTTCCGGACTTTCAAGATTTACTTCGAGAGCGACTGGGCGGAGTTATTGGAGCTGATTGATTCCATGCAGGCGGGGTTTGCCGGAATACGTGTCGCCGTGGATGCGCTGTGGCACTTGCCAACGGATTCCTACGTAAGTTGCGGTTGTGACTTAGCGGATCGCGGTGTGTTGTGGCTAGAGTGTCCGCTAGTGCCGGAAGATCTCGAAGGGCATGTCCGGTTGGTGGAGGAGAGTGGCGTTCGCTTGGCGCTCGGGGAGAGCTACCGGACACGGTATGAAGCCCTGCCGTTTTTCGATCGCGATATTATTTCGTTCTGGCAGCCGGACCTGGGACGCAGCGGGATGACGGAGACTCTGGAGTTGGGCCGCATCGCGGCGGAGCGCGGGATTGCGATCGTGCCGCATGTGTCCATTGCGATGCCGCCGCAATTGAACGCGGCGCTCCGGGCGGGGAAAATGCTGGCCGCCTGTAATCTGTTGGAATACAACCCCAATGTCGTGGAGATGGTGAATCGCTATGCGGAGTCGCCCGTGGTGCTGCGGGAAGGGAAATACGTCTCAGGTAGCCAGGGCATGAAGGACTTTCTGTAGGCGGGCGGGCCCGGCGGAAAAGTTCGGGGAGAATTTCGAGGAGAACGTGTCTTCAGTCCTGGCCTTTGGCGTTTCGCGGAGCGCCAGCATCTCCCGCCCAGTCTCGACATCCACATCGAGTGTCCGGGAACTTTTCGCCTGTTCATCCGTAAAGGGAGAGGAGAACCCCTTCGCCGCGTCTCAGAACTCAAACCATCTCGATCCAGGAGCCCCCATGCATTCACGCCGCCTCTTCCTCTTGACTCTCCCCGCCCTTCTCGCCCTCACCGGCTGCGATATGGACGAGATCGGCAACTGGAGTTCCTCCGACCGCTTCAAGCAGGACTTCCACTACAACTTCAAAATCAAGCCCGGCGGCCGCCTCGAAGTCAGCAACTTGAATGGCGGCATTGAAATCATCGCTTGGGAAAAGGACGAGGTTGAAGTCAACGGCGTAATGTACGCCGGTACCGAAGCCAAACTGCGCGGCATGAAAGTCGAGACCGATTCGCAACCTGAAAGCCTCCGCCTCAAAACCGTCCGCCCCGAAGGCATGAACTGCAATTGCGGCGCGAAGTACGTCATCCGCGTCCCCAAGAAAATCTGGCTGAGTAATATCGCCTCCTCCAACGGCGGCATCAAGGTCGAGGACGTCGACGGCGAAGCGCGCCTTGAAACCTCCAACGGCTCCGTCAAGCTCTTCCGCCATACCGGCAAAGTCAACGTCAAGACTTCCAACGCCGGCATCGAAGCCATGAGCCTCAGCGGTGACTTCTCTGGACGTACTTCCAACGGCGGCATTAAGGTCGATGGCCTCAAGGGCGCATTCGAAGCCGATACCTCTAACGCCAGCATCACCGCCCGCATCGACAAACTCCCGGCTGGCCGTCCCCTCAAGGCCGATTCCTCAAACGGCCACATCGAGCTTTACCTCCCCGATTACGCCGATCAACCTATCGCCGCCACCACCAGCAACTCCGGCATCACGTTGCGCCTGCCCGCGAGCGTCAACGCCGAGATCCGGGCATCCACTTCGAATTCCAGCATTTCGAACGATTTCGAGATGACCGCGACGGGCGAGAATTCCAAGCACCGCCTCGAAGGCCGCCTTGGCAAAGGCGGCGCCACCATCCGCTTGGGTTCCTCCAACGGCGGCATCAAAATCCAGAAGCTGTAAACTGGCCTCATGCGGATTTTTCTGCTCGCTCTTAGCTGCGCTGCCTTGACCCTTCCCGGCCAGACCGGTAAAGCCGTTTTCAAGATCCAGTACGAATTGCCCGCCAAAGTACAAGCCAATTACGAGACACCGCTCACCGTGAAAGTCAGCGATGCCAAGGGGAAGCCCGTGACCGGGGCCGAAGTCGAAACGATTCTCACAATGGTGGATATGGACCACGGCGAATTCAAGGAGGCCGCCAAGGCGGTGAAGCCGGGTGTCTACAAAGCGACGCAGAAGTTCATCATGACCGGAGACTGGCAGATTGAGGTCCGCGTCAAGAGAGGCGCGCAGACCGCCAGCCAAAAATTCCGCTACGAGGTCAAAGAATAGATATAACGTAATGTAAATTAATCTAATTCTAATTCCGCAATTAATCGCGGGCATATGCCCAGGCAGAAATCCTCCGGCTCGCCGCGGCTCCTGGGCGCCTCCACCAGCTTTTAATATGACGTTTACTGCAAGCGCCTCGCTAACAAAATCCCCGGCGAGCAAGATCTACGCATGAATATGCGGTACTATGTCGCCGAGGAATATCGCTCCATCGGGTCCTCAGAATGTGCGGTCGTTCAGGAATTATCCGCCTACTGATTTCGGTACCAAAAGGTTCAATCCCTCTACGGCGTAACGTTGCGCGAAGAAGACCTTGTTCAATGCCAGAACGCCACGCGACGCCGCTGGCAACCGACACGCCGGACGTACGGTCGAGACGCGAGCATTCTTCGAACTAGCTAGACGATTTCCCGCCAACTCTTCACCCGCGAACTCGACCGGAGTCCCTCCCATGTCCAACGCTTCATCAAACGCCTCTCGGACACACTCAAAAATCACGACGAAGACCCCGACCGGCCCGGCCTCCCCGCCACGTTCATTCTGAATCGCGCCCCATCCGCCCTAGAAGTGCCGCTGAAAGTACCGGGAAGGGCGGAGAAATGCGAACCTAAAGCAAAAGTAGAAGATTCAAAATCTCCGAGACCCGAACCGATCTAAACCAAAGAGCGCTTCTGGCGAATCTGGCCCACCCCAAAGACTGAAACGAGAGAAACCCTACTAGACCCCGACGATCCCACCGGCCCTCGCCGCAGAGCCTTCTTCGAACGGAACGGCCTAACCGAGCTGAGCATGCGGCAATGGGCAAACGAAGGGCCGGAAGCCATGCAGGACCTCAGGGCCGCCTAGTCAACTAACATACACAAACTTCCTAAATCAAAATTGCGCAACCCCTCACGCTCAGCAGTTCAGGCGCCGAAGTTGTTTGACAATCGAATTTCTTCGGGCCAATGCTCCGGCGCATCCAAAGTCGGGGGCAGTACGCAGGGGATGCGCCGGACGGCGGCGCGATCACGCATTACCAACCATTGCCGGCCAAAAGAAGGTACAGTAGTAGATGGACTTGGGCGAGTAGCTCAGTTGGGAGAGCGCCGCGTTCGCAATGCGGAGGCCGAGGGTTCGACCCCCTTCTCGTCCACCAAAACTTTTAAGCCCGGCACTCAAGCGATAGGTGCCGGGCTTATCATTTACACAAACGCTTGAGGGCGCCTCTCAACCAATGGTTCTATCCGACGTCGATATCCGCCGCTACATCTCTGAAGGCAAGATCAAGTCCGAGCCCGCACTTCCACCCGAGCAATTCGGCAGTTGCAGCGTCGACTTCCGCCTCGGCAACGAGTTCTCCATCTTCGAGCACTCCAAGCACCCCTTCATCGACCTCCGCAACAGGGTCGACATCGAAAAGCTAATGCGCCCCATCCTTGTCCCCGATGGCGAACCGTTCATCTTGCAGCCTCGCGAATTCGCCCTCGCAATCACCCTCGAACACCTCGAACTTGCCGACGATGTGCTGGGGCGCCTCGAGGGCCGCTCGAGCCTAGGCCGCATCGGCGTTATCGTGCACGGCACGGCCGGTCTCTTCGATCCCGGTTGGAGCGGCCGCGCCACGCTAGAGCTCTCAAACCTCGGCATCATGCCAGTAGCCCTCTATCCTGGCATGCGAATCTGCTCGATGACGTTCGAACAACTCTCCACGCCGTCCTCGATGCCCTACCGCCGCAAACCCGGAAACAAGTACGCAGGCCAGCAAAGCCCGCTCGCCAGCAAACTCGCCGGCGAACTCTAGATCCCCGCGCCGCGCCACCAGGCGGGCCCTCAGTACAACACCAGGCCACAAACCCGCAGTCCGGCGAAGTTCCGGGTAAGCAACTTTGCCCGCGAACTCTAGCGCCTACTTCACTCCGCTAGACCCAAAGCCCCCCGTGCCCCGCTGCGAGTCCGCGAGATCCCCCTCCACAAACTCCACCGCCTCATAACGCGCCACCACCATCTGCGCAATCCGGTCCCCCGGCTGAATCGCAAAGTCGCTTTGCCCCAGGTTCAACAGAATCACCTTGATCTCCCCGCGATACGCCGGATCGATCGTGCCCGGCGAATTCGGCACCGTGATTGCATTCTTGAATGCGAGCCCGCTCCGCGGCCGCACCTGCGCTTCATAGCCCGGCGGTAACTCAATCGAAAGCCCCGTCGCCACCGCGTAAGGCACGCCGGGCCGCAGCACCACGGACTCAACACTCCTCAAATCCATCCCTGCATCTTCCTGCGGTCCGTGCGCATACGCGGGAATCTGCGCATCCTCGCGCAGCCGTTTGATCTTCACTTGCATGAGAAACTAACGAGGATAGCAATGAGTCCCCGTGTGATCGCCATGAGCCCCATGCCTGCCGAGAAGAGCGCCTATGCCCTCGCGCGTTACAGCCGCAGCGCGGACTCCATCGTCGACTCCCTCGAATGGGTTCGCACCCACGATTCGATGAAGTTTCTCGATAGCTTCTACTTTCAATACGGCCACGCCTCCATCGCCGACCTCGGCCACCTTGGCCTCTGTTGGGAGAATGTCTCCGAACTCGCCGCCACCGAAATCGAAGACGAACCCCTCTGGGATGGCCAAGCCAAAAGCACCCGCTACCAGGACTTCGGCAAGCTCGGCTTCGTCACGCCGCCCGAGTTCAACGACGCCGAAGCCAAACGCTACCAAGCCGCAGGCCAAGCACTGCTCAGCGCCTACGAAGAACTCCACGCGCTCAAGTTCGAAGAGCTTAAGTCTCAGCTTCCCCGCCCTGAGTCCATGAAGCCCGACGCCTACGAGCGCAACTTGAAGGCCCGCGCCTTCGACGTCGCCCGCTACGTCCTTTTCCTCGGCATTCCCACTAACGCCGGCCAAGTCACCAGCATCCGCACGCTAGAGAAACAAATCCGCCGCATCAAGGCCAGCGGCTTCGCCGAACTCCGCAACCTCGGAGCCCTCGCCGCCGAGACCGTCGCCAAGTCCCCGGAATGCCTCTGGCACGAGAGCGTCGGCGAACCCGTCGCGCCTACTCTCGCGAAGTACGTCGACCCCGACCAGCACGCCCCCCAAGCCGCGCGCGACCTCGCCGCCTGGGCAAACGCAAACTTGCCCGCCGCTAGCACAACCGCGCCGCAAGACGTCGACCTCCTCCAACCGACGAACGTTGAAGCCGACATCGTAGCCTCGCTCTTGTACCCAGTCTCCACGCGCCCCTACCGCGAACTCTACGAGTGGGCCGCGAGCGCCTCCCAAGCGATCCGCCAGGAAGTCATCGACCTCGCCATGCAATCCCGAGGCCGCCACGACGAGATCCTCCGCAATTTCCGAAGCGGCCCCTATGTCTTCGACATCGTCATGGACATCGGCGCCTACCGCGACCTCCACCGCCACCGCCGCTGCATCCAACTCCGCCAAGCCTACACAGCTGACCTTGGCTACTCCTGCCCCGAGCAAATCACCGCGGGCCCGATCCGCCAAACCTACGAAGCCGCCATGGCCGCCGCCACCGCAGCCTATCGCAGCCTCCCGCAACCAGCCGCGCAGTATCTACTGCCCTTCGGCATGAAGAGCCGCTTCCTCTTCAAAATGGACTTCGCCGAAATCGAGTACATCTCCAAACTCCGCAGCGGCGTCAAAGGCCACTTCAGCTACCGCCTCATCGCCTGGCAGATGAAGGAAGCCCTAGCCAAACTCGAACCCTCGCTAGCTCGCCTAATTCAAGCCACGCCACCGTGGGAAGAAGACCCGCTCACTCGCTAGCCCTCGAAGACTAGCGCTCTACCAACAGGACCCAATCCTGATTCGGCATCGGCGCCTCCAAGCGAGCCTCGCCCTCGTTCAACGCCGGCCCCGTGGTCCAAGCGACCGTCCGCGGATCGAACCAACGCGAGCGATACGCTCCCTGCGGCAATCGCACGCCGCCCTTCCCGCCATTCGGGAAATACACGACATAACGCTCCCCTGCCTTCGCAAGCACCAGTGCGCCATCGAGCCCCAAAGCCTGCGAAGGCTCAAGCTCGTAGTACGGAATGCTCAAGAAGAAGTCGACGAGATGCCGGTATCCCGCAAGCATCGTCATCGACTCCTCGAAACCACCGTTGATCCAGCCGCCCGGCGTCGGCTTGCCATTCTCGCCCTCCCCCGAATTGGCCCGCTCGCCCGTCGTCTGATACGCGCCCGCCATCGAGATTTGCCACGCCATCCGCCGCCGGTTGTCCGCGCTCCGCGACGGCGGCCTTCGATTGCCACCCCACTTTACCGGATAGTGATCCTCGTAGCCATACTCTTCGTTGATCTGCGGAAGAGGCCTTCCCAACGCGATCTGCGCGTTGCGCCTCTTCAGCATCGGCTCGTAGCCGCCGGCCTCGTCCCAGATCTGATACATCGCGAAATCCGGCCACTGCGAAAGCCGCCAAGGGAACTCGCCTCGCCCGTGCGAAGACAAGATGTGCCCATAAGGATCCGACGCCTTCAAATGCGTTCCCATCCTCTCCACCCACCACGCGTCCCGGAAGAGGTGCCACTCGTTAGTTACGTCCCAAGCCACGTTCGTGTAAGCCGCTAGCCGCGCCGCCGCGTAAGAGTAATAGCGAAACGCCTCCGGCGCGTAACGCTTCTCTTTCCCAAAGGGATCGGCCCCCGGATCCTGTCCATCCAGGAAGAAGATCACGCTGATCACGACGTCCTTCTCCCGCGCATAAGCGATGGTCCTGTCCACCTTCCGCCAAAACTCGACGTCGAAGCGAGTGATGTCGTAACCCGGATCCTTCACCTCATCCGGCTTCGCCGCCGGCCAAGGTCCAAACAAGAAGCGGAACTCCTTGCCCGGCTTCACCGGCTCATACCAGCGCATCGCGTTTTCCACCCGCGGCCCGTTGAGCGTCACTCGCAAGCGGCTCACCTTGTATTGCGCGGCCCGGTCGATGATCTTGTGGATGTAATCCTCGTCCTTCCATCCCAACAACGCATAGGTCGTCAAGCCATTCCAGAAGTAACGCTCGCCGGTGCCTGACCACTGGAAGTGCGTCGGATACGCGGCATCCACTTGCACCAGACCTTTGCGACGGCTCTCCGTCGCGATGAAGGCGCCGTGATACGGCTCATTCGCCGTCTTCGATTGGAATCGCAGATCGTAGGTATAGCGGCCCGGCTTGCGTGCCAATAACCGGATGCGAAACACGCTGCCGTCCATGGAATCCGCGAAGCCCGTCACCCGAATCGAAGGCTCTCCGGGCGGATGCAACATGCCAGTCAGCGTGGCGTCGGCGAAAGGATTGCCGGCCATCGGCGTCATCTCTAACTTGACCTCGACGAAGTCGAAGGTCTCGATTCGTAAATCGCTCGGCGTGAACTTGTAGGGGCCTTGAGCGAACGTCACCCAGGAAAGCAAGGAGAGGAGCAAACGGATCCGCATGCAGCCGAAGGATATCAAGCCGTCGCCGCTAAGTTCCTCATCTTCGCGCTCAACGTAGTCCGCTTCAACCCCAGCAAGCCCGCCGCCTGACTTTTGTTTCCATTCGTCTTCCGTAAAGCCTGCTCGATCATCTTGCGCTCCAGGTTCGCGACGATCGCTTCAAAGTCCACGCGCCCCTCGGGCAACGCCACGGCCTCCCGCGCTTCGTCCCGCACTTGCGGAGCATGCAACAAGAAGTCCACCGGCAGCAAGTCTTCACGGTCGCCGCTAAAGGCTACCGCTCGCTCGATGGTGTTCTCGAGTTCGCGGACATTGCCCGGCCAGCCATGCATCTCCAAGCGCACCATCGCCTCCGGCGATAGGTGCTTCAACGGCAGACCCTCCTGCCGGCAAACCTTCTGCACGAAGTGCAAGGCCAGAGGCAGAATGTCTCCCTCGCGCTCCCGCAGCGGCGGCAAGTGCAATGGCACCACGTTCAAGCGATAGAAGAGGTCCTCGCGAAAGCGGCCGTCCTCAACTAGGCTGAACAAGTCGGCGTTCGTCGCCGCGATCACCCTAACGTCCACTGCGACGGTCTCCGACGACCCCAATCGCTGCACCTCCTTCTCCTGCAAGACGCGCAACAGCTTCGCCTGCAAGTCGAGCGGCATGTCGCCAATCTCGTCGAGAAAGATCGTCCCTTGATGCGCCGCCTCGAAGCGCCCCACGCGGCTCGCCTGCGCCCCCGTAAATGCGCCTCGCGTATGCCCAAACAACTCCGCCTCTAGCAACGTCTCCGGCAACGCCGTACAGTTCAACGTGATCAGCTTCCCACGCCGCCCGGATGCCTCATGGATCGCCCGCGCCACGATCTCCTTGCCCGTACCGGTCTCCCCCGTGATCAACACCGTGCTCCGCCGCCCAGCGATCGTCTCAATCGCCGACGCGAGGCTCTCCATCGCTTCGCAAGTCCCAATCAGCTTGCGCCGCCAGCGTTTCTCGGTCTCTGATTCCAGTTCCAGCATCGCGACTCTCTGTATGTGAAATCGCCTGATGCGCGCGCAACCTTTAAGGAGAAAATTCGCTTAGTCTTCGCCCACGAGAAGGGCTATTACGTATTGCGTTTGTCGACTACTCCGAAAGCCGTCAAAGTGTAGGCGGAGCGTAATGCAGATGTGATGCAATGAGATGGTTATGCAGCAGAACGCGCGCACCCAAGACGTCTATGACGTCGTCGTGGTCGGCTCCGGAGCGGGCGGCGGCACCGCCGTTCACGTCCTCACCGCCAAAGGCCTCAAGGTCTGCCTCCTGGAGGCTGGTCCGATGCTCGTACCTTCCAAGGAGTTCCTCGAACACAAAGTTCCCACGGACTACGACCACCGAGGCGCCGAAGAAGGCGGCAAGTCCTACTTCGGCAAAGGCAAGCCCTTCGGCTTCTTCTCCACCACCAGCGGCGGCTGGCAACTCGAAGGCGAGCCCTACACGGTCGGCGAAGGCAGCCAATTCCAATGGTTCCGCTCGCGCATCCTCGGCGGCCGCACGAACCACTACGGCCGCATGTCCTTCCGCTTCGCCGAGTACGATTTCAAGCCCTATGACAAGGACGGCCTCGGCTTCAACTGGCCGGTCTCCTATCAGGACATCTCGCCCTACTACGACAAGGCCGAAGAGTTCATCGGCGTCTGTGGCACCGTTGAGAACGTAGCCTCTTGCCCCGATGGTAAGTTCCATCCCGCGCCCGCGCCGCGCGTCCACGAAGTCCTCGTCAAGAAGGCTTGCGACAAGCTCAACATCACCTGCATCGCCAATCGCCGCGCCGTCATCCACAAGCCGACCAACGGACGCGCGCCCTGCCACTATTGCGGCCAGTGCGGGCGCGGTTGCCAGACCGCCTCGGCTTACAGCTCCGCGCAAGTCCAAGTCTTCCCCGCGATGAAGACCGGCCGCTTGACGGTTCTCGACAACGCCATGGCGCGCGAGGTGCTCACCGATAGCAATGGCAAGGCCACCGGTGTTCTTTATATCGACAAGAACACGCGCAGCGAAAAGACGATTCGCGCCAAGGCCGTCGTGCTCGCCGCCAGCGCTTGTGAGTCCACGCGCATCCTGCTCAACTCGAAGTCCAAGGAGTTTCCCAACGGCCTCGCCAACGGCTCCGGTTTGCTCGGCCGCTACCTGATGGACACTGTCGGCTTCGGCCTCTCCGGTTACGTCCCCGCGCTCGAAGGCATGCCGCACTACAACACCGACGGAAACGGCGGCGCGCACCTCTTCATGCCCTGGTGGCTTTGGGACAAGCACAACAAGCTCGACTTCCCGCGCGGCTATCACATCGAGATCGGCGGCGGCTACGGCATGCCAAGCGTCGGCGGCTACCATGGCGCCGCGCGCCGCCTCGGCTACGGCGCGAGCATGAAGTCCGAGATCCGCAAGTCCTACGGCGCTTCCATCGGCTTCGCCGGCCGCGGCGAGATGATCCCCAACATCCACTCCTACTGCGAACTCGACCCCAACGTCGTCGACAAGTGGGGCATCCCCGTCCTCCGCTTCCACTTCAAGTGGACGGACTACGAGTGGAAGCAAGCCCGCCACATGGAGAAGACCTTTACCGAGATCATCACCGCCATGGGCGGCCGCGTTGCGGGCCTAAGCGCCGCGCAACGCGAGTCCCAAGGAATCTCCGTGCCCGGCACGATCATCCACGAAGTCGGCGGCGCGCGCATGGGAACGACGGCCAAGAACTCGGTCTTGAACGGTTACTGCCAAGCGCACGAAGTGAAGAACGTCTTCGTCATGGACGGCGCGAGCTTCGTCTCGAACCCGGACAAGAACCCCACGCTCACCATCAACGCCCTCGCCTGGCGCGCCTGCGACTATCTCGCCGAAGAAATGAGGAAAGGCAATGTCTAACTTCGTCAGTATCGAAACCGTTGATCGCCGCGCTCTACTGAAGAGCATCGCCGTCGCCCTCACCGCGAGCGAAACGCTGGAACTGGACGCCGCGCAGCACGTGCATGAAGAGACCAACGACGAGAAGGCCAAAACCGGCGCCTATAAGGTGAAAGAGTTCACCGCCGCCGAGTACGCGACCATCGGCCGCCTTGCCGAGATCATCGTCCCGGCCGACAGCGTCTCAGGGAGCGCCAAGGATGCGGGCGCACCCGAGTTCATCGATACGCTTTCGAGCCAGAACCAACAACTCGCCGACATCTTCCACGGCGGCCTCGCTTGGCTCGACGCCGAGATGCGCAAGCGCTACGCGTCAAGCTTCACGGCGGCGAAACCCGAACAGCAGAAGGCCATGCTCGACCTCCTAGTTGAAGCCGGGCGCTTCGAAGCCGAACGCCGTAGCGAAGAGCTTGTCTACCAGAAGGCTTCCGTCTACCGCGAATTCAGCGCATACACCGTCAAGCGCGAGCACGAACTCGCCGCCGGCGCGCAGTTCTTCGATTGGGTCCGCAAGATGAGCGTCGACGCCTTCTACACCAGCCCCATCGGCATGAAGGATCTCGGCTACATGGGCAACAAAGCGCTCTCGAAGTACGAGGTGCCCAAGGAAGCCCTCGACTACGCGATCAAGCGCAGTCCATTCGCCAACGGCTAAGCCAGACTCGGTGCGTGCCGCCGCAGCGTGGCGCTAGTCAACTCAAAGCCCAGCCCCGGACCTTGCGGCGCGAGGTACGCGCCCTTCTCAAAGGGCGGCGTAAACAACTCCATCAGTTCGTTGCCGCTTTCGGCGGTTCCGAAGCTCTCCGCCATTTGGATCTCCGGATTCGCGAGCGCCAAGTGGATGGCGAACAAGCTGCCGCCTCGATGCGGCATCACGGGCAATCCAGCGGCCTTCGCCAACTCCACGATCTTCCGCGCCGTCGTCAAGCCACCGGTCCATGTGACGTCCGGCTGCAAGATGTGCGAGGCCTTGTTGCGGACGATCTCAGCGAATCCGTGGTGCGTGAACTCATGTTCGCCGGAGGCGATCTTCGTGGTCTTCACCTCCCGCACGAGGCGCGAGTAACCCTGCACATCGTCCGGATAGAGCGGCTCTTCGAGGAAGTACAACCCGTGAACTTCGGCCCGCTTGCAGAAGTCAAGAGCCGTCGCGACATCCCAACGGCAAAGTACATCGACCATCAGCTTGCCTTGCGGCCCCAGCGCCTTCCGCCCACGCTCCAACGCCCTCAAGAAAGCCTCCGGCGAACCATCCGCGCCGGCCCCAAACTTCAAGGCCGTAAAGCCGAGCTCCACCGCCTTGTCGATGTTGGCCCCGGTGAAGTACGAAGGCACCGAACGCCGCTTAGCGCCTCCCAACAATTGCCAGACCGGCAGCCTCTTGCGTTTGCCCAAGATGTCCCAAAGCGCAAGATCGATCCCGCTCATCGCCATGATGGGCAAGCCGCGCCGGCCATAGAACGAGCTCGACGCAAACATCTGTTCCCAGAGCAACTCGATGTTCGAAGGATTGGCCCCCAGAAGCAAGTCCTTCAAGTGCTGCTCAATGACATGAACCGCCGCGCTACCGCCACCACCCATGCCATAACCGGTGAGTCCATCCTTGGTACGAATCTGAACCAGGATCGACCCAGCAAGCTGCGAGAAAGGACCAAACCAACGCTTGCGCGCCGGATCGTCGTCACTCTTGAACTCGGCTTTACCAAACCGCGAAGTAGGCAGCAACGGAATGGCCGCCGCCTTCACCGACACGATGCGATCCACCTCCTGCCCACGCAGCAACCCACCGCCAAGAGCCAACAACGAACAGCGTCGAGAGATCATTGCCACATCGTATCGTTGTGACGGAACGCTGTGATACCCTTCAATTGAGCAAAGCCAAGCTGAAGGCGCTCACCCTCCCAATGAGCGGGAGTAATTCAGCGGTAGAATGTCAGCTTCCCAAGCTGAACGTCGCCGGTTCGATCCCGGTCTCCCGCTCCATTTAAAATCAATTACTTACAGAACAATTCGGGTATCCTTTCGGCTCTAGTCGCTTTCCAAGCTGGACGTCGTAGCTGCAAAGCATTGATTCCACGGCATCTCACCGAACCGGCTAAACCGCAAACGGAGTATTCGGAGTACATCAAAGTTCCCGAGTGCAATCAATCGCTTAGAGGTCAATGAGGCGCGTCGGATCGCCAGATTTCGCATTGTCGCGCTGACCGTCCGCGAACCCACCGCCCCCTTTGCAATGGCAAGATAAGGGCAGCGCCATTTCATGGGAAGCAACGATTCGCTCACCGCTCTTCGAGCCGAAAACCAGCGCTTGCGAGAACTGCTGAGGCTGCACGGAATACCCGCTGACCCTCCGGCGCTTCCGTCTGAACCACAAGAGCCGATCCGCTCATCGCTGGAAGAACGCGAAAAATTCGACTCTTCCGGAGCTTGTTCCGCGGCCGCGAGGATGTTTATGCGACGCGCTGGGAGAAGCCCGATGGCCGCAAGGGTTACAGCCCCCGGTCCGAGCGGGATTGGTGGGCTTACAATGCTGCACCTCCATCGGATAAGGAGCGGGTGGACCGGGAGACAAGAAAATACTTCCCACTCGACGACGAAGCTGTTCGAGAGCACTTGCAAGGCAAGCTGACCATAGGAATCTATCCGCTTATGCGAGACGAGACCTGCTGGTTCCTGGCAACGGATTTCGACAAGACTTCCTGGCGGGAAGATACCACCGCGTTTCTACAGACATGCGAGAAGCTCGGCGTAGCTGCCTATCTCGAAATCTCTCGCTCGGGCAACGGCGGCCATGTGTGGGTCTTCTTCGAACAGAGTGTTCCGGCAAGTCTGGCTCGACGCCTAGGCACATTCGTGCTTACACAGACGATGGAGAAACGCCATCAGATCGGGCTCGATTCCTACGACCGCTTCTTTCCCAACCAAGACACGCTTCCCAAGGGAGGTTTCGGAAACCTGATCGCCCTCCCATTGCAGCGAAAGCCGCGCAATGAAGGCAAGAGCGTCTTCATCGACCACGATCTGAAACCACACCCGGACCAGTGGGCGTTGCTGTCCAGCGTGAAACGCCTGAGCCTTTCCGATTTGGAGCGCCTTGTTGCCGAAGCACAGAGAACTGGCGACATCATCGGCATCAAGATCAGCGCAATAGACGATGCCGATAGCCCCGACCCTTGGACGCTGCCTCCTTCGCGAAAGCGCGCGGATCGACAGATCGAAGGGCCATTTCCCAAAGAGGTCAAAGTCGTCCGGGCGAATCAACTATTCATTGAGAAGCAGGGCTTGCCCACCGCCATGCTCAATCGGCTACTGCGAATCGCGGCATTCCAGAACCCGGAGTTTTACAATGCACAAGCGATGAGGCTTCCTACATTCGGCAAGCCCCGCGTCGTCTCGTGCGGCGAGGATCTTGACCGCCATTTGGCCTTACCGCGCGCATGCCTGCCGGAAGCTGCCGCGCTCTTCAAAGACTACGGCATTCGAATGGCATTGCTTGACGAACGATTTGCCGGAACCCCGATTTCCCGCTCGTTTCACGGGACGCTTCGCCCGCATCAAGCGGAGGCGGTAAATGCAATGCTCGAACATGACGAAGGCGTCTTGAGCGCACCGACCGCTTTTGGCAAAACGGCCACGGCGTCGTGGCTGATCGCCAAGCGCGGCGTAAACACGTTAGTCATTGTCCACCGTCAGCAATTGCTCGACCAATGGCGAGAACGCCTGGCGATGTTCTTGGACATGCCTGTCGGCGACATCGGGCAAATCGGAGGGAGCAAGACAAAACGCACGGGTCTGATCGACGTGGCCATCATGCAAAGCCTCTATCACGAACACGCGGTGAAGGATTTCGTCGCGGAGTACGGGCACGTTGTCGTCGACGAATGCCATCATCTTTCCGCCGTAACATTCGAGCAGGTATTGGCGGCGGCGAAGGCTAAATTCATTCTGGGGCTTACTGCGACCCCGGTCCGCAAGGATGGCCATCAACCCATCATCTTCATGCAATGCGGGCCAATCCGCTACACCATGGCGGCCAGGACGATGAACGAGCAGAACCCCTTCGAACATGTCGTTTTCCCGCGTTCCACAGCCTTTACCGGTGACGGGTTGCCGGGAGAACCCAGCATCCAAGATCTTTACGCGGGCGTGGTCAAAGATACGGGCCGCAACAAGCAAATTGTTGGCGACATCTTAGCCTCTGTCATGGACGGGCGTTCGCCACTGCTCTTGACTGGGCGAACGGAACACTTGGCGTACTTCGCATCGGCGCTGGCGGAAAAGGTGCGGCACATCCTCGTATTGCAGGGCGGCATGGGCGCTAAGCAGCGGAAGGCCGCGTGGCGGCAGTTGGCTTCAATTCCCGAGTCGGAGTCTCGCGTGATTCTCGCCACCGGCAGCTACGTCGGCGAGGGCTTCGACGACGCACGGCTCGACACTCTTTTTCTCGCGATGCCGATTTCGTGGAAGGGAACCTTGCAACAGTACGTTGGCCGCTTGCACCGGCTGCACGACAACAAGAAGGTGGTTCAGGTCTACGACTACGTCGACGTCAATGTCCGCATGCTCGCGCGAATGTATGAACGGCGCCTGCGCGGCTATTCCGATATGCGGTACAGAGTTGCCGCGATGGACAAGGCGGAGTGAGCGTCGTACAACGCCGATCCCGCTCCGCCCCGAGCGTGTTGATGCAACAGTCACCACACTTCAAAATATTCCCTAGGCCCCTCATTCCAAAATGCTTAGCCCTCCCGCGCCTCCCCTGCAAGGCCGCGCTTTCTTGGTCTCCACCTGTATCATCGGCGCCATGAGCCAATCCAACTCCATCGGCAACACGTTTGACAACACAACCGAAAACATCCATGCCGCCAATGGCCGCCGCGGCGCCGGCGCGAAGTCCCCTGAAGGCCTCGCCCGCTCCGCCAAGAATGCGACCAAACATGGCCTCTCCTCACACAGCTTCTGCCTCCTCTCCAACGAAGATCCCAGCATCTTCGCCCAGCACCAAGCCGCGATGATCGCCACTCTCGCCCCGCGCAATCCCCTTGAACTGGAACTCGTCGGCAAGATCGTCGAGTCCAAATGGCTAATGACCCGCGTCACCGAAATCGAAACTCGCGTGCTGTCCGGCGAAGTATGCGCCCAACGCGCCGAGCGCTTCGCCGCCGGTGCGTTGCCTAGCGGCGTTACCCGCGAAGCCACCCTCATTTTTCTAGCCATGGAGAGCCTCGAAACGAGATCGAAAACCTTCGCCAATCTCGGCCGCTACCGCGCCACTCATGAGCGCGCCTACTACCGTGCACTCAATACACTACAAAAGTTGCGCGGAGGACCAAAATCGCTAGCGACCGATGCCTGGCCGGAACTCCCCACCGCGCCCGAACAAGAAACGGCTACGCAGTTTCGCGAACCACCTCCCCAACCGCCAGCACCAACACCGCCGCCACCGGCGCCCCAACCACCAATCGAACCGGTGCCACCGCCCACGCCCTATCCGCCCACGCCCTGTCAGCCAACGCCTCGTCAACCAACGCCATGCCCGTTAACGCCCTGCCAGCCAGCGTCTGCTTTGCAAAACGAAGCCCCCGCCGGACTCGAGGACTTCACCCCGCGCGAATGACCGCTGGAATCCTACTAGCCTTCACTCGCAACCGTTTACTCTCTAAGCTCTTTGAAAACCTTACGGCTGGCTCGTACCCCGCCCACCAAAAAGCCCCATCACCGCACAACGCCAAAAATGCAAAACGAAGCGCCGCGCGAGGCACACTCCCCGCGCGGCGCGAGTCTCGAACTACGTCCCCGCTACCTGTAGCTAGAGGCCTGCAAATCGAATAGCTGCGCGTAAGTCCCGCCTCGTGCCAGCAGTTCCTCGTGGCTTCCGCCCTCGGCGATGCGTCCGCCCGAAAGAAGCAGAATTCGATCCGCCATCCGTACCGTCGAAAATCGATGCGAGATGAAAAGCGCCATCTTTCCTGCGGTGAGATCCGAGAACTTCTCGAAGACTTCGTGCTCCGCCAATGGATCTAACGCGGCCGTCGGTTCATCGAGGATCAGGAACTGCGCATCCCGCAAGTAAGCGCGCGCCAGCGCCAGCCGCTGCCACTGCCCTCCGGATAAATCGACGCCGCTCTCAAATCGGGTGCCCAACATCTGATCCAGCTTGGATGGCAACGACTGAATGAGTTCCTCGGCATTGCTGCGCCGCGAAGCTTCCCAGAGCGCTTCATCGTCGCTCACCTTCGAAATTTGACCGGCCGCGATATTCTCGCGGATCGGCCAATCGTACTTGACGAAGTCCTGAAAGATCACGCCAATCTCGCGCCGAAGCTCTTCCACCTTGTAATCCCGGAGGTCGTTGCCATCCCACAGAATGCGGCCGCTTGTCGGATCGTAGAGCCGGACAAGCAACTTCACCAGCGTCGTTTTCCCCTCGCCGTTCTCGCCCACCAGAGCGGCGCGCTGTCCAGGCTCCAGCGTGAGCGATAGATTCTGAATCACCGCCTTTCCATTGTTCGGATACTGGAAGCAGACGTTGTCCAGAACCAGACCGTCGCGCATCGGCCGCGGCGGAATCAATGCGTCGGGCCGCACAACGATTCGCGGTTTCTCATCCAAGAACACCACCAAGTCGCGCAGAAACAACGCTTGGTCGGCGATGTTCGAAAAAAGAGAAAAAATCATCTGCAAGTGGCCGTTCGCCGCCGCGATGGCCCCCGTCAGAAACGTAAAGGCGCCGAGGCTAATGCTTTGATTCAGCGCCTGGATGCCGAGATAGGCGTAGCTGCCGAAGTAACCCGCCACCGCGACCACGGCGAAGACACTGCCCCATGCCGCTCGCTTCCGCGCCAGGGCTCGATTGTCATCGAGTATCCCCTCCGCCAAGCTCCGGTAGCGGTTCCGTAGATGATCTCCCAGCGCGAAGAGCTTCACTTCCTTTGCCGCGTCCCGGCCGCTGCCCAGGAAAAGCAGATACTCCAGTTCCCTTCGCCGCGACGTCAGCCGCCGCGATAACGAGTAGCCCTGAAACGCGAAGTGGCTCTCCACCAAGAATGGCGGGATTACGCTAATCACAAGCACTGCGAGGAAGAACGGTGAGTAGTAGAGAATGCCCAACGCCGTCGACACGAGCATGACGATTCTCTGCAGCAGCCAACCCATCGCGGTCAGCATGCTCACTCGATCCGTGGCTTGCGCGCGGGCGCGCTCCAGGCGATCGTGAAATTCCGGATCTTCAAACGTCGAGAGATCCAGGCGCGTCGCCTGCTCCATGATCCGCAGGCCCAGCGATGCCGAGAACTTGTCCGCGATCAAGCCGTCGCAGTAGTCGATCCCGCGGCCAATTACCTGCGTGGACGCCGCGAGCGCGAACTCACAACCCATCCAGAACCAGAGTTCGGCCTGTTCGCCGCCGCGTCCCTGCAGCCTCTGCGTTATCAGGTCGACGATCTGCTTAGCGCAGTACAGCATCGCCACGGGCGCCAGACCGCTAACGACGCGAAGCCCGATCGTGGCCGCCACCTGTCCGGGAGCCGCCGCGCGCAGCAGCTCCCACAAGCGCGGGAGATCGCGCAAGGCCTCCCACCGCTCGCGCCAGTTACCGCTTTGGCCGCTCGCTCGCAGTTGCGCCATCTAGGACCGTGAGTGTTGCGTCTGCATCGAGTTTCTTCTTGCAAGGAGGATCGATTTACGCGCCCAATTTGTTGCACTACCGCGGGAAAAATGTGGATCCGCTCACACTATCGCTCTCCATGGCCGCCCGCGCAAATCGGGAAAAGCTCTGAAACATCCGGGCCTCGATGGTTATCGAGCAATTGTTATGAACCTGATTCTGATCGTGCTGATTCTTCTCATCCTGCTCGGGGGCGGTGGTGGTTACTACTACGGCGGCCCCGTTTACGCCGGCGGCATCGGCGGCTTGCTGCTGGTCGTGCTGCTGGTCTGGCTATTTTTCGGTCGCAGGCCCTGAACCAGACGCTAAGCGCCGGCGGCGCGCTCTTGGGTATCCGCGAGGCGGACGGAAAAACAGATCCTCGTGCCCAACTCTTGCGGCTCGACCCAGATTCGGCCACCGAACAAATCGAGAATTCGCCGGCACGTAGCCAGTCCAATTCCCGCGCCCGAAATCTCCGGGCCGTGTAGACGCGAGAACGGCGAGAATACGCTTTCGGCATACTCGGCTGGAATGCCGATCCCGTTATCTTCGATCGAGATCGTAACGATCTTCTCCGCGCTTACCGAGCGAATAGCGATACGGCATTCGGCGCCGGGTTGGCGGTACTTCAGGGCGTTGCCGACCAGATTCTGAAAAACCTGATAGAGATGCGTGGCTTCCATCAGAACTCGCGGCAGCGCATCCACCTGAAACGTGGCCCGTGCCTCTTCGATGGCGGCTGCGAGATCCCTCAATGCATCGGCCAGGCATTGGTTAGCATCGACGGGAACCGGCGCCACTCCCAACGAATCGCGAACCTTCGTGTACTCCAATAAACGGCGTACTAAATGGTCGATGCGGCGGCCGGCCGATAGAACGTCGCGGATCTGCGACCGGTCCTGCTCGTCGAAGGTTTCCCGGTGTCTCAACTCAAGCAGTTCCACGAAAAGCGTCATTGTGCGCAAAGGCTCTCGCAGATCATGAGAAGCCGCGAAGCTGAAATGGCGCAAATCCTCGTTGGCCTGTTTGAGCTCGTCTTCCCTTCGTTTGCGGTTCGTGATGTCCCGGATGTAAAGCGAGGCTCCTTCCTTGTGCGGATAGAACACTAAGTCGTACCAGCATCCGTTGGAAGCGGCGAATCCTTCGACGACGGTTGTCTCCCGCTCCAAAATCGCGCGATCGATCGCCCGCGCGATATCCGGCGTGTCGAATTGAGGAATCAAAGTGTGAAGCGGCGCGCCGATGGATGCGTCGAGCCGCAAGCCGAAGCGTTCCTCGGCCACCGAGTTCGCGTAACTAAGCTTGCGATCCGCGTCGACGGACACGAAACAGTCGGTGATGCTTTCCAGCAGCGCGCGGCACTGCTTCTCGGCCGCCTCGAGTTTCTGCTCGGCTTGCCGCCGTGCGCTGACGTCCCGAAAGACAAGTACGGCGCCGATCAGGTTGCCATGGGCGTCGCGGACTGGCGCGCCGCTATCGTCGATCGGCGTGCGAGAGCCGTCCTTGCGCAGCAAGTCCGTATGGTTCGCCAAGCCGACGATTCCTCCAGTCTTCAGTACGACCATGATCGGATTCTCAACCGGTTCATCGCCACCCTCGCGCACGAAGCGCACCACCTCGTTCAGATGCCTGCCTCGGGCCTCGGAGACCGACATTCCAGTCAAGTCCTCGGCGACGCGATTCATGAGAAGTACTTTCCCTTCGGTATCCGTGGAAAGCACCGCGTCCCCGATGCCCAGAAGCGTTTGCTCGTAATGCTTCCTCGCCGCGGTTTCGCGAATCCTCGAACGGTGCAGCCACCCACCCAGCACGCTGATCGATGCGCCCACGCCGAGAAAGAGGAGCAGGCCCACTAAGTGGGGAACGGATGGAATCTGAAAGGAAGCAAACGGAGGAAAGATAAACTCAACGGCCCACAATCCCCCTAACGCCGTGGCCAGGAGTCCGGGCGCGGCGCCGCCATAGACCGAAGTGGCGATCACGGCCAGAAAAAAGAACTGATAAGGAGCCGCTCCTTCAAGCCATGGTTCGAATGCGCCTCGCGCTAACAAAGCCGCAAGCGAACTCAATACCGCAAAACTGAATCGACGCCAAGCGGGAGGCCTCAGGCCCCGGGAAAGCAACTCCTCCAAGATTCGCCTCCGGTCCACTTTTCGCACGGCTTGACAGACTGGCTGCGTCAAATCGAGGACGCTAGGCCACGACGTCAAACCCGGATGAAATGTGAAGTAATTTCCAGGTTATTGATCGCCAATAAGCTTCTCCGATCTTAACCGAGAACTTCTATTAACGATTTCGCTTTCCGCGCGAGTGTGAAGTTTCGCACATTTGCCGAATGGCGATTGCCGTCCCTGGCAACAAGGTCTCCGCGTATCGCCTCCTCCAGGCGACGGGGAATCGTAAATGAACTCGCGTCAATATCTCGCTTTGCGTGAAGTGGAACTCGAAAGGAAGATTATGTGGAAGAGATCGATATGCTTGCCGTCGCTGATCGCGATGGCATTCCTGCTCCCGACCCCGGCGTCCGCCGAGTGGGGATGGTTGGCCGTAAAGGCCGGTGGAGGTTACACGCAGCCGGTTGGTGGAATCAACGCAAGACTGAAAGGCGGCTTTAACTTCAACGGCGGTGCGGGACTGAACCTTGGCCCTTACTTCTCCGTTCTGGCGGAATTCACCCACTTGAATAATGGGCTCTCCGACCGTTTCCGCCGGCAGAACGACATCCCGGGAGGCTCCATGCGGGTCAACGCAGTAACAATCAGTCCGGTTCTCCGCATAGCCGGGGACCGGCGAGTCAGCCCCTACATCACGGGCGGCTTTGGTTGGTACCGGCGCACGGTTGAGATCACTACGCCCACCACGCAGCTAGTAACCTTCTTCGACCCCTGGTTTGGCTTCTACGCCGCCGAGGTTCCGGTAAACCAGATCCTGTCGTCCTACACAACGAACAAAGGCGGCTGGAATGCGGGCGCTGGCTTCGATGTCAAATTCGGCGATAGCCGCGCGAAGCTCTTCGCCGAAGCGCGCTATCACTATGTGGCCACGCGGCCCGTGGCCACCGAGATGTTGCCCATCACCGTGGGCGTGCGCTGGTAACTTAGTACGCCACCCGCCTCTACTCGCTGTCTACGCGCGAAGCGGGAGGGAAAGATCCCTCGTCCATTGCTTGCCCTCCCGCGCCGCCTCAATCCACGCCGCGACATCGGCTGGCTCACGCAGAAGAAAGACTCCCTGTTGCTTGGGCAACTTCGCGACTCCGGCGAAATCGGAGAGTCCTCCCAATCCGATCGCCTTGCGATGGCGAAACGCGTCGCTTAAAAACGGCTGGAAGTCCGGGTCTCCCGCCAGTTGCGCCTCGCCGCTTGGGCCGGAGAGCACAACGACGGCGTCGAAGAGCACCGAAGGCGCGGCTTCGAGGGCGGCGTCTACGCCATGTGCTTCACCCTGAGCGTCCGTGACATGGCCTCGCCGCAAAGCGATTCTCTTTAGAGAGGCTTTCTCCTCGGAAACGCGAGCCGCCAGTTCATGGAGCAGGCCGCCCGCGAAACCGTCGCCCAGCAAGACGCCCACCGTTCGGCCTTCGAGCGTTGGCGCGTAGCGTCCATAGAGCCGTAGCGCGGGGCTTGCTTCCAGATCCTTTGGCTTCACCGCCGGCCGTGCGCGTTCGATCTTGTCTGTAATGCCGAGCCGCTGGGCTACCGCGGCGCACAGATTCTCGTCGACGACGGACAAATGGCCTAGCACTCCAAGTCGAATCTTCTCGCTTTCCACCTTGCCAAGTTCAAACCCAAATGCCATTTCGATGTGCGTTCGCTCCTGTGGCGTGACGGAGTGGAAAAACATACGAGCTTGGGAATAATGGTCGGCGAATGACTCGCTCCGAAGCCGCACCTTAGTCTCCTCCAGCGGCTCGGCATGCGAAACGAATCCGCGTTCCGCCGATTCCCGAGGTCCCAATGGTTGCGTGGAATTCGGTTCGTAGTTCCCGCGTCCGCTCGGGATCGACATCTGCATGTGCCCATCCCGTTGAAAGTTGGCGAAGGGGCAGCGAGGCTTGTTGATCGGGATCTGCTGAAAATTCGGGGACCCCAGGCGGCTGAGCTGAGTATCCAAGTACGAAAAGAGACGCCCTTGCAAAAGAGGGTCGTTCGAGAAATCGAATCCGGGCACCAAATGACTCGGACAGAAGGCCACCTGCTCGGTTTCCGCGAAGAAGTTGTCGGGATTGCGATTGAGCGTCATTTTCCCAACGATCTCCAACGGGACTAGTTCTTCCGGAATCAGTTTCGTAGCGTCCAGAATGTCGAAAGGCAAGCTCTCCGCCATTTCCTCATCGACGATCTGGAGTCCCAATTCGTACTCGGGAAACGCGCCGTCTTCAATCGCCTCGAAGAGATCACGCCGGTGGAAATCTTGATCGGCCCCGCAGATTTTCACCGCCTCGTCCCACAAGACGGAGGCCGTCCCCAGCAGCGGCCGCCAGTGGAACTTGACGAAGCGCGACTCGCCTTCGGCGGTGATGAGCCGGAACGTGTTGACGCCAAAACCTTCCATCATGCGATAGGAGCGCGGAATCGCCCGGTCCGACATGGCCCACATCACCATGTGCATCGTCTCGGGCATGTGATTCACGAAGTCCCAGAAAGTATCGTGAGCGGAAGCGTTTTGCGGATAACCGCGGTCCGCCTCCATCTTGACCGCGTGCACGAGGTCGGGAAACTTCATCGCGTCCTGTACGAAGAAGACGGGAATGTTGTTGCCCACCAAATCGAAGTTGCCTTCCTGCGTGTAGAACTTAACGGCGAAACCGCGAACGTCCCGGGGAAGATCCACGGACCCCGCGCCGCCCGCGACCGTGGAGAAGCGGGTAAAGACCGGCGTGAGCAATCCCGGCGCCGAGAGAAAGTGAGCGCTCGTGACGTGGCTCATCGCCTTGTAGCACTCGAAAACGCCGTGCGCCGCGGATCCGCGCGCATGCACCACCCGTTCGGGAATCCTCTCGTGGTCGAAGTGAGTGATCTTCTCGCGGAGGATGAAATCCTCCAGTAGCGTCGGGCCTCGCTTTCCGCCCTTGAGAGAGTTCTGATTGTCCGCGATGGGCACGCCTAAGTTCGTGGTGAGGAGCGCATTTTCCTCGGTGGCATTTTGATGCGTTTCTCCGCCGGGAGTTTTGGTCTTGATCTTGGAGTCGTTCATATCGTTCTGCCGTAAGGAGAGAGCGCCGCCCGCGGATGTTTCACGACAAAAAAAGCGCCGCGCGAAGAATCGCGCGGCGCCGCTAAGTTTGCGATACAGGTTTGCGATTCAGGTTATTGAACGACGACCGTTACGCCACTTCTGCTTGAGACTCCACCCACGTTCAGGACGACGGGTTGAGGTCCGCTAGGCAGAGACGCGGGCAGTCGCAGATTCACCTGCATCAATCCCGCGATCAGTCCCGGAGCGGATCCGGCGTACAGTATGGCGGCGGGCTGCCCGCCAACCGAGGCCGTAACCGACCCGGCCGGTTGCGGGAAGTTCGTTCCGCTCGCCGAAGTGATCGAGCCCGTCGCGACCGCCGGATTCAGAACGCCTTCACCCGTCGCGTAGACGACGATGATCGAGCCCTGAGCGGCGGGATTGGACGCACCGTTGACGGTGCCGTTCTGGTTAAGGATCGCGCCTTGGCCGCTGCCCGAAAGATCCAAAGTCAGGATCGCTGGGGCGGTCGGCGCGATGTTCAGTGTCGTGGTCGCGGAAGTGACGGTGGTGCCGCTTACCGTCCGCCGTACCACTACCGGAACGCTGGTCTTGCCGGCAACCTCATAAGGCACGATCGCATTGATCTGCGAACCGGACACCAGCAGCAGCGGCGCCGGAATGCCATCGATGGTCACGGTGGTGTCGGCGAGCGTCGTCTGCACCAAGCCGCTGGACGTGAGCTGAATGCTCGCCGGTGTTGTTGGTCCCAAGGCCGATCCGAGCAGCGTAATGATGGAGCCGGGCGCCGCGCCCGCTTGGTTCGATCCGAGATTTACGATCGAGGTCAGCGCCGGCGTCCCCACCGCGGGTCCCGCGGCCACCGTCAGCGTGACGGGAATCGTCTGAACTCCGGCCGAGACCGACGAGCTCAATCGAATGGATCCGGTATAAGTGCCAGCCGTAAGGTTCGCGATCACGGCCTGATTCAGCGAGACCGTGATGGCGCCGGGCGTGTTGCCCGTCGTCGGGGTGACAGTGAAGAAGTTGCCACCCGAAGTGCTAGTGACCGCCGCCGTGAAAGGCACGGCGGTACCGGTGGTCGTCACTTGCAGCGTCTGGGCGGCGGGCGTCGTTGTGCTTCCCGCTGTGTAATTGAACGTAAGGCTCGTAGGCGCCGCCGACAGAGCGGACGGTGTGCCGTACGTGAATGTGACCGGGATGTATAGCGGGCTCGGCGAGGCGCCGGGCACCGTCACGGTGACGATTCCCCGGTAGATGCCTTCCGTCAGTCCGCTGCTCGACACCCCAACGGTGATGAAGTTCTGGTTGGGCTGCGAGGTTACCGTCAACCAGCCACTGCCATTGAGGGCCGTAGAGGTGGCGTTCACCATCGCGCCGGAAGGCAGTACTCCAAGGTTGATCACCTGGGAAGCGGGCGCGGCCTCGCCAACCGCTTGCGAAAACGTAATCGTAGCGGGAGCGGGCGACAGTAGTGTGCCTACCACGGTGAAGCGTACGGGAATCGTTTGATCCGGAGTCGAAGCGCCGGTGCTCAATCGAATGGAGCCCGAGTAGACCCCGGGCAACAGTCCGGATTGATTGAGATTCACCGTCAGATTCGCCGGCGTTTGGGAACTGCTTGGGGTGACGGTCAGCCAGGTCTGCGCCGGCGGGTCCGTAACCACTGTAGCCGTGAACGAGATCGGCACACCGGCGGTGGAACTGGAAACCGCGATCGTCTGCGTATTCGGCGTGGGCGTCCCCGCTACGGCCACGGCTGTGATCGCCGCCGGCGTGGCCGAGAGCGTATTGGTCGTGACGCTGCGGAGGGTGATGGGAATCACCAGCGGGGTGCCGCTGCCGCCCTCGGGCGTGAGCGTTACCGTACCCGCGCAGTTGCTCGCGCTAGTGATATTCGTCGTTACCGGGGTGATCGTAATCTGGCCCGGTTGAATGCGGCCTTGCGAATCGAAATCGGCGGTGCTGCCCGATTGCGGGCTGACCGTGAAGAAGCCCGGGCACGTCGTGATTGTGGAGCTTACGTTGTAGCGAAGGGGAATACCCGCGCTCGAAATCTGCAAGGTCTGCGCTGCCGGTGTGCTTTGGCCGACTTGGAACACGAAGGAAGCGTTCGTTGGCGAAGCGTTGAAGCTCTGCTGCATTCCCATTCCGGCTTCGCTCACCACGAGAGTTACCGGCAAGCTTTGCGGAGAATTCGACGCGCCACTCGACGCGAACGAAATCGTGTTGGTGTAGGTTCCGGCCGCCAGCCCAGCGAGGTTACCCACGGACAGTTGCAGCGTAGCGGGAGTGGTGGCCGACGTCGGAGTGACCGTGAGGAAGGCGGGAGTACCGGTGACGCTGACGTTCAACGGCAAGGCCGCGCCCGAGCTTCCGATCGAGATGCTTTGCATGGCCGGCATCGCGCCGCCGATCTGGAACGAGAACGAGGGACGAGTTGTAGGAAGGATCAACGTGGAACCGCTAGCAACGCTGAACGACACCGGTATCGTGACCGGCATCGAAGCACCCGCCGCCATCAGGCTAATCGTGCCTTGGCAAGTTCCCGCCGGGAGAGCGCCCGCGTTCGCTTGCACCGTGAGCGTGGCCGGAGTCGTCCCGCTGGTGGGAGAAACGCTAAGCCAGCCGGAGCCGCAGGAAGAAGCCGCCGACGTAACCGTGAAAGAGACGGGCGAGGCGCCGGAAGCGGTGATTTGCAAAGACTGTGACACCGGCGTGCTGGAGCCGAGCTGTCCCGAGATCTGCAATTGAGCGGGAGTCGAAGTGATCGTCGCCGCGCCCATACCCTCCATCACGTTGACGGTGGCCAGAACGGCGGCGCCACCGGTGCCCGGCGCGCCGAATGAGATGGTGGCGTAGTGACGGCCTACAGGCGCGCCCGCCGGATCCACCGTCACGCTGACCGTCGCGGGGTTGTTCGGTGAAATTTGGGGAGACATTGGACTCACCGTCAGATTCAACAGCGGGTTGCTCTTCGTGACGGTCACGGCGAGCGGTCCGGTCTGCATTCCGGCGGTGCTTAACATAATGTCGCGGCTAAGCGGCGACATGGCGCCGGCCGCGAAGTCGAAGGTCAAGGAACTCGGCATCGGCGTCAAGGACATCAAGCCCGACGCGGTGACGTTCAGCGTGACGGGAATCGTCGTCATGGCGTTTGCCGTGCCCGTTACCTGAATGAAGCCACCATAAGTTCCGGCATTGAGAGATTGAGAGTTAACGTTGACCGTCAGCGTACCCGGAGTGCTGCCGGAAGCGGGTGTAACGCTCAGCCAGTTGCCGCTGGATATAGCGGAAGCGGTGTAATTGAACGCGCTGCCGCTAGAACTAAGCGACAGAGTCTGCGCCGCGGGCGAAGCGCCCGTCGCCGCGGAGAACGTCAGTGTCGTGGGAGTGAGGACGGGGTTCGGAGTCTGCGCGGCGAGATGCGCGCAGGCCGAAAGAAGAAGTGGCACGGTGAGTAGTGGCACGGTGATCATCGGCACACGCCGGGCGCGCACCGAACGAAGGTGTTGCATCATGCGGAAGGCCTTGCACGCGCATAGCCATCGTCTGGAAGACGCGCCGCGCCGCGCGCATCGGCCGCCAGTGCCCAAATTCAGGCCAAAACACGGCGGCAAAAATTTCCGCGGGGCCGGTGTGCCGGCCATCGTGAGAAAAAGATTTCCCCGGCCGCAACGAATCTTCCCGATCGCTAGGCTTCGGCGAATTCTTCCGCCATCGCCGCATGGCGCGAGTCGGGATACGCGATCTCGATTTCGTGGACGCCGCCGTCGTCGCGCAGTTGGATGCTAGTGGGCGCCGCGCCAGAGACTTGACGGCGAATGCGGAAATGGTAGGTCGTACTTCGATAACGGTAGGTGATGGAGCATTCGTCCCAAGCGGAAGGCAACTTTGGAGCGAAGCTAACGGCGTCGCCTCGCAAATGGAAGCCTAGGACGTCTTCAAGCCAAATCCGGTACATCCAGCCCGACGAACCCGTATACCAAGTCCATCCCGCATGTCCCTCGCGGCCCGGACTCGACGAGATGTCCGCCGCCACGGCATAGGGTTCGCCACCATAGCGGCGCATCGATGCCGCGTCCAGGGTTCTGGCCGCGGGGTTCGAGATCTTCAAAATCTCGAAGGCTTGGTCCGGAAGATCGAGTTGGGCCAAGGCTTGAGCGAGCCAAAGCGATCCATGTGTATATTGCCCGCCATTTTCGCGCACGCCCGGCGGGTAACCCATGATGTAGCCGGGATGCGGCTCATGCTTGTCAAAGGGCGGAGTGAACAGTAGCGCCACGCCATCGGACGGCAGCACCAGTTGCTCGTAGGCCGCCCGCAAAGCGCGCCGTGCGCGTTCTGGGTTTGCCGCTTTGGAGATCACCGCCCAGGACTGGGGAAGGGAGTCGATGCGCGCCTCGGCTGCGGCATGCGTGCCAAGCGGCGTTCCGTCGTCGAAGAAGGCGCGCCGGTACCAATCGCCATCCCATGCGTTTTCCTCCGCGGCCCGGGCAAAGTCTCCGGCGATCCGCTCGAACCGCGTCCATCTCGCCGCGTCCACGTGCCGTTCGAACGGCTTCCATCGGCGCACTGTGTCGCAATAGAACCACGCGAGCCAGACGCTTTCACCCCTACCTTCGCTTCCGATGCGATTCATGCCGTCGTTCCAATCGCCATTGCCCATCAACGGCAGGCCATGCGGCCCCGCCGCCGAAGCCTTCTCGAGCGAAAGCAGGCAATGCTCTAGCAATCGCGCCGTCCGTTCCGACCGCTTCAGCGTCAACATCTTCTCGTGTTCGCCCGGATGCAGCCGTTCTCCCTCAATGAAGGAGACCTCTTCTTCCAGAATTCCGAGATCGCCGGTAATTTCCATGTAGCGAGCGACGGCCCAGGGCAGCCATAGCAGATCGTCGGAGCAAAGCGTCCTCACGCCGAGGCCGGACACCGGATGCCACCAATGCGCCACGTCGCCCTCCGGGAACTGGTGCGCCGCGGCGCGAAGAATATGAGCGCGGGTGAGTTCGGGACGCGCGTATACGAAGGCGAGGCAATCTTGAAGCTGGTCGCGGAAGCCCAAGGCGCCGCCGGATTGATACAGCGAAGTCCTGCCCCAGTAGCGGCAGCTCAAGCTTTGGTAGAGAAGCCAGCGATTCATCATCCAGTTCACCGTGGGATCCGGCGTTTGGATTTGTAGCGCATTGAGAGTGCGGTCCCAGTTCTCTTGCACGCCGGCGAGTTCGGCATAGGCGTTTTCCGGCTTTGCGAATCGGGCGGCCAAGCGGCGCGCTTCCTCGATCGTCTCCGCTTGGCCCATGACGAACACCACGCTTACTTCGGAACCCGCGGGCGCTTCTATCGTGCACTGGAGCGCCGCGCAGGGGTCGATGCCTTTGCCCGTGGCCTTGTCCAATTGCTTCCGCGCCAATGCGAGCGGCTTCGCGTAGGAGCCGCCAGCGCCCAGGAATGAGCCCCGGTCTCCGGAGTACGCTGAGATCCCCGCGCTGGAAGCCGCGAACGAGACGCGACCGGCAAATGCCCGCGACCAGTGTTGGGTGGCACAGAGCATTCCACACTCCGCGTCGAACCAAGTCTGGACGCGAGCCTGCTGAAATTCGCGGTCCGTGCCGAGCACCCACTCGGCGAAATGAGTGGCGGAGAGCTTTTTCGCCACGGGCGTTGTGTTGCGCAAGCGAAGAATCAATAGCTTCACCGCTTCTTCCCTGGCGCACAGTACCGTCAGCTCGGTCTTGATCCCCGCTTGCGAGAGCAAGTACTTCGTGTAGCCTTGTCCATGGACGACGCGGGCCGGCGGCCGTTCCGGGTTGGGGCTGGGAGTGCAAGCCCAAACCGTCGAGCTTTCCTCATCGCGCAGGTATACGACTTCCGCGGGGCGGTCGAGAACGGTGTCGTTGCGCCAAGGAGTCAGCCGGTTCAATTGGCTGTTGTTGCACCACGTGGCGCCAATTCCGTTCTCCGTCACCAGAACTCCGAAGCGCTCGTTGGCGATCACGTTCGCCCAGGGCATTGGTGTGAACGTATTCGGGCCCAGCCGCATCTCGTACTCTTTGCCATCCCACAAAAAGCCGCCGACGCCATTGGCGGCCTTATCCGCATCCGGGAACTCACTCTCGAACTCCGGCGCCGGAATCCAGGAATCGACTGCCGCTTCGCCCGCGGCGGGCTTCTCCGTGGCGCGCTGCCCGAAGAGCTGCCTCTGCAGGCCACCGCGCGCGCCGCTCAGCGCTACGTGCGCCGACTCAAGAAGCAACTGCCGTTCTTGAGGGGACAGGTCATTGAAGCCGAGCGCATAGGCGCGGCCGGCGCCCGATGCGCTTACGTCCGCGAGGTGGGCGTTGATTAACCGGGTCACAACCTTGCGGAGCGGCGCCTCGTATCCGGGGTCTTCCTTGATGAGGATGATCAAGTCCAACTCGATGCCCCGAATGCGCAAGAAGGCTTTGGCGAGCAGGAGGTCCCGAAGCAGCGGAACGCCATTTTCGTCCGCCATGGAGATCACGACCATCGGCAGATCGCCCGAGATGCCGAAGCGCCAGAGCGCCTCTTGTCCAAGCGCGACCGCGCCGGCCGCGGGCGAGCGATAGCGGGCGTTCGGATAGATGAGATGTGCGGCTAACTCTTGATAGCGGTGGGCTGCCGTCGAGTCGATGCGGAAGTGCCGGAACTCGAGCTGAGACCGGAACCACGCCATCTCGATCGCCTTGGCGACGGGCTCGGGCTTCCGGAAGCGGGCCGCCGCTTCCACGACTTCTGCGCGCGAAGCGCCGAATAACGTAGCGATCTGAATCTCGCATTGGTCGCGGGCGTCCAGCTCAAACGCCGCCCGGAACGCGAAGACCGGATCCAACACCGTTCCCGTCGTGGAAGTCAATGGACCGTCGAACGCGGCGGCATCTTTCAGTTCCCGGTTGCGGCCGAGAAAGGCTCCGCGGCTGCTTTCGTACTCCGGCGCCTCATCGCATCCGCTCATCATGCACGCGGCCCACAACTCTTTCTCGTCCGGCGAGCGCGGCCGCCGCTTTGCCAGCAAGAGGCAGTCTTCGTGAACGAAAGTCTGAATGAAGAGTTGGGAGAAAGCCGGATGCGCAGCATGCGCGGCTTGTGGCGCCAAGGCCAATTCCGCGTAAAGCGTTAAGTCCAGGTGCCGGCGCCGCAAGCCCCGGTTGGAAACGACGACGCGGCGCAACTCCCCATTGCCTTCCGGCGCGACGACGATCTCCACCTTGGCTTCGAGGTCGCCGCTCTTGGTGACGAACTCCGCCCTCTCGGAACTGAAAGTAACCAGCCTGAAGTCCGCCTCCAACTGAAAGGGATGAGACGCGCACCAGCGTTGGCCGGTCTTGCGATCGCGAATCCAGATGAAGTGTCCCGACTCGTCCAACGACAGATCGGCGCGCCAACGATTCAAGGCGATTCCCTTCCAGGTTCCGCGGCTGCCCCCGCTGGAGGAAACCATGAGAGCGTAGTCGCCGTTTGACGCCGCGAAGACCTTCGGCGGGAACGGCGCGTCCGTCCAGTTCCGGTCCTCGACGGAGGTTGGAAGTTCGGCGCCCGGCTGCGGCTTGGAATCGGGCGCCGGTAGCGCGGCGATTGGAACCCTCTCAAAGAGCAATGGCTCCATGGCCTTAATGCGCGGGTCGCGATGGAACCGCACCCGCTGCATGGCCCGGCCGCCGGCGGCATTGCTGAGCGACAACAGGCTCATCGCCTGGTGGTGCGCCATGTAGGCGTAGATGATCACGCCGGGACGGTCGCCCTTGCGCGCGGGGCGCGTGTAGTCGATCGCCTCGTAGAGGCCCATCTTGCCCATCAGTCCTCGAGCCGAGAGTTTGCGGATGTTCTCCAGCGCCTCAACCGGCTTGATCATGAGCGCAAGCAGGGAAGAATACGGCGAAAGGACGGGGCCTGAATCGACCGCCGGATTCAGCGCCAAGGCCGGTACGCCAAAAGCACGGTATTGGTATGTCTGCCGCGCGTCGAGCGCGCCGTAGGCACTCTCGGAAATCCCCCACACATCGTCATGCGGGTGCGGGAAAGCCATCTGCGCCTCCACGGCTTGGACGCAGGCTTCCTGGAGTAATGAGTTACGGAAGGGTTCGAGAAACAAGACCGGCATCAGATACTCGAACATCGTGCCGCTCCAGGAGAGCATCGCTTTCCGGCTCGGCGTGTTGATCCAGGGCCGTCCCAGTACAAACCAATGTTCGATGGGGACGTCGCCCTTCGCGATCGAGACCAAGCTCGCCAGGCGGCATTCACTCGCCAGTAGATCGTAGTGAGAATGGAACGATCGCGGGTGGCCCACCACGTAGCCGATCCCAAAGAGACGGCGCTGGCTGTCGTAGAGGAAGCTCATGTCGATGCGATCCGCGCAGGCGTTGGCGCGCTCCGCCAGAGCCAGGAAGTCCTGTATCGCCGATTTGGCTCGCGATTGCGCGGCGCGATATTCGGATTCGACGAAGGCGAGCCAATCCCGCAACTCTGGCTTGAGACTGGGCGAATCGAACTCTAGAATCAAGCGGAGATCCTCGGGCATCGCACTCGCAATGTCTTCCCGGGAGGGCGACCACCCGGCCAGCCTGCGCCGGGCCCGCACGGCCTCCTCGCCTAACTGGCGGACGCTATCGTCGGAGGGCCGCATTAGAATGTCCAGCCATTGCAGCAGACCGCCGGCTTCCGACACCCAGGCGGTGATCTCGCTTTTCAGCTTGGCGATCCAATACGCCAGATTGTCCTCGGACTGGGAAGACCACCGGGTCGATTCGTGCAGCGCCTTGGCGTGAAACTCAAGCAGCCTCAATTGCGACAAAGCCGCCGCGGCTCCCCGGGCGGGACTCAACGCTTCGGACATCTGACGCAGGGCGAAGTTCAACGCGGTATCTTCCGACGCCTGGCCCGCGATGATGCGCAAAGTATCGCCGAGCCCGGCGAAGCAACGGTCCGGGAGAACCGGCGCTTTCGCCACATCCGGCGCGCACCCCGCCAGCAGCCACAAGCTCGCGATCAGATTGCCGCTATCGACGGTGGAGACGTACTTGGGCTCCAAGGGCTCCAGATTCGCCGTGGAGTACCAGTTGTAAAAATGGCCTTCGTAGCGCTCCATGCGGTCCAAGGTGTCGAAGGTACGATTGCCGCGGCGCAGCAGCTCGCTTGCCGTGATAAAGCCGAAATCGTAAGCGGCTTCGGCGCTATTGAACCAAAGGCCGATATTGGTGGGAGAGGTCCGCCGCGCGACTTCGATCCGTAGCGCGAGTTGCGTGTTGTCCGGCGGCAGCCAATTGGATTCGTCGCCGACAAGATCGTCGAAGTATCTCCAAGTGAGGCGCGCGAGCGAGCGCAGTTCGAGCTCCTCGGAGTCGTCGAGCGCGGGATTTTCGAGAGTCTCCAGCGGCGTCTTCAGCCAGCGGTAGAACAAAGGAGACGCGATCCACAGGGCGGCCAACGGCCACGCCGCGCCCACGCTCCCAGACCAAGCCGACCATAGGAAAACCAGACACGACAGGACGCTGGAAATGGCGATCTGGCGCGAGACGGGATCGTGGCCGGACTTCGCCATGCGCGAGGCGCTTTCGGCGGTTCGCCACTCCAACAATTTGCGGCGGCTGACGTGTTTGCGGTAGAGAGCGCGAATGATCGCGTCGGCGGAGATCCAGGCCTGATGCGGCAGAAAGGCGAGCATGACGAGCGCCCGTTTGGCGTCGTCCAGAGCCCCGCGCCAGCCGTAGACGGTGCCCTCCAATTGGCTGGTCCAACGCTCCAGTATCGGAGCGAGCGCCGGGATGCCCACGCCAAGCGCGAGCACCATCGTCCAGACTCCGGGAGATTCGGTGAACATCCAGCCGAAGACCAAAAGCAAGAATGCGGCGATGGGAGTGAGACTGCGCCTTAGGTTGTCGGCGATTCGCCAGCGGTTCAACGCGGACAGAGTGTTTCGTTGGAGATGGCCGTCACGACCCGGAATCCAAGGAGTCGCCCATTGCCAGATCTGCCAGTCGCCGCGAATCCAGCGGTGTTGCCGCGCCGCGAAGGTGGCGTAGTCGACGGGCATGTCCTCCAGCAGTTCAATGTCGGATGCATAGCGGACGCCCGTATGCGCGCCCTCGATTAAGTCGTGACTCAGAATGCTCTCGCGGGGAAAGCGTCCGCTCAGGATGTGGTGGAACGAAGCCACTTCGTAGATGGCCTTGCCGTGGAAGATGCCCTCGCCGAAAAGATCCTGCTGCGCGTCGGAGACGAGGGTGCAGTAAGGATCGGTGCCGTGAGCGTCGGAGAAGATTTGCGTGAAGCGGGAGGCGTTCGCGCCCGGGAGCGCGATCGAGACGCGCGGCTGAACGATGGCGTAGCCGGACTGCCGAAGGCGCGAATCGGGGTGCGGCGTAACGCGGTTTAGCGGGTGCGAGATCGCCTCAATCATCTGCAGCGCCGCGCGGGGAGGTAGTTTGGTGTCCGCGTCCAGCGTGATGATGTACACGGGATTCGAGACGGCGCCATGCGCGGCAATCGGCGAGGGTTCGCCGAGAAGAAACGAATTCAGGTGCTCCAGCTTGCCGCGTTTGCGTTCTTCTCCAATCCACGCGCCTTCCGACTCGGACCATTGGCGGGGCCGGTGGAAGAAGGCGAAGTGGCCGGCGCCGTACTTCGCTTCCAGGCGCTTTAGACCTTCGAGCGCCGCGTCCAAAAGCCGCGCATCGCCGGGAAGAGAAGCGGCGGGCGCGTCGAGAAAGTCCGCGAGCAGCGCGAAGCTGAGGTTCTTCTGGCGGTTCCCCAGAAAACGTACTTCCAGCGCTTCCCAGGCGGCGTGGATGGAGGCCGCCGAACTCATCATCATCGGGATCACGACAAGCGTGCGCGCCTCGTCGGGTATCCCATCGCGAAAATCGAGTTTGGGACAGGGTTCGGGCGGAATGGCCGTCACGATCAAGGCCTGAACCAATTGCGTGACCAGTTCGGCGACCGGGAAAATCGCCAGCGACGCCAGAGCGAAGAGCAGAGGGGCCGATCTGAGCCCCGCTTCGCGCGCCAGCATGGCCGTCGCGCCGGTTACGAGGAAAGTCAACGCGAGGATGGTGAAAGCGTATGCGAAAACCGGCCGCTTCTTGATCGCGCTTACCAACCTGCGCCGCAATGTCGATCGTGCCCCGGCGCGCCGTTCGAGTTCCACCCGTCCCGCGCCCGCGGCGTAGTAGAGAATTTGGTTTGCCGGGCTAGAATCCGCTTGGTTGGCCGCGTCCAAAGCCAACGAAGCGACCGCGATCTCTTCCTTGCCCGCGAGTTCGGCGATCTTCGCAATGCGTTGCCGCGCGAAGTCGCGCGTCGTGAAATCGCTTTTCGCGTAGACTCCGGCTGGGTCGCGCCGTAGAGTGAGCTCCAGCGCGCTGACCGAATCGAAGACCATGTTGAAGTCGAGCTTTGGGATCTCGCGCAGGGCGGCGAAGATGGACGCCGCGACGCTGCCCTCCTTGGACTCACGGGCATGCTCGGCGTGAATGAGCCCAGGAATGGTCTCGATCGACGAATCCGTCCACCAACTCCGGAGCGCCGTCTCCTGATCTTGGAGTTGTTCGGCGAAAGCTACCGAGAAGGTCGGCTCGTGTATGAAGGGCTGCTCCCGCAACACGGACAACGTAATCGCCAGCATTCCCTTGCTTTGCTTCGCGCTCTGGCTCACCCGGTCGGCCGCGAGGAAGGCAAGCTCGCGCAAATGTTGTGTCCGCTTGCAGCGGCAAGCTAGCTCCACCACTCTTCGAGCGAGTACGGCTTTGGTGAACAACAGAAAAGACCAGAGCTGTGCCGAGCTTAGAGAAGCGCTGCGCTGCGAATCGTTCAGAAAGGCGGCGAGATCGTCTTCCGTCAGCGGCGAATCGGCGGCGACGAAGGTTTCCGCCAACTGCCACAAGCGCGCCGTTTGGCTTGAAGTCAAACTCCGGTACACCTTCTTCAACTCAATCCGCGCCTCGGCCAGCGCGAAGGAAGCGAGGTAGGAGTTATCGACGACCCACTGCGCCGCGGGCGAAGCCGGATGGCCGATTCGCGCACTTTCACGCAGATACTCGTTGGCGTCACGCAATTCGAACTCGAGCTTCCCCAGTGAACGGTCCATCCCGGACCAATCCTGGCGGGCCTGAACGAACGAAGAGTCCTCGCATTTGTTCGCCGGTTGCTCGACGTCGCCGGCGGAGGCGAAGATAAAGACCGACCGCGCGCCCGCAAATTGAAGAATCTGGATCGCTTCAGAGAGATCCTGCGTCTTTACGAGAACGCTGATGAGCGTCTCGTTGGCGAGTTTAATGTTGGAGAAAAGCCGGGCTTGTCCGCTCGCCTGCTCGGGTCCAGCGCTTACACTCGCTCCGCTCAGCGAGCGGCGTAGCTTGCCGGCGAGGGACGAGATTTCAGTCTGATTTTCAGTGGCCAGAAAGGCTAGCAAGAGCCGGCGGCCGGACGCCCGCTTCCACACGCCCTAGGCCTGGTCCCGGAGAGACCACGACGCGATACAGAGTACGAAGAGAAGTGAGGAAACCGAGGCGCATATCGCGCACGAAGTATGGGAAAACCAAGGAGCGGCGAATACACTCGCCACTACAATCGCGCCATTCACCAGCATCCAGCCTCGCATGGACTTCTCGCTCCCTCAATAGTTGGAATTCGCGGGACGGAAGAACCGTCAATGTCCCGCGCCCCATTCGTATGCACGTTCGCGGCCAATACGGCGCCCTCTAAAAATCAATGGCTTGCGCGGGCCAGACGGGGTAAGCAGGTACCTTTTGTCGCTCCCCGAGCGATGACGTAGGGAAGTTTTGGGAAGGCTCTCTTTTACAGCGAAGATTTTTCCCACCTCCACCAAATTCCCGTAGGAATGGCTCGCGAAACCTTTGCTCGCTCCGCTTGATCCTGTAAGCGACAATGCCAGCCACCAAAAAGACCGTGAAGCCAGCGCTCAAGAATCTTCCTCCCATGCAAACTCGTCTCTTTGGAAGGCACAAGGATTCGATCTCCATACTTGGGCTGGGCGGCTCCCATATCGGCGATCCGGAACTCTCCGACAAGGAAGCGATTCGTATCATGAGGACCGCGCTGGATCATGGCTTGAACTTCTTCGACAACTGTTGGGACTACAAGGAAGGCCGCAGCGAAGAGCGGATGGGGAAGGCGCTAGCCGATGGGTACCGGGCGCGCGCGTTCGTCATGACGAAGATCGACGGGCGCGACAAGAAGACGGCGCTGCGCCAACTCGATCAGTCGCTGCAACGGCTCAAGGTGGAGCAGATCGACCTGATCCAGCATCATGAGGTGATTCGCTACGACGATGTGGACCGGATATTCGACGAAGGTGGCGCGATGGAGGCGCTGGTCGAGGCGAGAGAGCGGGGCAAGGTCCGCTATGTGGGCTTTACCGGGCACAAGGACCCGTCGATTCATCTTTACATGTTGGACCTTGCCGCCAAACGTGGCATCGATTTCGACGCCGTGCAGATGCCCTTGAACGTCATGGACGCTCACTATCGAAGCTTCGAGACGCAAGTCTTGCCTAGGGCGCTGACGCAGCGGATCGCGGTTCTGGGAATGAAGAGTCTTGGAGGCGGCGTAATTCTCAAGGCAGGCGACATATCGGCGGAGGAGTGCTTGCGCTATTCCTTGACCTTGCCGGCCGCGACGGTCGTCACGGGGATTGATAGCTTTGAGCGCCTGACCCAGGCTTTGCACCTAGGGGCGCACTTTACCCCGATGCAGCCCGGGGAGATCGCCGCGTTGTTGTCGCGGACAAAAGGGTTGGCGGCGGCAGGGCGCTTCGAGCTTTTCAAGACGACCTCGCATTACGATGCCACCGCTCGCGAGCATGAGTGGTTGGGAGAAGAGCCCTCGCGAGTGGAAGCCTTGACTCGTTAAAGACGGGCTCTTGGCCCTTTACGTGCAGCTAGAATGCCGGAGGTTTTCGATATGAAGATGTTGATAGGAATTGGAGCGGTGCTCTCGCTCGCTTGGGCGGACGATCACGATAAGGCGGGGGCGGTTAGCGCCCGCCTGGAAGAGGCGCACCAGGTGTTGCACGAGATCATGGCGGTGGAAGACAAGGCGATCCCCAGCGATCTGCTGTCCCGAGCGAATTGCGTCGTGATCGTACCGGGAGTGAAGAAGGGCGCGTTTATCGTGGGCGCCAAGTACGGCAAGGGCTTCGTGACGTGCCGCAATGGCGGGGGCTGGTCCTCTCCCGCCGCGTTGCGCATGGAGGGCGGCAGCGTGGGCTTTCAGATCGGCGGTAGCGAAACCGACGTGGTCCTGTTGGTATTGAATCAACGCGGCGCGGATCGCTTGATGAAGAGCGAATTCAAGCTAGGCGGCGAAGCGGCGGTGGCCGCCGGGCCGGTGGGACGCAGCACGACCGCGGCGACGGACGTTACGATGAGAGCGGAAATGCTGGGTTATTCGCGTTCGCGCGGCGCGTTCGCGGGCATATCGCTCGACGGCTCGACGCTTCGCGAAGACCTGGAGGATAACGAAGCTCTTTACGGAAAGAAATTGACCACCGAACAGATCGTTCGCGGCGGCCAGGGCGCAAGACCCAAAGCCGCCGGCGCTCTTCTCCAAACACTTGCCCGCTATTCTCCTTCCGAGAAGAAGTAGCGGGATCTTCCAGAGAGCCCTAAAGCGGACGAGTCATTGGCTAGAAGTCAATGGCACGTCCGCATTTTTGCGTTCCCCGGACTTTGGGATCACGCTTAACTTGCCGTTCGTCTCGAGCACTACGTACTGCAGCTCTTCGATACCGGCAAAGCCACTCTCCCGAGCCGCCGTCGCCAGGTCTTCCGCGCTCACTCGCGCCATCCTCATACGCTCTGGCAAAGGCTTGCCGCCGGCCACCAAGACCAGGGGCACTCCGTCGAGGAGCCGGGAGAATGACGCCGAGCGTACCTTGAAGACGGAAAACGCGATGTCTAGGCCCACCATCGTGATCACGACGATCGCGGCGGAAGTTAGCGAGTGATCGGGCTCGGCGAAAAGCGCATCGCTTACCGCTTCACTGATCACCAAGAGCAGTACCAAGTCGAAAGTGGACGAGTTGGAGATCGTCCGGCGGCCGGCGAAGCGCATAACCACGAGGAGAAAGAGATAAACGCAGGCGGCTCGAAAAACTAGATTCATGAAGTCCTCAGGGTAAGATCCACAATGCGATCGACGCTTGCTCCCCGTTAACGTCAATCCAGAACTTTGCGGGGCCGGGACTCCCGGCCACGGCTTCGACGGACACGAGTGTGGTCTCCGGCTCGAAACTCGCCGTCACGGAACCCTTACGCGAGACGCTGGAAATGGGGCCGGGTACGAAATGCAAGTTGCGCAGAGAGGCCAAGTCGCCACGTATTGCGATGCGCCTAGGCTCGCTCCGGGGTCTGTCGACTGCGCCGATCTGGAACTCCTTGATTTCAACTAGGACTCGGCTGTCCCGTCCATTCATCCAAGGAGAACGGTAAGCCAAGCTGTACCCGCGCATCTCGACGCGCCGCTGAGCGAGTGGTCCGTCACCCAAGAAGCCCGCCAGGGCCGCGCCAACGTACAGCGCAAAAACACACCACCCCAGACGTTGTACGCGCCAGGAGCGCACCTGAAACGGAAGGTCTTCTTCCACGCGAGCGCTGGCCGCGCCGTTGGTTTCCATGGAAGATTAGAGGAACTTGTCGACTACTACGATTTTGTCCACCGGCATGCCATCGCGGCCTCCGAGGACGATCACGGTGTACAGCTTTCCCGCCTCGAAGTTCATCCCGTCGATCGTCCCGAGAAGTTTACGCGTCGATCTGCCATAGAGTTCCAAGCGGCCGGCGTACGGCGCGATGTCCGTGTAGTCCATGGTTGTGTGCGGCTCCAGCGACTTGAACGCGCGTTTGTCCGCCGAGGCGATCGTAAACTCGCCAAGCCAAGGAGAGGCGACGGCGAAGCGCACCTTCGCGGACCCGGACGCCGGAGGGGTCATCTTGTCGTTCATGACGTTGAGCTCGATCTTGCCGGCGGAATTCGTCATGCGCAGAATGGTGTAGCGGTTGCCTTTGACAAACGTTTGAGTGGTCGCGGCGAGTTCCCCAGGAGTGATGTCGTTGAAAAGCGTCAGCCGCGCCGTTCCTTCGCGAATCGCGACAAATTCCGAAACCGACTTGTAGGGCACGTCGCCGACGATGAGTTGATCGTTGAACTTGTATCCGGCCGGAACATTCGTCGGGTCGCCGTTGATTATTCGTACGAGCGCGGCATCATGGTCGGCAATTTGGGCGCCTGCCGGGGCGGGGGAAGAGTCGACGGGCTTCTCGGTCACTGTGGGCCGCTCGGTTCTGTGATCCTGGCACGCGGTTAGGACTGTAACGGCCATTACCAGGCCCGAAAAGAACATGCATCGAAAAGGCACCAAACATAAACTTTCTGACGTCTTCATATATAAGAACACTTGCAATCGTTAAGCCAAACAGGCATGATGAATAATCGTTAACGATGCGGAAGGGTGCGTGCTTCCATGAAGGTGCGAAAAATATTCCTCGCCGAGGACAGTTCGGGTGATGCCTTTCTTTTCGAACAGGCGCTAAAGGCGGCGGGCTGTGAGTTTTCCATAATGCTGGCCCGTGATGGCGCCGAAGCGGTGGATAAGGTAGCCCACGCGTCCCCTGGAGATTTCGATTTAGCGGTCGTCGATTTGAACCTTCCCAAGCAGAATGGCGAGGCGGTGCTGGCGGCCTTTCAGCGGTCCGCATTGGCGGGCAGCTTGCCGGTGGTGGTCCTCACGTCGTCGGACTCGGATGCCGACCGGGCTAGGACGAAAGAACTCGGCGCCGACTACTATTTCGTGAAGCCGCTTCGCTTGGCGGAGTTCTACGAAATCGGGCGCAACGTCAAAACGATTCTCGGGGAGTAAATCCAGGTTCTTTGGGAAACGCGAGCCAAAAGGCCGTTCCGTCGCTGAGGCCGGACTCGACCCAGATGCGGCCTCGACAGCGGCGCAGGATACTCTGGCAAATCGCCAAACCTAAACCGCTGCCTGGATTGTCCGAGTTCAGCCTCTGAAACGGCGCGAAGATGACGCCCTGGTCCTTAGCGCCGATGCCGATTCCCCAATCCCTGACTGCGACGCGCCATTCGCTGGCGGTTTCCGACGCTTGAATTTCAATGCGCGGCGGCGACTGGCCGGCGTATTTGATGGCGTTCGAGATCAGGTTCTGAAAGACAAGCACCAGGAGAGGCGGCGGGCAATAGACGGACGGCAACGGCCCGGCGTCGATTCTGGCGCCACTTTCCCGAATGGAAAGTTGCAGGTTGTCCAGCGCGCGCTCCACACTCTCGGCGATGGGCGACGGTGCGAGGAGGTCGAACTCGGGTTTGGACACTTCCAAAAAAGCCCGCAAATCCCTCAACAAGACGCTCATGCGAGTGGCGCCATTGACGATTCGCCGCATCCAATCCTCTTGTTCGGCGGTGGCGGCGCCTCGGAGGGATTCTCCCAATAACTGCGTGAAGACCGACATCATGCGGAGGGGCTCTTGCAGATCGTGCGCGGCCACGTGCGTGAACTGCTCCAGCAGCTCGTTTTTGTCTTGCAACTCCCGTTGCCGAATTCTCGCTTCGGAAATGTCGATCGTGGAACCGATGGCGAGGACGATCTCACCGCGCGCATCGGTCTCAACCACCAGCATCGAATCCAGTACTGAAACATAGTGGCCCTTTTTGTGGCGCAGACGGTATTCGTTGCGCAGAAATTCGCCTGGGCCTGTGCCTTTCGGCAAGTTAAGACTAGAGACGTCGTTGGGATGAATCAGCGAGAGCCAGGAAGACGCCGTGGGACGCAATTCGTTCTCCTCATAGCCCACCAGATCCTTGACGCCGCGAATTCGCAAGACTTCGTCCCGTTGCGGCTTCCATTCATAGATCAGAGCTTGGCTTGCGTGCGCCGCGGCCTCGAAGCGGCGCGACTGGGTGAGAGCGGCGTCCTCGGTCTCTTGGAGTTGGCGCATGGCGAAAGTGGCGATGCCCACGATCAACACTAGGGCGATCGTCGATTCCGCGACGCCTCGCAGTTCCGCGTCGTATAGCCCCGCTTGCACTCCCAGGCGACCCAGCCAGGGACCCAGCAGAATCGCCGCCAGAACCGTCGGCATTACGGTTCGCGCGAATCGCTGCGTGGGGCCGGAACTCGTCCACGCCCGCAGCAAGCCGCGCCGGGGTTGCAGCCCAATCGCCGAGACAGATTGCGCAGTAAGCATGGCCGACGTGGGTCCCGACAAGCCATTGAATGGCGCTTGCCAGAGGAAAACGCTCACGTCGTAAAAATACGAGAACAGGCCGATACTCGCGAAGAGTGCGATCGCCAAACAGATGGATTGGCTGAAGAACGGGTGTTCGCCGGAGATGATGGTAGCCGCCGCGATCATGCTAAGAGCCAGAAACGCGAGGGGCTCGAAGTTAAGCTCCGTAGGCGATTGAGCGAGCGCGGCGGCAAGGGTCGTCAACGTCGCGCCGAGGCCTAACCAGGCGAGCGGGATACTCCAACGTTCAGCAGGCAAGCCGTTCCGCCAATGGGCCACACATAGACTCACGCTAAGAATCAGGCCGGCAAGGTTGGCCGGGCCGGAATGCGCCGCTTGGCCCCGCCAATCCAGCAGGATCACCACGTCGAAGAACCAGCCGAACGACGTCACGAGCGTGATCGCGAGTGCGATCAAGGAAGCAAGACGGAATGCCATCGTCGAGTATGAAGAAGTCTATGAAAACCTTTCGCGGGCGCTTCGGGCGGGGCCCGTCCCACGCGCGGCGCCGTGGATATTTACGAGAAGATTAAGCGCCATGCCGGACGCTCCCGGTCTCCGCGCCCGGCGCGACGCTCGACTCCCGCTTGATAAGTTGCCGAAGCTTCCATTCGTGGCATTCGTGCATGCGTAGAAGCTCCGTCAATAACTGAATGGACCCGGGGTCTTCCTGTTCCCGCCACAACGTGCGCACCTGATCCCGCAGTTCCCGAATCACGACGATCGCGTTTCCGCCAGCCGCGGCGAACAGCTCTTCGTTCCCGGCGCCGCTGAGCGCCTGCTTCACGCTGGAACACTCCAGTAGCGATTCCAGGTGAAGCTCTGGGTCCTGCCCGATCATCCTTAACCGGTCTCCCAGCTCGTCGAAGCGCTTCTTGTTGTCTTCGGCGAACTCTTGAAACAGACGCTCCAACTCGCCGAAAGAGCGTCCGCACGATTGCCATCCACACGTCTTGTAATTCAAGAAGAGGACGAGACTGTTGGCGAGTTGGCGCTGCAAAAACTGAACAGTCGGCGAAGAGGGACGGTTCGTCGTAGTTATCTCCAATTCGTCCTCGCGCAGCAAAGTTTCGTCTTGGTGCATTTGATCGATAGCCGCTTGTGCCACGTTTTCCATACGAACTGGGGATGGCAATTTAATCGCCAAAGTTTCGAGGCCGAAACGAGGGAGTGAAGCGGAATGGCGGACGAATTGCAACGCCGAGACGTCGGTGCGTAGGAAAGCACGCGCCTAGAAAGAAAGAGGTAATCGCATGAGAGTACGGTTTCTAGCCGCGTCGCTGCTATCCGCCGTGATGCTTCTGAACGCGCAAGCCGACAACACCAAGAAGAACAAGCGCGACCGGGCCGAGGGCGCCATGACCGCGGATCAGCAGGGCGACTCCGAGAAGGACATCGAAATCACCCGCAAGATCCGCAAGGCGCTCACGGACGACACGAGTCTTTCGACCTACGCGAAAAACGTGAAGGTGATCACTCGGGATGGCCGTGTGACGTTGCGCGGGCCCGTGAATTCCGAAGCGGAAAAGCGAAGCGTGGAAAAATTTGCCGTCTCAGTCGCGGGACAAGCAAACGTTTCCAGCCAGATTGAAGTTGTGAAGAAAGGAAAGGAGTCCTAACGTGAAGAACACATCGGTTTATGGAATCTACCCATCGAGACTCGAACTCGAAACGGGCATCGATCAATTGAGAGCGGCGAAGTTCCGCGAGGAAGATATCAGCGTTCTACTTCCGGACAACGTGGGCAACAAAGACTTCAGCCCGGAGAAGAATTCCAAGATGCCGGAAGGCGCCACCACCGGAGGCGCGGGAGGCGCAATCGTCGGTGGAACCCTTGGTTGGCTTGCCGGCATCGGCGCGCTCGCCATTCCCGGCCTAGGTCCGCTTATCGCCGCCGGCCCCATCATGGCGGCCTTGGCGGGCGCGGGCGCGGGAGCCGCGGTCGGCGGGCTCACGGGAGGCTTGGTGGGCATGGGCGTTCCCGAATACGAAGCGAAGCGCTTCGAGGGCCGCGTCAAGGATGGCGGCGTTCTGATCTCCGTGCACTGCGACGACAGTGAGTGGGCGGATCGCGCCAAGCGGATTTTGGAGCAGACGGGATGCAAGGATATCTCGTCGTCCACGGAATGGGCCGCCGATTACGACAAGACCGACAAACCGGTCGCGCGCGGCGCCGCCTTCTAGTCAACCCGCCCGGCAACGCTACAATCCGGCCGGCGCTCCTGGAGGCGCCGGCCATTTTTTCGTTTCCCTCTTTTCGGGCGGGCGGGCTCACATCTCCGCCAAGCCATCCCCCGCAAGGGCCTCGACTTTCCAGGTCTTGAGCTTGTTCTGTACCGTCTTGAGACTAAGGCCGATCAACTCCGCCGCTTGGCGCCGGTCGTCACCGGTGTGCTTCAACGTGGCGTAGATCAAGGCCCGTTCCACTTCTTCGAGCGTCGCCGGAAGGCGCACCTGAAATCCCTCGCGATCGAAAGAGATCGGTTCCGGAACATGCTTCCGGTCAACGAACTGCGCGAGATTCGGAGGCAAGTGGTCCAACTGTATGTCCCTGCCGTTCGCCAACACGTGCGCCCTCTCCAGAACATTGCGGAGCTCCCGCACGTTTCCGGGCCACGGATAGAACCGCAGCGCTTGCAACACATCGGGCGATACGCGGCCGGATTGGATGTCGTACTTCTTGTCGAGCTTGGCCAGCAGCGTCAACGCCAGGGCGGGGATATCGTCCAGGCGCTCCCGCAACGGCGGGATGAAGAGTTCGAATACGGCCAGACGGTAGAACAAATCCTCCCGGAACAAGCCATCCGCGATGGCCTTCGGCAAGTTGCGGTTGGTGGCCGCGACGATGCGGATGTCCACCGCCGTTTCGGCTTTGCCGCCCAACCGGCGCACACGCGAGTCTTCCAGCACCCGCAGCAGCTTGGGTTGAATGTGTAGTGGCAATTCGCCAATCTCGTCGAGGAATAACGTACCCTCGTGAGCGAGTTCGATCTTGCCCAACTGCCGGTCGTAGGCGCCCGTGAAGGAACCTTTTTCATGGCCGAATAGCTCGCTCTCCACCAGAGACTCGGGAATCGCCGCGCAATTGAGCGCGACGAAGGGCCCAAGCTTTCGGGGGCTCAAGTCATGAATCGCGCGAGCGACTACTTCCTTCCCCGTGCCGCTCTCGCCGGTCACTAAGACGTTCGTCTTGGTGGCGGCGATCTTCTGCACCATTCCCAGCAAGACCTTCATCTTGGCGTCTTCCGCCACGAAGTCGCCCACGGCTTGGGAGCGAAGAACCTGCTTCAGCCGCTCATTCTCCTGCCAAAGATCCGCTTGTTCCAGCGCGCGCGCAATCAGCGCTTGCAGGGGCTGCATCTGGACGGGCTTCTCCAGAAACCAAAAAGCGCCCGCCGTATGTATCGCCGAAACCGCGTCGTCCATCGTACCGAATTGCGTCAACAGGATTACCGGCGTCTCGTCCTTGCCGCTGCGCAGTTTCCGGATCAGTTCGTAGCCGTCCACACGGGGCATCCGAATGTCCGACAGAATCACGTGCGGCTGGAATTGCGGGGCGGAATGCAGCGCCTCAAATCCGTCCGAGGCCTCATGCACTTCAAAGCCGAGGGAGGTCAGTTTCGACGTTACGTAGTTGCGGTCCGCCGCATCGTCGTCCGCGACTAATACCCGGTTGCGAACCACTTCAGTTTCCATATCGCGCCTCCACGAGCACGAAACTCCTCATTGCCGAAAGCTATCCTCCTTTATGGGTCGATGGAGAAACAATCAACCGTTAACAATGATCAACCTGAAATTTTGATGGAGTTGAGCGGCCTCTGTGTTTCGTTCGCCATGCTCGGAACCGGCCAATCGATGGAAATTTTTTCCTGGAATCCGCTGGAGCTGCTTGCGTCGTCCGGGGCGGATGCGGGTGGCCGAAATCTTCCCAGAAAATTTGTCAGGTTTTGGGACGAAAGTGGTTCGCTAGGTCACGCGGAAGTCACTCAAGCGGAACCGCGGCGCTTTTCCCGGGCTGAGAAGGCCGTTCTAGAAAAAATTGGGCGCTGCCTTGGCCGGAGGCAATTCCGGGTCTGGCAGTCCGCACAGCGCGATTTCATGTATGGCTTATTGCACGACTTGCGGGGACCTCTGCGGCGGGTGGGAAGCATTATGGAGTTCGTGCGCGAAGCCAATGCTTGGCCCCCCGAATTGCAAGGGAGTGTGGATCGGGAGATACATTCCGCCGACTGGGTGCTACGGCAGTCGGGGGTTGTCGCCTCGACGCTGAAGGAGTGGAGCGGGGAGCGTTGCGAGCCCGGTAAGGCTTGGAGCGAAGCCACTTACCGCGTTCATCACCTCTACCCCGAGCTTCGCGCCGAGTACTCGCTCGAAGCGAATTGCGGCGGCTTCGCGGCTCTGCCGGAAGAGGCTCTCACCGAAGTGCTAGTTCAACTGATTCACAACTCGCTCAAGTTCGGAGGCGCACCGTGTAACATTTGGGCGTCGATTCGGTCCGGCGGCTTCGATCCGGCGAGTAAACCCGTCCGTGAAACCGCCGATGAGTGCGAGCAAGGCGTGCGAATTGAAATTCGCGATAACGGCGCGTCTCTGGATCCCGCTCATTTACCGAAGATTTTCCGGCCCTTTTATCGCGGTCACGCGCCTTCTTATCCGGGCGCGGGCTTGGGTCTTTTTGCGTGCCGCGAGATCGTGCGGCGCGCGCGGGGGAGAATCGACGCCGAAGTGGACCCGGCAAACGGAGGGCTCCGGCTAAGCCTTTGGCTTCCGTTTGGATGAAACCGTCTTCCGATCTGGCTTCCTGGCGGGACGGGACTTTCCCGCTTCGCTCAGCGCGATGGCGATGGCCTGTTCGCGCTTTCGCACCTTGTGGCCGCCGCTCGACTTCAAATCGCCCTCTTTGAACTCACGCATCACCGCGGCGATCTTGCGGTCCGCCGCGTCTTTCTTCTTCGTAGGCATGAGAACCAAGCGATGCAACTAGGAGGCCACTCCCGCACGTGCGCTAACGCACGTGGCGCCGCCGACCGATGCAACTTATCGCGAATCGCGCTTATCCCCCGTTTGAACGCGAAGCCCTTGGCTTCACGTACCACGGAGGTCAACATGAGGCTTTTTCAAAGCACAATCTTTCAGGCGTTTCTTGCCGGCGCGACATGCGTGGCGAGTTTTTCGCAGACGCCAATTTCCGATTCACTGGTTGTCACGTTTCCGAACGCCGTGCAGGTCGGCTCACAGAGCTTACCCGCGGGGGAGTATACGGTCAGACAGATCAACACGGCGAGCAACCCGAGGCTGCTTGAGTTTTCCAACGACAAGGGAACTTCGATTCAAGCGGCCGCGACCGCGATCCCGGTGCTGGACAACAACAACCGCAACGACAGTTCGGTACTGCTAGAGACGCACGGTTCTACTCAGGTGCTGCGGCGAATTTGGATTAAGGGCAAAAGCTACGGCTACGAGTTTCCCGTGGATAAGGACAAACTCGCGTCGGCCGCCGCGGGCCGCGAACAAGTTAAGTTGAGCGCTCAGTACACGCCGGAGCGGGATACGCCACGTGCGGTCGCCGAGTCACAGCCGGCGCCGCAAGCAGCGGCTGTCGCCCCGGCGCCCGCCCAAAATGAGCCGGTCGCACAAGCCGAGCGCCCCGTTGAAGCCGCTCGCCCGCAACCCGAGCTGAACGCCCAAGCCGTGCCGCCGGCGCGGGAAGAAGCTCCGGCGCCCTCGCCCGCTCCCGTTACCTCCATGCCCGCGACCGCGCTCGATTGGCCTCTGCTGTTTCTTGCGGGTCTCGGGCTCTTCGGAACCGGAGCGCTGGCCCTGACGCTGAAGCGGCATTGCTGAGGCGGCCGCGATGCGTGAAATCGTGGCGTACTGCGCCATGGCCGCCGGTTGCGCACTAATGCTCGTCGCGGGCGCGATGGTGCTCCCCGCACAGATTGGACAGAATTCGCTGCCGGTGTTGCATAGCTTGCCGGCGTTACATAGCTTGCCGTCGCCGATTCTCGATGCGATGCGGGTTCAACCCGAGCCACCCGTGCCGGCGGCGGTGTTCCGCTCTCCGCGCCTTAACAAGCGATTAAACGTCTACGCGGGTTTCAAAGACGCGTTGTACTACGGGCCGGAATGGATCCACGGTTCGCCGGCCCCAGGCAGGGTTGGCAATACAATCATCGCCGGACACCGCGACACGCACTTCCGTTTTCTCAAAGACGTTAAGACCGGCGACCTGCTCCAGCTTGACTATGCCGGTCAACGATTCCGCTACCGCATCGCGCGCTTGCGGATCGTCGACAAAACGGACCTGAGCGTTCTTCAGCCGACGCCGACGCCGACGCTGACGCTCGTGACTTGTTACCCCTTTTACTACATTGGCGCCGCGCCCAAGCGCTTCATAGTCTCAGCGCTCTTGCAGGACGCGGCCTCTCATTAACCGACAAAAGCTTCAGGAGGAAATCATGTTGTACCAAAAGCTCGCCGTTCCCACGGCGAAGAGGATCTTTTTGGCCCTCGTGGCCGTCATCGCCTGCGCGCAATTTGCGTGGGCGCAGAGCCGCGGCAATCTTAGAGGTAAGGTTAGCGATGGCCAAGGGAATGGTTTGCCGCAAGTCGAAGTCAGGCTTTACCACGGCTCGGAGCAAACCCAACGCACGACGACCGCTGGCGATGGAAGCTTCAGTTTCGACTCCATCATTCCGGGTACTTACCGCCTGGAACTCGTCTCGAACGGTCGCGTGGAAATGTCACCGAGGACATTCTTGCTGCGGTCCTCCGAGACCAGTCAAGTAGACCTGGTCTACGAAAGCACGCCCTTTAGTAGCTCGGCGCCGGGAAGCCGCGTCGAGATCAAAGCCGCAAGTTCCACGATACAAGCTGACAGCGCGGAGGTTTCGCGCTCTTATGAAACGCAGACCGTCCGTTCTTTGCCGTTACGCGACCGGCAGAATCAGGATCTCATCAGCCTGATGCCCGGCGTTACGCCGCCGGCGATCGTCGAAGACCGGGTACAAGATCCGCAAAGAAGCCGTGTCTACAACATCAACGGTTTGCCGGACTACGCGAATACGTACTTTCAAGACGGCGCTTTCCAGAAGGAGAGCTTTTCGGGGCGGCAGTCCAGAATCGCGCCCAACGCCTCCGTGCAGCAATTGGATATTCGGACCTCCAATTTCAACGCCGAGTACGGCCTTGCGGGCGGTGGGCACATCAACACCGTTACGCGTCCGGGCACCAACGGAGTCCACGGCAGCGTTTTCGGTCTGCACACGAACCGCTTCTTCAGCACGCGCAATCCCACCAACTTCAGCACGAATGATCCGGGCTTTAACGTAAATCAGTTCGGCGGATCGATGGGCGGGCCCGTCGTGAAGGACAAGACCTTTTTCTTCCTCGCTTACGAAGCGTACTTGCGCCGCGGTTCGGTGCTTCAGATCGACACGGTTCCCACGGCCGCGTTGCGCTCGGGCGATTTCAGCCAGATCCAGGGATTGACGCTTTTCAATCCCACCAGTGGCCAGGCGAACGGCGCCGGGCGCATTCCCTTCCCAAACAATCGGATTCCCGCGAACACGATCAATCCCGCTAGCCAAGCGATTCTCAACCAACTCCCACTTCCGAATCAGGAGGGCGCCGCCAATAACTTGGTGGGCGCGGCAATGCTGCGTGAGGACCAGCACCGGATGGACGGGAAGATCGACCACCGCTTCTCGGAGAAATCGACCGGCTTCTTCCGTTACGGCTTCACGCACGGTAGCGTCGACCGCGGTTCGCAGCTGGGCCTACTAGGGAACGCCGCTTCGGCCGCCATGCGCAATCACAACGCCGTGGCGAGCCTGACGCAGAGCTTCAGCAATAGCCTCGCCGCCGAGTTTCGTTTAGGCTATAGCCGCTTCCGGAATTCCGTAACACCGATGCTGGCGAGCAATGACTTCAACTCGCAACTGGCGGATCGAGGTTTCAACGGCGGCCTGCCGGAGATTCGCATCGCTGGCTTCGGAAACTTTGGAGTGCCGGGCTCCTATTACACACGCCCGGTCAACAATACTTACGATGGCGCCACCAACTGGAATTGGCATAACGGAATGCACCATTTCAAGTTGGGCGCTCAGGTGGTCCACATCCGCGCGGATGGATTCGCGGATACCGCGTTCTCTCCGGCAGGTACCTTTCAGTTCAACGGCGGCCCGCTCAGCAATTCGGTGAATGGCTTGACCGGCTTCAATCCCGCCTATAACTCGTTCGCCGCGTTCCTCACGGGAAGCCCCACGACCGCCGGCGTCGCGAACTTCTCGCAAACGCCGACCTTCCGCCAGACGCTGATGTCGGGCTACGCGACGGACACGATCAATCTATGGAAGAACGCGCATTTGGAATTGGGCGTTCGCTACGACGTCTATACGCCGCTCACCACGCGCTTCGCGAACGGCGCCACCGCGTTCGACCCCGCGACGAATTCGTTGCGGAGCTTTGACGGCGGCGTCAACTACGACTGGAATAACGTTGCGCCGCGCGTCGGCTTGGTCGTTCGCCCGATCGAGCGCATGGCCTTCCGCGCGGGCTACGGAATTCTCTATTTCCCCACGCCGTTCAACCTGAGCCCGCTCAATCAAGCGAACGCCGCCGCTCAGGTAGGGGCCTTGGGCGCCTTCGCCCGCGTCCCCTTCGCGGTTCCCGCCAACGGTACGCTGCCGGACGGCTCACTCAACGCCAATCAGCCTTCCTTCGTAGGCTCCTTGGATAGCCAGACGCCCTACGTGCAGAGCTTTAGCGCGATGATGCAGGGCGATCTGGGCAATGGTTTCCTCTTGGATGCCGGATACCAGGGCAATCTCGGCCGTCAGCTTCCGTACCAACGCGCCATCAACGCCGCCGCGCCGGGGAGCGGCGTCGCGGGTTTCCCGTTCTCCAGTCTCAACCGGTCCGCGCCCCTCTATGCGCGCGGCACGGGATTGAATAGCAACTACAACGCCCTACAGGTGAACTTGACAAAGCGCTTCGCGGCCGGGTTGAGCTTGGCCGGGGCCTATACCTTCGGCAAAGTTCTCGATACGGGCTTCGACCAGGCCGATCCTTTCAACACACGCAACAACTACGGCCCCGCCGATTGGGACCGCAAACACATCCTCGCCTTCAGCCATCTGTGGCGGCTTCCCTTCGGCCCCGGCACGCGCATGGGCGATGGCTGGGCCTCTCAGATCCTGGGTAGTTGGCAGTTGAACGGCATTTTGCGCTGGGCTACGGGAACGCCGTACACCGTCACCGCCGATCCGCTGTTTTGCAATTGTCCCGGTATCGGCTCGATCTCGGTGCTGCCGAACTCCGGCGTCGCCCTCGATGGCCAATCTAGCTTCAGCCCCGGCGCCTTCCCTTCGGCGGCGTTGAACGGATTCGGTTCGGCGGCCCGGAATAGCCTGCGCGGTCCGGACTTTTTCACGTACGACGCGTCGATCTTCCGGCGCTTTCCCTATCGCGAAAATTTTTCCCTCGAGTTGCGGGCGGAAGCCTACAACGTAACGAACAACACGAATTTGGCGAATCCCAACGCGTCCCTAGCCAGCTTGGGCGCGGGCACTTCCACACGAACGGTGAACGGCTACTTCGGCCGTCTCTTCCAAGTGGGAGCTCGCATCTTGTTCTAGGGCTAGGTTTCGCCATGCGACGAAACAACAGTCAAAACAGACAGTCGAAACAGACACTCGATTCAACTTTAGGAGAACTCTATGACCATGGACAGTCCAATCAAACTGATGCAGGAAAGCCTGCGGGATATGTACGACGCCGAGAAGCGCATCACCAAGGCCCTTCCCAAAATGGTGAAGGCGGTCTCTTCGGATGAACTCCGGGAAGCGCTTCAGGAGCACCTGGAGGTGACCACCGCGCAGGTGGGACGCCTGGAGCAAGTCTTTGAGACTCTCGGCATCAAAGTCTCGGCCAAGCCCTGCGAAGGAATTAAGGGAATTCTGGAAGAGGGTGAAGAAGCGCTGAAGCTTGAAGGGCCGGATGCTCTCGTCGATTTCGCCATCATTTGCGCGGCCCGCCGCGTGGAGCATTACGAGATGGCCGGGTATTTGAGTCTGCGCGACGCGGCGCAAGCTCTCGGCATGGAAGACGCCGTGGAGCTCATCGCGGAGAGCCTGCAAGAAGAGATCGACGCCGATGAGAAACTGGGCGAGCTCGGCACGCAGTTGCTGGAGCAATACCAGGCTGAAGAAGACGCCGGGGAAGACGAGGGCGAGGAGGAAGCTCCGATGCCGGCGAAGTCCGAGACGTCTGGGCGCAAGAAAGGCAGTTCCGTCGCGGTTTAGCGAATCAGCCTCGCAAACGACGAGCCCGCCAGTGGAGATCCGGCGGGCTCGTTCGCGTTTGGATTGCTCTTTTAAACCGAGGCTGGCGGCTTTACAAAGATGCGGTACAAACCCAACAAGGCAATCGCGCCCACGATCGACATCACCCAGCCGGCGCTCTGACCATTGCGCTGGAAGCCCATCATCACTCCCAGCCAACCGCCCAACAGCGCGCCCGCGATGCCCAGCAAAATCGTAACGAGAATTCCTCCCGGGTCCTTGCCGGGCATGATCAACTTCGCCAAGGCCCCGACAATCAGCCCGAACACAATCCAGCTAAACGCTTCTATCATTCTGAAAACCTCACTTTCGCCGTGTTGCATTGCAATTTCAGCTCCGTTAGCGGGGGCGGGTGAAAGCGGGCCGAAGATTGCATGGGAACTTGGCATGACAGTTGTAGAAGGAGTCTTCCAATGGGAAGACTTACAAAGTTTCCTGCCCCGCACCGAGCCGGCGGCATTTAAGAAAGGCCAGACCGTATACGCGGCCTCCGGGACGCCGGAGGCGCTCTATCTGGTGGAATCGGGCGTTGTGGCGCTGGTCGACCAGCGCGAGGACTGTACCGCCGTGAAACGGATTTGCTTCGCGGAAGAGTTCTTTGGCGAAGGAGTGCTTTTGGGCGTCCCGGGGGAGCACGCCATCGCGATCGCCGATTGCAAGGTGCTGGCGTGGAAAGGCGAAGAATTGCGCAGACTCTTCGCCGCTCAACCGGACTTCGCCATCGCATTCTCCCAAGAGCTCGCGAGACAGGCGAAAGAGTATGGGGACCGGGTAGTGGATATGGTGTGTCAACCCGTGCCCGCGCTACTGGCCGCCGCCTTGCTATCGATCGGCGAGCGAAGCCGTCCCGATGCGCCTTGCCACCTGAATCCGATTCCCCACAAAATACTCGCGCAGTTCATCGGCACGTCGCGTGAGGTGGTAACGCACTATCTCAACGAATTCCGCCGCTCCGGCCTATTGCGCTACTCGCGGAAGGAAATGACGATCAATCGAGACGCTCTGTTGGCTCGCTTCCCTTCCGCGCGGCACCGCCGCCTTATGCCGCCCGAGCCGTCAGTTTGAAGGACCGCGGCGTTTCCAGACGGGCGCGCAAGCTGCGCCGGATGCGTAGCAAGCGCACCCTTACGGTCGTGGGTTGCATCCGTACTTTCTCGGCGATCTCAAGAATCGAATAGCCCTCGACGTAGAACAACGTGAGCATCTCGGACTCTCGCTCGTTGCAAGCGTCCATTAGATCTTTCGCTTCTAGTTGAAGAACCACCCGGTTGGCCACCGGTCTATCGGCGAGTTCCTCGAAACGGTTTTCGCCCACGATCTTCGCGCGATACAAATTTCGGGCGATAGCGTTGATCCAGGATCCCAAAGCTTCCGGGTTGAGCAATTGATAACGATACTGCCAGCCCCGCGCCCAAGCGGCTTGGGCGACTTCCTCGGCGGCATCCGCGCGTGCTCCAATCGAACGCAACAGGCGAAGCGTGGACAGAAAGCCTCTCTTGTAGGCGGCGGCAAAGGACTCGTCGTCGATGACGGGTCTCGTTTCTTCGTTTACTTCTACTTCCGTGGAAGACTTCAATCCCTGGACCGCTGCAAGTGGCTGCATCTCCACGCCGGTCACGTTCCGTTGAATCATGTTCCAACAAGAAGGCAATTTTAGGGCCAACACGCGACTGCTGAATTCGCGTCCGTGGAATTTGGCAGCCGACGTGCATCGTCAGGCCGTATGGAAAAAAACTTCCCTTCCGCCGCGAATGTTTCCGCCGCGATCGACGACACCAAACAGAACACCGCCGAGATGATCGACTCCGCCAGAATTAAGCTCGCCGACGCCCTCGAGAAGGGCAGCGAGTCGTTGATGAACGGCGCCTTGGCCGTGGAAGAGGGCGCGACGGCCGCGGCCGCGAAGCTTTCGGATTCGGCCACTTATCTGCGCGATCACAGCAATGGCGAGATGTGGAGCCGCTGTTGCGAAGTGATGGGCCGCCATCCCTTGCAGGTCATGACGCTCGCGGCTATCGGCGGGCTGCTTCTCGGCCGGGCGCTCTGGCGCCGGACGGACGCTTACGTCGAGTAGTTTCCGCCCAGTTTCGGTGAAGTCGACGCCCCAAACGAAGATTTTTCGGCTACGGAATCTTTTGCCCAGCGAACGAAAGGTGAATAACAAAATGACCTCCAATCCAGAAGCCGCCCGCACGGGGGCCGCGAATGAAGAGTTCTTGGAGAAGCTGCGCGAGCTCCTCGTGGGGATCGAAATCTGCATGCTGACCACGCACTCGGGAGTCTCCGGGTTCAGCTCCCGCCCGATGGCCTTGCAGGAAGTGGCGTTCGATGGAGACCTCTGGTTTTTCTGTTGCGCCAATTCCAAGAAAGTGCAGGAGCTGGCGAATGACCCACACGTGAGCGTCACCGCGTCGAATCCATCCAAGGCAATCTGCATCTCGCTCAGCGGAACGGCCAGGACCGTTAAGGACGAAGCGAAGATGCGCGAGCTTTGGAAGCCGAGCTACAAGATTTGGTTTCCAAAAGGATTGGAAGATCCAGACCTCACGTTGCTGAAGGTGGACGTCCACGAGGCGGAGTACTGGGAGTGGGCTACGGGCGTGTTGTCGTCCGTGGTCCAACTCTTTAAGACTTGGTCGACGGGCGATAGCGATTTACTGGCGCAACATGAACGTAGAAGTCTCTGAACCGCGGGAGTGTGCCGCCAGCGTGGAAGGTGGCGCGGTCTCCGGGCGCCATGCTAGCGCCATACTGGCGATACAGCAAGCACGGCGGCAGTCCGACCGTATCTTCCGTGTGGTCCGGAAGGATTGGCTACACTACTCCGCCATCCCACTTCGCCATCCCGCCATCTTCTACTGGGGCCACCTCGAAGCCTTCGATTTGAATCTAATTGAACTCGCGCTGCGGCAAAGTACCGCGCGTGACACTAGCTGGGATCGTCTTTTTGCATTTGGAGTCGATCCCGCGAATGCCTCGGCGTTGGACGCGCGTGAATGGCCGGCGGCTCCCGCGGTTTGGAAATACGTTCAGAACCGCCGCCGCCTTATCGACCGGCTGCTTCCTCTGTGCGAGCCCCGAGTCTTGTCGATGTGCCTGGAGCATCGCTTGATGCACATCGAGACGCTCATCTATCTGTTGCATCAAATGCCCTACCATGCGCGCCACGCCGTGATTGGATTCCGGCGGCCCCGAACGTCGGAGGGCGTTGCCATCGAGATGGTGGACGTGCCGGCCGGTGAAGCCGCGCTTGGCGCTCAGGGCGCCGACGAATTCGTTTGGGATAACGAGCGAGGTGGCCGTTCCCACTGGGAGCCTTCTTTTCGAGTATCGCGGACGAAGGTTACAAACGGGCAGTACCTGGACTTCGTACGGGCAGGCGGCCCCGTCCCCGCATTCTGGCGCATTCGCGGCGGCCGCTTCAATCTGCAAGGGTTCCACTTCGAGATGCCGCTGCCGCTCGATTGGCCGGTCTATGTATCGCATGAGAACGCGAAGGCCTTCGCGGAGTGGCGTGGCGCCTCGCTACCCTCGGAGGCGCAATTCAGCCGCTATAGCGAGGCCACAGCGTCCTCGACGGACTCCCGGCGCTTCACGCTCTTCGATTGCGATCCCATCAGCGTATGGGCTCAGCCCACGCAATCCGCGCATGGCGTCCAACAGTGCTTTTCGAATGGGTGGGAATGGACACGCGATCCGTTTCAACCTCTCGGCGCGTTTCAACCCGATCCCCTGTATCCCGGCTATTCCGAGCCCTTCTTCGGCGCGGACCATAGCGTGCTGAAGGGCGCATCCCCGGCGACTCCGCCGCGCTTGGCGCGCCCATCGTTCCGGAACTGGTTCCGGAACGACTATCCCTACGCCTACACCGCCTTCCGTTTGGTTAGCGCGGACTGAAAGGAATCGTTCCCATGCCGTTACTAGCCTGCTCCCAAACGGTAGAGGTCGTCAAGGACCTGTCCGATCTCGCCGAGGCCGTCGCTCAGGGGCTAAACAAATGCCCGAAGCAACTGCCCTTCACTCTGCTCTACGACGAGTTGGGTTCCGCAATCTTTGAAGCCATTACGAAACTGCCGGAGTATGCGTTAACGATGGCGGAGGAGCGATTGTACCGGCGTCACGCGAACAGCATTGCCGCCGCCGCGCCGTTTCAAACGCTGATCGAGCTCGGCAGCGGTTCGGGCGCCAAGACCCGAATTTTGTTGGAAGCTTTACTCCGCCGCCACACCCGGATTCGTTACTGCGCGATCGATGCCTCGCCCGCGGCGCTCGCCCTCTGCCGCGAGTCGCTCGCCGGCATAGCGGGTCTTAGCGTTGAGACTTTCCCTGGAGACTTTCTTCCTCAACTCGCTAACGCGCGTGACGCGCACGGCGGGCCGGCGCTCGTCGTGTTCGGCGGCAGCAGCATTGGTAATTTCGACGATCCCGAAGCCGCCGCTTTCCTGGCTTCCGTGCGCGAGCTGATGCGGGACGGCGACATGTTCTTGTTGGGCGCCGATTCCGTGAACGCCCCTTCGGCCATGTTGCGCGCCTACAACGACCCCATCGGTCTCACGTCCGCATTCTGCAAGAACGTGCTTGCGCGCATCAACCGGGAACTCGGCGGCAACTTCGACCTGAGTGAGTTCCGTTACGCGGCGCACTGGTGCGAAGCGCGCTCGCGGCTGGAGATGAGGCTCCAATGCCTTTCGCCGCAACGCATCGTGATTCCCGGAGCGGGAGTATGCAAGTTAATGCAAGCGGGCGACTACATCGTCGCGGAAACATCGCGAAAGTTTCTTCCCGATGAACTCATCGTGATGATCGGCCAAGCCGGCTTCGCGATGCAGGATCAATGGATCGACGAGGATTGGAAGTTCGCCGAGACTTTCGCTCGCGTACCCTCGAGTGCGCACTCTCGTGGCGAGGACGCCGCTTCGAGGACCGCCGCGGCGACCGGGTGCGCCTACTCACAAGGGCCGCGGGCCACCGGGAAACTTAGCCCGCTGGGCGCCTATCAGAAACAGTGAATCGCCATGTTGGCGTTTCAAACCTGAAGGAGTACTCATGCCTTACCGTAATGATCCGCAGACCAGGGGCAGCCGTAATGTCCCCTACGATTTCGGCGCCGGGCGTTCCAACTATGAGGAGTATCGCCAAGACCGCTATCCCTCAACGTTCGACGATCCGGAAGACTACTACGAAGAATATCCGCGCAACCGCCGCGCGATGAATCCGGAGCAACGCTATGGAGGCCAGGGTGACGAACGCCCTTTCCGCGGCAGCTCGCCCTACTCGGACGCCGGGAACTATCCGAGTGGCGGGCGAGACCGCTACTATGGCGACTCTGGGCGAACGTCCTACGACTCCGGCCGTGGCTACGACGGCCCGTACGGCCAAATGGGGCGCGACCGGTATTTTTCTCCTTACGATAGCGGGATGTCTCCCTCCAGCCGCGCCGGCAGCTCCAATCAGTCGCGCGGGCTGGGCCCCGCTTGGGAGGAGCAATCTCAGAGCTGGGGTTCTTCTTCACAGCGTTCGCCAGAGCAGCCGTTTGGCCAGTATGCCGGCCGCGGCCCTAAGGGCTACCAACGGAACGACGAACGAATCCGGGAGGAAATCAGCGATCGTCTCACCGCCCACCCCGGCGTGGACGCTTCCGACGTCGAAGTGAAAGTCGAGAACGGCGAGATCACTCTCAGCGGCACCGTTCCTAGCCGCCACTGCAAACGGACAGCGGAAGACATTGCCGAGCAATGCGCCGGCGTCAAAGACGTCAACAACCAGTTGAAGGTGAAGAGCGCTTCGAGCGGGCAGGATTCGTATTCTTCCGAAAATAAGGACGAGCGAAGCCGTAGCTCGAACCAGCCTTCGTCCGCCGCTGCCAAGCGCTAACGCGGCGATTGGATCTCACCCGGCGAAACAGCAAGGACGGCGGCTTTCGGGCCGCCGTCTTTTCGTTTTCTTAAGGTCCTCAGTGACTCTAGGCATCCCCCCGCGCCATCGCCGGTTCATAGCCGCGAACCCCCGCCCGCATCTCCGTGTCCCTCCGCTCTTGGCACGCGATGCATCGTGCCGCCCAAGGCAGGGCTCGCAATCGCCGTTCGGAGATCGGCTCCTCGCATTCGATACATTGCCCATACTCGCTCTCTTCCACGCGTTGCAACGCCGCGAGAACTTCCTGCGCGGTGAGAGCGTCGCGGTTCAGCCGCGCCACTTCGAGGTCGCGGTCGCTCTGCGAGCGGACCTTCTCGATCTCTTCCGCCGTTTCTTCAATCTGCACACCGTCACGGATTCTCATTGAGACTTGCAATTCCCTTAATTTGGCAAGTAGCGTTTTCTTGACGTCCATGCTGTCCTCGATTCACCGGGTCCTTTGCAATTCAAAGCCCATTCGCGGCGCCTCGTGCCCAATGCCCAATTACCAGCGCCGCAATGGCAGAGCGCGTGCAACGGAATTCAGTGGACGCATTGAGATCCATCCATAACAAGGAGCGAAGCATGCTTTGGACGATTTTTCTAGTTCTCGTCGTTTTGTGGCTTTTGGGAATGGTGTCGTCGTACACCATTGGGGGCTTTATCCATATCTTGCTGGTGGCCGCCTTGGCTATCGTTCTGATCCGGATCATTCAAGGCAGGCGGCCGGTCGCCTGAAGCCCGCGCCGCGGCCGCATTGAACGCAACTCCTTCCATTCCAAGGGCGTGCTGACTGCGCGGCCATCATACGGGCGCAATGAATACGGAGACGTGATCGTTTAGCCATATCCGGTTTGTGCGTTGTCGAAGTAGAGTTTCCCTTTAGGACGCGCGCGCAAGCTCCGGACGCTCGTGAAGAGTGCCGGAAAACGGCGTTCGCAAAGCGTCCCCAGTTCGTCCACAGGTTGCCTCCCGTAGTCGAAATCTTTTTCGGGAATGGGTTCGATCATCACGTGGGCGCCATCACCGCCGCTGTGCTTGCATCCGGCTAGTCCAGGCACGAAAGTCGATGCAGTGGAGGTTCACGTAGTCGAGAATGCAGTCCAAGTCTGGGCACAAAAGACGCGTCCGCCGTCCTTTGAAATTACAGCCGTGGGCGCCCAGTGCGGCGTTTGAGCCGCCGGATCTTTCTGAAAGAAGGCTTTGCCGTGAATGCCGTCGAGGAAGCGCCGCAACGAGAGGGGCCCGTCTCTTAGATACGGCGAAAGCATGGACGCGATTCTCTCGTTGTAGGCCGCTATATCCTTTTTGCGGAGGCCGTCCTTGGGGAAGTAAAGTTTTTCCGGGTTGCTTATCGCAGGGAAAGCTTTTCCGGGAGAACGCGAAAGTTTCCCGTCTCGCACGTCTTCGGAGAGCTTCAGAAAAGCGGGCGCGCGCAATTTCCCCGATGCCGTCCAACCCGAGAATCGAACTTCACGTTCCAACCCGGGCCTCGCCGGAAGCATCCCCACCGGCCATTCTCCCGAAGGCGCCGCCGGCGCCTTTGATGCGCGCGAGCTTCGCACCAAGGCGAATGACGCTTGCAGCCGCTCGCCGGACAACGTGAATTCCAGCTTTCCCCGTTGCAACTGCGATTGCGCGTCGCCGTGCCCATCCAAACGAAAGGCGCCCCGGTCCCAAATCTCTACTTCGCCCGCGCCATACTGGCCCTGCGGTATCGCGCCTTCGAATTGCAAATAGCGGAGAGGATGGTCCTCAACCTCGATCGCGAGCCTCTTGATCTTCGGATCGGATATAGGCTCTTTCGGCAAGGCCCAGGAGCGAAGCGCGCCACCGATCTCGAGACGCAGGTCGTAGTGCGGGCGCTTGGCGGCATGTTTCTGAATGACGAAGCGCGCCCGCTGTCCCGGCTTCAGTTCGCGATCCTTGCCCCGCGCTCCCTTTGGCTCCGGTGAAATCGAAAAATCCCGTAGGGCTTCGTATTTTTCCAGTCTTGCTTTTCTCATGCCGCCGTAACTTTCCGCGTCGTCCACAACTCCTGCAAATGAGGCGTTCAGCCAAAGAGTTCCCATGCCGCCGGCGGTCTGGTCGGGTCACATCACATTCGGATTGGTTTCGTTCCCCGTCGAGTTGCACGCGGCGGCGCGTCGCATCACGCTCGATTTCGACTTGCTCCACCGGAAGGATGGCTCGCGCGTAAAGTACGTTACGTTCCGCGCGGAGGAAGACAAGCGTCTTGAGAAGACGGAGATCGTCAAAGGCTACGCCTATGAAAAGGGCCGATACGTTCTCCTTGAGGCCGCGGACTTCGCCAAGGCCGCGCCCTCCACGGCGAAAGTGATGGAGATCCAGCAGTTCATCGCGTCGGAGGAATTGGATCCGATGCTTCTCGACGCTTCCTACTATGTAAAACCCGCCGGCGCCGGCGTCCGGCCTTATAGTCCGCTCTTCAACACGCTCCGTACCCTCGATCGCTGTGGCATCGCGCAGATGGCCATGCACAACCGGGAGCGCATCGTCGCCATTCGCGCCGGCGGTGCGGGTTTGGTGCTGCACACACTGTTCTACGAGGAAGAGTTGCGCTCCGACGGCGAATACCGCACGGACAAGCCGGGCTTCAAGGCGAAGGAGGAGCGGCTTGCCGAGACTCTGGTGGACTCTCTCACTTCGGAACTGGATCTGAGCGCATACCGGGACGGTTATCGAGAGCGGCTAGAGAGCTTGATCGAGGCCAAGAAGAAGGGCAAGCGGGTCGTCTCGTCTCCTCAGCCGAAGCTGGCGCCGGTAATCGACATTCTGGACGCGCTCAAGAAGAGCGTCGCCGCCTCCCAGCGGAAAGTGGCGCCCGCCCGCAAAGTGCTTCGGCCGAAGCAAAGCGCCGCGCGGCGGCGGGCGGGTTAATGGCGATGGTCCCGGCGGCGCCGGCGAAGGAAGACGATCAGGCCGTAAGCGTCGCGGAGGCGGAGTCACTAACGAGAAGGCCTCTTCAAGCGAAAGCCCTTATCGCTTTGGCGATTCTGATGCTAGCGCTTTCGGCATACTTGGCGCTTCCCTTCGTCCCCGCGCTCGCGTGGTCGGCCGCGCTGGCGATCGTGGCGCACCCGCTGCACCGTTTTCTGCGCCGCACAACTCCCAATCCGAACCTCGCCGCCGGGGCCGCCGTCTTCGCGATCGCCGCGTGCGTCATTGCGCCCCTGCTGCTTATCGGCGATCACTTGGGGAGGCAATTGCGCGAGGAACTGGACCGTTTAGGCTCCCTCTCGCCAGCGCAGAGTTGGGACCGCTGGCTAGCCGGCACGCCGCTGGCGCAATCGGCGTTTCAATCCTTCAACCGGTACGTGGATTGGCGCGCGGAATTGCCGAAGCTTGTGACGGCGTTGCGCGACAACCTGTTTCTGTGGTTGCAGGGCACCGTTTGGACCGCGTTCCAAATTCTCGTGACGCTCTTCCTCCTCTTCTACGCCTTTCGGGACAGGCAGGCCGCCATGGCCGTTTTGCGTGAACACGCGCCGCTCTCCAAGGCGGAGATGGACGAAGTCGTCACCCGCGTCGCCTCCATGATTCACGCGACGGTATTCGGAACCATCGGCGTGGCCACGATTCAGGGCGTCCTGGGTGGCCTGATGTTCTGGGCCTTGGGACTTCCCGCGCCGATTCTGTGGGGCGCCGTCATGACAATCTTCGCGATCATCCCCATTTTCGGAACTTTTGTCGTGTGGCTGCCCGCCGCGGCCGGTCTTGCCATGCAAGGTGAAAGCGGCAAAGCCTTGATTCTCGCCGTCTGGGGAACGTGCGTCGTTAGCCTAATCGATAATCTCGTCTACCCGATGTTGGTGGGGAAAGAAGTGGAGATGCATACCGTCCCGGTATTTCTCGCGATCGGTGGTGGCCTCATTTGCTTCGGCGTTTCCGGTTTGGTTCTGGGGCCCGCGATACTCGCGTTGACCATCGCGCTCCTGGAAGTGATCAAGACGAGAACGGAACACGGACGGTCCTTGAAGGAGCCCGTCCAATAACGGTGTAACATCCGGCCGGTCTCCCCACTCGTCCCTATGAGGCTAAACCCTTCGCGCCGCCATGGCGGCTCCCGCCAGTACTGGGGCGCCGGGGCGGGGAGGTGGATCGCAATACCGGAGGGAGTTGCGGTCCACCGTATTCCCCTAGACGGTTTCCAACTGGACCGTCAACCGCCTCCGCCCGCTTCTTGGGATAGATAGCCTTTCACCAGGCTGCCGATCTCCATGAATTCACGCAGCGAGGTGGGCTTGCGGAAAAATACCGCGCCCATCTCGCGGGCGCGTTCCCGGTCTCCAGGCGAGTCCGAAGAGGTCATCACAATCACCGGCGTGTCTTCGCACGAACGGTTCTTCCGGAACGCCTCCAGCAGCTTGTCCCCACCGATCTTCGGCAGATTGAAATCGAGCAGAACGAGATCCGGACACGCCCCGCCGTCTTCGCCCGCTCGCGTTAATCTCGACTGCGCCTCAGCCCCGTCCGCATAGCTTTCGATCTCGCATTCCACCCCCGCCCGCGTGAGGGCGAGGCGGACCAGGAAAACGTCCGCCTCGTTATCTTCAATGATCCATAAGCGTTTGCGTTCAGTTGTCATCGGCTTTCGCACTCCGTGGCAATAGGAAGAGGAAGGAACTGCCTTTTCCGGGCTCCGACTCTACCCATATTCTTCCCCCATAGCGCTCGACGATCTTCTGGCAGATGGCGAGCCCGATGCCGGTGCCGCTCCGCTCACGGGCCGCGTGTAGGCGTTTGAAGAGCCCGAACACTTGTTCGTGATACTCAGGTTCGATTCCGATCCCTTCGTCGCTAACGCGGAATTTCCAGAGCCCTCCAGCCCGCGCCGCACTGACGTGTACGCGGGGCGCCTCTCCCGGCTTGGCGTACTTGATGGCGTTGCCGATAAGATTTTGAAACAACTGCTGCAGGTGCACCTCTTCCACGGGAACTTGCGGAAGCGGGCCGTGCGTCACCACCGCCCGCGAACTCTCGATCTGCCGCGTCAAGCTTCGAAGAACGCTTTGCAGAGCTTGCTCCGCCGGCGTTGCCTCGGGCGGGCGCGACTGCATGCGCGCCGCTTGTGTATACGAAAGCAAGTCGGATACCAGCATGCTCATCCGTTGGGCGCCTTCGGTCATGAAACGAAGCAGTTGATTTCCGTCTTCGTCGAGCTTGTCCCCATAATGCGCTTGAAACAACTGGCTGAAGAGCGCGACATTTCGTATCGGCTCTTGGAGGTCGTGAGAAGCGGAGTAGGCGAACTGCTCCAGATCTTCGTTCGCGCGCCTGAGTTCGAGCTCCGTCATCTTGTTTTGATGAATGTCCGTCTTTAACGCCACCACGCCTAATACTTTCCCAGAGGCATCGCAGTGGGGTGTGTATACGGCATGCACCCACCGCCATCCTCCGAGCCGGTACGGTATTTCGGCTTCGAACTCCACTACCTTCCCGGTATACGCCTCCGCGAGCTTTGGCTGAATCACTTGCCACGCTTTCTCCCCCACGAAGGCTTGCACGCTCTTGCCGATTACCTCTTCCCTTTCGACACCGAACCAACGCACGAATCCATCGTTCACGGACTGGTACTGCCCCGTCCCGTTCAGGTAATAAATCAGCGCGGGAACCGTATTGCTTACGAGCGCCAACTGCTGCTCGCGGTCGCGAAGAAGGTCCTCGGCGCGCTTCCTGTCGCTGATATCTTGCACCTCGATCACCGTCCCGATCACGGCATCGCCGTCGCTCATGGGGCTGGCGGTGAAATGAACGGGATAAAAACTTCCATCGGGCCGGACGAATACCTCTTCGCCTTCGCTACGGCCGGCCTGCCACGACGCCTTAAGTATTGGACATTCGGAACTGGGATAGGCGCCGCCGCCGGGTCTAGAGTGATGGAGAACTTCATGCAGGTTGCTGCCCAACAAAACCCGCGCCTCGAAGCCGGTGAGTTTTTCCGCCGCCGGATTCACATAGATGCAGCGTTGGCGGTGATCGGTAATGAACAGCGCGACCGCCGCGTTCCGGGTGATCGCTTCGGTGAGGCGAAGTTGTTCGCGCAGGGCAGCTTGGGTCTGCCGCAGTTCCGTGGAGTCGTAGTAATAGCAGATCACTCCGAATTGGCCACCCGGGAGGCGCATCCGGTGCAACTCCCATTCATAACCCTCGACCTCTTGGGTGTCGCCGCGTGGCCGGACGAAATCGCTGGAGCGGAAGGGTTCGCCGCTTTCGAGCGTGTGATGGAAGTGCCGTAGAATCTCCACCGCCACTTCTTCCGGCCACAGAATTCGCATCGCTTCGTCAAAATGGCGTCCCAGTAACGGCCGTACATTCGCGAAGGCTCCATCCTGCGAGCGCCGGTTCATCATCGCGATGCGGAACGAAGAGTCCACGACATAGATGCCGAAGGGAGAGCGCTCGATAAGATCCGAGAGCAACGCTTGGCTATCGGCCGCGCTCTCCTCCGCCCTTTGGCGGCCTAAGGCCAAGCCCGCCATCTGCGCAACGGTCCTAGCCACTCGCAATTCCCAATCGCTCGCTTCCCGCGCTTCGTTGAAGGCGAGGAACAACGACGCCACGGAACTTCGATCTTCGGTTCGTACCGGTTGCGAATGGCAAGCGCGTATCCCATGGCTTGCGCAAAGCGTCTTCCACGATTCCGCCCAGCGGCTGGAGTTGGCGATGTCCGTACACGCCACGGCTTCGCCGGAGTAAATGGCCCGTCCGCAAGTTCCGATGTCCTCGCCGCTAATCTCTAGCCCCGACAGCGGCGCCCGGAACGATTCCGGCAGCGTGGCCGAATATCCCCGCTCTATCTCCGTCCTGTCCTGTCCGGCGCTGATGATGCAAGCGCGCACTCCCGGCGCCAGGCGGCCCACCGCTTCGGTCATGCCGGAAAAGACCTCTTCTATCTTCTTGCCCGAGGCGATGCTCTCCAGCCCCAGACGTTGTTCCTCGCACAACTGCTGTTCGCGCCGGCGCTCGATGGCCTCGGCCCGGGCTTGGGCGTCGCGGATTGCCGTACTGATCGGACCGCGGGCCAGTTCCAGAAAATTGCGGTAGGTTTCGTCCAGAGGAACGCGGCTACCGATACCCGCTATCCAAAATCCCAAGCACTGGCTACCGCTTCCAGACAGAATCGGGAGAATTGCCGCCCGGGCTGGAGGATCGCTCCACGGCCCCGCCGGTACTTCGCCAAAGTGCTTTCGCAGATCCGCCACGATCTCGGTTTCGTTCGTTTGCCTCACGCGCGCGAGCGGCCATGAGCCCTGGGCGCCGGGCGCCAGCGGAATTCGCGCCGGCGCAAATTCCTTGCCGCTCGCCTCGCAGCCGCACTGTGCCACTAGGTGGGCCGCTGGATGGATCGCTAAGCCGGCCGCTGAATGGGCCGCGGACTGCGCCGGCGAATCGCCCGGCAACTCGTCCGGTTTCACCAAGTAAAGCAACGCGAATGGAACATCCTTCGCATTTCGCGATAGCGCCGCGCACGCGCTTTCACAGGCCGCTTCCGCGCTTGGCGCCTGCGCCGTGCGGCTTTGCAGTTCTTGAAGGGTGCGCATGCGCCGTTCGGACACCAGTTTGCCGGTGACCTCGGAAACGGTGGTCAGCACTCCACCGATGCCGCTTGCGGCCGCCTCATCGGGCACGGGGCTATAAACGGCCCGGAAGTAATTCTCCTGAGCGATACCACTCCGTACTATGTGCCATTCCATCTCCTCCGCGCAGGCGGCCGGTCCTCCGTGAAAAGGCGCCTCGATGAGCGGCCCTACCTCGCTCCAGCGCTCGGACCAACAATCGGCGGCCTTCTGGCCGAGCGATGATGGGTGGCCGTCTCCCAAGAGCGAGCGGTAGGCGTCGTTGTAGATCTGCACGTAATCCGGTCCCCAACAAAGCTGCTGCGGGAATTCGTTCGCAAGCATGACGCGAAGCGTCGTTCGCAACGTCGCGGACCAAACAGCCGGTGCGCCTATCGCCGTGGAAGCCCACGGGAAACGTTGGACGCGCTCCGCCATCTCTCCACGGCGGGCGAGAAAGTCGAACCTCTCAGACAAATATGTGACTCCTTCCCCCTACCAATAAGTAAATCGACTTGCGCCCGCTTCACCCGGATTGGATAAGGCACACGCCACGGAGACTGAACCCCGCAGCGGCAAGCGCGCGGTTAGCCTGGACCGCTTCCTAGATGGAATTACGACCTGACGGGTTTCGCGGTGGCGAAAAGAAACGTTTCTAGCCGCTGCGTCCCCTTTCCGCGTGTCACCGCCGCCACATCATTTCTTCGCTTTCGCGGCCGGCTTCCGGCTGGGCCATCCTTTCCTCATCTCTTCGTACGCCTCAGGCGTAATGGTGGTCTCGCGCTCGGGCCTGCTTTTGCCCCTCGCCTTTCGCCGGTTGATATTCGCGGTGAGTGAGTTTTTCTTTTCGGCCATGCCCAATTCGTCTGCACTTCGGCTGCCAGAATCGGCTGCGCTCGCGCCCCTGAGATGGCCGTAACTTCCTGGGAGCGACTCAATCTACCAATCGAATTCGAACTCAAGGAGAAAGTGATGCATTCCGAAGCCGCCAACCAATCGTCAAAAGCCAACCAGCCGTCCCAAGCGAACCCAAACGCCGAACACCGCGAAGGCCCAATCGCGCGAGCGATCGAACAGCGAACCGCCAAGATCCCATCCGATGCCTTCCTCTGGGCGTCACTGGCCTCGATGGGCGCGTCGCTCGCGCTCGAATTATCGGGCCGCGATAAGGCCGCGAACTTCGTCGCGCACTGGGCGCCAACGCTCCTGGTTCTTGGGCTTTACAACAAGGTCGTGAAACTTCACGGCTCTGATCCGGCCGGCGCGGCCTAGCCGTCCCATCGATACTCCAGGCGCCGCACTTCGAGGCGCGCGGGCGCGTGATTCCCGCGGTCCGGCCGGCCTGCCGTCCTGATACGTTAGACTCGCGAAAGAGCAGTGTCGGTCCATGCTTTCTCATCTATTCCCGGAGGATCGGCGGCGGGTGGCCGCGCGTCTTGGCCTACTCTTGTCGCTAGTCCCGTAGGCCTTTTCTTCTCGATCTATCTCGCGATCTTGGGTTCGCAGTACATTCTTTTGCCGGCCCCTCGGATGGAGATGTATTCCGTTGCGACGGATCCGCGCGGATGGCTCTACACACTGGTCGGCGTCGCGCTCCTTTGGACCTCGATCACCACCTCACCGCGGCTCGGCGTTGTGGCAAACTTCGTGGCCGCGCTGTTGATTCTTTGGACGGCTCTGACCTTTCTGGCTAACGGCGTGGTGGGAGGCGGGTTGGGCCATGGTTTCGGCGCGTTGTTTCTCCTTCTCGACACCTCCCCGCGCATACGCGGCCGTCTGGCCCCCGTAAACTTATTAGGCCTCTGTTTGAGCGTGATCCCCCTTTGTGTCGGCGTCCACGCTCTCTTTAACCCGGCCGTCATACCGTCGATTCCTCGCATCGGCTTAAGCGGCCAAGCGGTCGCGCTTACGTTTTCCGTTGCCGGAGCGTTTGCCGTCCATGCGAATCTACGTGGTCTGGAGCGCCCGCGAATTTGGGCCCACGCTCTTCTCGGGGTTGTCCTCTTGCTCTTCCACGGAGCGCTGGGCTTTTGGGTGTCCTCGTCGATGTTCCTAGAGGGCGGCGCCACACTCTTCCGGTCGGTCGCCACGATGGCGCTTCCCTTCTGGGAGAAGAGGAATGCGGGGCTCAGTTTATTCACCCTCCGCTTGCGGGTTGGCGCCGCGCTCGGCACCGCGTCCTTCCTCGGATGTCTGGTGGGCGCATATTGTCTGCTTCTTGCGCTGCACGTCTCCCGTAACGACGATGAACTTCGTCCGGTTCGTATTCTCGCTCAGTGGATTGTGCTTTCCTCCGCCTTGCTCGCCGCGTTGATTGGGGCGTGGATGGCTACTGGTTTGCGCGCGAGTTTGGAGCGAATCATAAGGCCGAATCCTCAAGACGATGTGGCCAAGTTTGGCATCGATGAACTGGACGCCGTGGCCTCCTTTGTACGCGACACTTCCCGCTTGCGGCGTCTTCATGAGTTGGCGTCGCGCTCCATACGCATCGAGGACCGGGCTTCGCTCCTGCAAGAAATTTTGACTTCGGCGGTGGCGATCGGTGAGGCCGATGGCGGTGAGATCCGGTTGCGTGGAAGCCGTGGCGATCTGACTCGTGAAGCTAGCGTTGGGATTGCCGGGAACGCGCCCCTTAGCGCCGCCGCGCCGCGGATTACCCCTCTGGACACTCGATCCGGCGCCAACTTGGGAGAGATTGCGCTTTATTACACGACGCCCAGAGAATTCAGCGATCAAGACGTCCGCTTCGCCGGCCTCCTTGCGCGCCAAGCCGCGGATCTGCTTGAGAAGGCGGACGCGGACGCCGAGCTTCGCGAATCCAATCGCGCCTTGGCCCGCGCGAACCGGGATCTAAGCCACTTCGCCTTCGCCGCGAGTCATGACTTGCAAGAACCGTTACGCATGGTGAGCGCCTATTCGGAACTCTTGATTGCCAGCCTGCCGGAACCCGTGTCCAAGCATATGGCGGAGTGCGTAAGGGTCATTACCGAGGGCAACCAAAGAATGTCGGCGCTGCTGAAGGATCTCCTTGCCTACACGCAGATCTCCATGGGCGGCGGGAAAGATGTCGAGATGGAGGAGTTTTCCTTGGACGGCGCACTGCGCGAAGCGCTCGCGAATTGCCAATTGGCTCTTCGCGATGTGAACGCAATCGTGCACGCCGCCGAACTTCCCGCCGTCCATGGGGTGCGCTCCTACTTCGTGCGGCTCTTTCAGAATCTGATTGCCAACGCCGTCAAATACCGGTCGGCGGATCCGCTTGAAATCCGGATCGACTCGCGCGTCGAGGACGGCTCCTGCAGGGTGAGTTTGCAGGATAACGGAATAGGCGTCGCGCCCGAATATCACGAGCGAATCTTCGGGGTCTTCACTCGCCTCCATGGCCAAGAGATTCCCGGCACGGGAATGGGCCTCGCAATCTGTCAACGTATTGTCGAGCGCCACTCCGGCAAAATTTGGGTGGAGTCGCAAGGGGGAAGCGGAGCCCGCTTCTGCTTTGAGATTCCGGTTCGTTTCCGGACAGGCTGACGGCCGTGGCTGAAGAAACCATTCCGTCCGCCGCGATTTTTCTTCTTAAAGCTCATCGGAAGTCTTACGCGATCGGCTGTTCTTGCGGTATTGGGTTCCTCTGTAATCCTCGTTCCGGCACTTGACTGACGCCCACCGTGCGGCAAGGCATGGATAATCAAGGGCATGCGAAGTTTGGTCAAGGCCTGGAAGGCCCACCCGTTCGGTGAGGGAAAAAGCGAGCCGGAAAGCTACCCGGCACCGCAACGGATCGAGACGTTTGGAGGGGCGGTGGAAGTGGAGTGGGAAGAGCGGGATTCGGTGAGCCTGCATGGCGCCTTGGCGTACTTCATCGAGTTTTCGAAAGAGAGCGGCTTGTGGAAGAACTTCGTGGAGGAGTGTCCGCTGAGATACAGCCGTGCGCCTGCATGGCGCAGTTCGCCAGTGGGTGAAAGTCCCACCCCAGGAGGTATCGGTATGACTGGGTAGCTGACGAGCGGCTTAGCTTGGTAACGAGCTGGGCTGGAGCCTCGTGACAAAGTCCGCGCAAGGCGGATGAGCAAAACCGCAGGCCGTAACTTACGTGAAGCTTGAGCAGGCCTCGAAACATAAGATGTGGATGCCGACCGGCCGGTTGTACCGGGAAGGCCAGTGCGCGCGGGGAAGAGCCAGACGCGGGAGCGCGTCGAAGACCAACCGATAAGCACCCAAGCGATCCACCGGGGTAGGAAGCACGGCATGCGCGGAAGGTGAACTGGGTTAATCAGGGAAGCCCGGAGTCAGTGGAATCAGATTCCAACGCCGTCAATACGGGCGGCGGCTGGCTTGGGCCTCGGAAAGGGTCATAGTAGCGAGGAATCCGCGTAACGGCGGAGGAGCGAAGGGCCCTTACTTCAGACAAGCGGACCAGAACGGCAAGGGATAGGTGATTGACGATGAGTCTAACAACGCCACTTCAGATTCAGACGCTGCAATGGAAGCTCTACGAGAAGGCGAAACGGGAACCGGACTGCCGATTCCATTCGCTCTCCGACAAGATCATGCGAAGCGATGTTCTGGCCCACGCCTACGAATGCGCGAAAGCCAATCGTGGTGCGCCCGGGGTCGACGGAGAGACCTTCGCAATGATCGAGGCGGAATGGCGGGAGGCTTGGCTGAACGGTTTGGAGCGGGAACTCCGTACCCAAACGTATCGGGCACAGCCCGTTCTGCGAGTGATGATACCGAAGCCGGATGGAGGGGAGCGGCCACTGGGGATCCCGACGATTCGGGACCGCGTGGTGCAAACCGCCGCAAAGCTGTTGCTGGAGCCGATTTTCGAAGCGGACTTAGAGCCGAATGTATACGGCTACCGTCCGGGCCGGAGTGCGCTCGGTGCAGTAGACCAGGTGAGATATCTTCTTCGCTCACGGTACACGGATGTAGTTGATGCCGATTTGTCAAAATACCTCGACACGATCCCTCATGCGGAACTGCTCAAGGGCGTGGCGCGGCGTATTGCCGACGGTTATGTGCTGCGTCTGATCAAGATGTGGCTGACGGTTCCGGTGGAAGAACGCGACGAAAGTGGACGGAGGCGATGGTCCGGCGGGAAAGAGCACAAGCGGGGCACGCCGCAAGGCGGCGTGATCTCGCCGCTGCTCGCGAACGTCCACATGAATCGCTTCGTCAAGCATTGGCGGCAGCAAGGGATGGACGACAAGTACAAGGCGCGGATCGTTAACTATGCGGACGACTTCGTGATTCTCAGCCGCGGTCACGCGGAAGAGGCGCGGGATTGGGCGCAGACGACGCTGAGCCGTATCGGCCTGACCTTGAATGAACGGAAGACTGTCATCCGTGATGCGCGGTCTGAGACGTTTGATTTTCTCGGCTACAGCTTTGGACTCCGGCGCTGGTGGGAAGGCGATGTCCATATGGCGGCCTGGCCATCGGCGAAGAGTCTGGTGCGAGTCCGAGGGAAAGTGAGTCAGGTCCCACGTCGGGGAAGAACTGAGCCTTGGCCCGAGATCCGGGATGAACTCAATCTCCTCCTGCGCGGCTGGCAAAATTACTTCTGCTATGGGACGTTGGCTCGCGCTTACGGAGCGATCAACGAACATGTGCAGAGTCGAGTTCGGAGCTTCTTGCAACGGCGGCACCGCCACACGCAGGGGCGGGGGACTGTGAGTTGGCCGAAGCTGACCGTCTACGGCGAACTGGGAGTCCACTGGCTGAGCCGCGCATGCCGTGTGAGCCTGTCGTGAAGTCTGCCCGAAAGCCGGAGCGGGAGATCCGCACGTCCGGTTTGATGAGCGGGGATAGGAAACGGGCGGCTGCCAGTAGGTCCCGCACCGCGCCTATCCTCGACTCTACCGTTCAAGAAAGGACGGCCCTCGCATGTGTACCACGCGATGGTGTTGACCCGGGCGCAACTGGTGCTCAACGTGGACGTGCAGGCGGGCAACCAGACGTCCAGCGTCTACGCGCAGCCGGGAATTTTGGGCTGGCTGGACTCGCGCCCCTTGTCGCAACAGCCCTGGCTAGTGCGGGGCGATATCGGTTACGGCAGCGATGAGATGATCGCGGCGTGCGAGGCGCGCCAATTGCGCTACTTGTTCAAGCTCAAGAAGAGCAAGGGCGTGGAGAGATTGGTGCTGGGCTTGGCTAAGCAGCAGGACGAGGCGGGCTGGAGGGATGCTGGACAAGGATGGGAGGCGGCGAGGGCGAACATTCGCTTGCAGGGTTGGGGACGGGATAGAAACGTGGTGGTGCTGCGGCGTTTGCTGGCCCATCCGCCGGTGGAAGAGGAGAGCAACGGGCAAGCTTGCTTGCCGGGACTGAACGTAGAGTGGGGCGGCGCTTGGTACGAGCATGCGGTGCTGGTGACCAATTGGGAAGAATCCGACATGCTCACCATCGCGCAGATGTACCGGGACCGGGCGGGGACCGAGAACCTCTTCGACGGTATCCGGCCAGCCAACCCCCATCAGGCTGCGAGGGTGCTCTTGGTCGAATATTTGCGCGCCAGCCAACGAGCTGGCGTGAGCTCTGAGAGTTCG
>VFQR01000245.1_pt1 | contig 100155 bp, 85 predicted proteins | sample 3512321 | NCBI WGS metagenome assembly VFQR01 (sample SAMN10412374, study PRJNA504923) | tailings metagenome | isolation source: Relicate 3 Philex TSF1 revegetated site | place: Philippines: Tuba, Benguet | collected 2017-08-29 | reverse complement strand
GCACCTCAATGGTGCATCCATCTTGTTCCGATACCCTCATACTCGACTGGGCAGAGCGGTACCAGCTTTTGCCGGGCATGATCAATACCCCACAGTATTTGCAGCTTTTCGAAGATTGGAAAGGTACACCCTATCGCTATGGTGGTAGCTCGCGGAAAGGAATTGATTGTAGTGGATTTGTGAGCATGTTGTACGATTCGGTGCATCGCATCGTACTGAATGGCGGTTCGGCTGACATTTTCAAGCAGGTAACCCCGGTGGCCAAGGAAGAATTGCAAGAAGGCGATCTGGTGTTTTTCCGCATCCACAAAAAGCGCATATCGCATGTGGGCTTGTATTTGAGCAACGACAAGTTTATTCATGCTACTACCCGTGGGGGTGTGATGATCAACGACTTGAAAGAGCCATACTACAAGCGTTATTTCTACAAAGCCGGCCGATTACCTGAACTGCACCCTAGTCCTGCGACTTCCGATTCTACGGCTTCCGAAACAGGTTCTTGAGGGCGCTGTGGATATTGCCGTATTGGAATTTAAATCCCGTCTGTAAAATTTTGTCATTCGAAACTTGTTGACCGGTAAGCACAGTACTGGCCATTTCGCCCAAGAGTAAGCGCAATACCAAGCCGGGAACCCATAACCAAACCGGCCTATTGAGTTGGCGACCAATGGCGCGCATAACGGTATGGTGCTGTTCGGGTATGGGAGCAACTCCGTTGTAAATTCCGGTGTGTTCGGGATGATCAAGCAGATGCAAGAAAAGTCGACATAAATCGTCGATGTGAATCCAGCTCATAGATTGAGTGCCTCTTCCGAGCACACTACCGGCAAATAGGCGTATAGGTAACGCCATTTTAGGTAAGGCACCTCCCTCAAGCGATAGCACAATACCAATACGAACGATGCTCAGGGGTAGGAATGTCGACAATTGCTGGTTCTCCTTTTCCCAGGCTACACAAATTTCAGCCAAGAAATCGTCTCCAGAGGCGTCGTCTTCGGTACATAGCCGATTTTGTACATCGCCATAGTAGCCTACAGCCGAAGCTGCAATACACGATTTGGGTTTGTTGTCGAGTTGGGCGATGCTTTGTGCGAGCAAGCGGGTTCCAAGCACACGGCTATTGATTAATTCCTTTTTGCGGCTAGGGGTCCAGCGAGCATCAGCTATTCCTGCACCAGCCAGGTGAATAACGTGGTCTACACCAGCGAAAGCAGCCTCATCGAGGTAACCAGCATTGGGGTCCCAACGAAAGCAAGGCACAGCACTTTGGAGGTTTTCCTTTCGGCCAAGATGTGCCACTTGATCGCCACGTTCGAGCAATAGTTGTGTGAGCCGATGCCCGAGTAAGCCACTACCACCTGTAATTAGAATTTTCGCCATACTGGGTAAAACGACAAACTTAGCTGCTTGTTTGGCCACGAACAACTGGATTGTTAAGTTTTAGTTGGCTGGCTTGTTTATTTGGAATTGTGGATGCTTTTGAAGATAATCGCGGCATGTCGGAGTTTGTGTATGATGTTGTGATTGTTGGTGCTGGTCCAGCAGGTTCTTGTGCAGCTTTGGAATTGGCGAAACACAACTTTAGCGTAGCGCTGCTCGACAAATCAACTTTTCCTCGCGATAAAATCTGTGGCGATTTTGTTGCGGGCAAAGGCATACGCGCTTTGAAAGAAATTAGCCCTTTGGCTTATGAACGGGTATTGACTTTTTCAGAGAAGGCGGCGAATAAATCAACGCATCTTTATCTGGGCAACTTTGAGCCACTTTTGTTTCATTGGACCTTGCCCAGCTTCACCATCAAACGGGAGCATTTCGATAATCTCTTACTTGAAGAAGCCCTGGCCACCAAAAAACTTGATTTTTTTCCAGGTGATGGGGTAAAGACCATTTCTCGCAGCGAAGAGCTTATGCTTATTACTACCCAAAAATGCAAAAACTATCGTGCAAAATTGGTGATAGGAGCCGACGGGGCGCATTCGGTGGTAGCTCGGCAGTTGGTAGGTTTTCAAATCGATAGGGAACATTACGGTGGATCGGTTAGGGCCTATTTTACCGGCGTACAAAACATACAAGCTGCTATCAACGAGGTGTATGTGCACAAAGCGGTGGTGCCTGGCTACTTTTGGCTATTTCCACTGAGCGATACCACGGCCAATGTGGGCGTGGGCATGCATAGTCGGCATATTGCCGCACATAAAGTGGATTTGAAAGCATTGTTTCATCGTTTTATCGAAGAAAACCCGGTATTGAAGTCGAAACTTGGTAACGCCACTATGCAGGGATCGCTTTCGGGTTTTGGGTTGCCTTTTTTCTCTAAAAAATTCACCATCCACGGCGATGGTTTTATGCTTACCGGTGATGCGGCAAGTTTCATCGACCCCACGAATGGCGAGGGCATAGAATTGGCTATTGTGAGCGGACAAATAGCTGCTCAAACGGCTGTTAAGGCGTTGATTGCCCAAGATTTTTCAGCGAGCAGCTTGGCAGAATATACCGAGAGGGTTCATCAAAAATGGTGGAAGCAAATGCATAGAAAAGCCCAAATCGTAAAATGGGTAGACGACAAATACTGGCTCGTTCATTTTGTAGGTTGGTTAGCCTTTCGATGGAAGTTTTTTGCGCGCTTTTTAAAGAAACAAGTGTGAGCCGTAGAATCGGCTCAAATCTTACGGAAAAACGCATTATGTTGCAGATGCAACATAAATCTTTGCCAAATTCGCTGAAACTGTGCTTTTGATGGTAGCAAACAGGTAAATTGCAGGAGTTGCTTCTTACCTTTGCACCACCAAATGCTGATCTGATGGATAAATTTTCCTATCTCTCGAATGCCGATCCGGTTGTAATCGACCAATATTATCAGCTCTACCGCGAAAATCCCGATCAGCTCGATACAGGTTGGCGGAAGTTTTTCGAAGGATTTGAGTTTGCTCAAATACATGGCGGGTCAGCATCGGGCGGGGATGTTAGCAATGAACACATGCAAAAAGAAATTCATGTGGTTCATCTCATCCATGCCTATCGCTCACGGGGTCATTTGCTGTCTACCACCAACCCGATTCGTCCCCGAAAAGATCGTCAGCCGGGCCTCGAACTTCGATTTCACGAACTCAGCGATGCTGATTTAGACACTCGCTTTGCGAGCGGTTCGCTCATCGGTTTACCCAACGGTACGCTGCGGGAAATTGTCGATCGCCTCAAGTCGATTTATTGCCGTTCAATCGGCATAGAGTATATGCACATCCGCAATACCGAGATTCGCGACTGGTGCAAATCGAAATTTGAAAAAGAAGCACATCATTACGATTTCACTGTCGAGAAGAAGAAGCGCATCTTAAACAAGCTCAACGAAGCCGTCGCTTTTGAGAGCTTTTTGCATAAAAAATATGTCGGCCAAAAGCGCTTCTCGCTCGAAGGTGGCGAAAATACCATCCCTGCACTCGATGCAGTAATTCAAAAAGGGGCGGAGCTTGGCATCGATGCCGTTGCCATTGGCATGGCGCACAGAGGCCGATTAAATGTACTCGCCAACATTCTAGGAAAAACGTACGAGTACATCTTCAACGAATTTGAAGGCAATGTAAACCCCGATCTAAGCTTCGGCGACGGTGACGTGAAATATCACCTCGGTTTTAGCTCTCAGGTTGATACCCTTGCTGGAAAGAAGGTAGCGCTCGACTTGGTGCCCAATCCTTCACACCTCGAAGCAGTTGACCCCGTTCTTGAAGGGTTTGTACGCGCCAAGGCCGATTTATTATACAATAAAGATTACAATCGCATCCTTCCGGTGCTTATCCACGGTGATGCTGCTCTCGCTGGACAAGGTGTGGTGACCGAAGTGGCCCAAATGTCACAGCTCAAAGGCTTCCACACGGGAGGCTCGTTGCATTTTGTGATCAACAACCAAATAGGCTTCACCACCGATTTCGACGACGCACGGAGCTCCGACTATTGCACCGCCGTGGCCAAAGCCATCGATGTGCCAGTGCTACACGTGAATGGCGACGATGCCGAGGCCGTGACTTTTGCCGTTGAATTTGCCATCGCTTTCAGGCAGCAGTTTCATCTCGATGTATTCGTGGATATGCTGTGCTATCGTCGCCATGGCCACAACGAATCCGACGAACCTAAGTTTACGCAACCCCAACTGTACGGACTTATCGAAAAGCACCCGAACCCAAGGGAGGTATACCAGAAAATGCTCATTGCCCGCGGCGACATCGACGAAAAGTTGGCGCATCAAATGGAAGAGGATTTCAAAAATCTGCTGCAAGACCGCCTCAACTTGGTAAAACAGAATGCCGTGCCTTACAAGCCGCATGCCCTCGACAAAGAGTGGGAAAACATGCGCAAAGCGAATTACGAAGATTTTGAGCAATCGCCCGAAACCAAGGTGACAAAAAAGGCCTTGGATGAAGTGATTCAGGCACTTACCACTGTACCCGAAGGTTTCAAGCCTATCAAAAAAGTGCAAAAAGTGCTCGAAGAACGCGCAGAACTTTTTGCTTCGGGTACCATCAACTGGTCGATGGGCGAATTGTTGGCCTACGGGACCATGCTCACCGAAGGACGCAAAGTTCGCATTACAGGTCAGGATGTTATGCGCGGTACTTTCTCGCATCGTCATGCCGCGGTACGCGATGAAAACACGAATGAAGTATACATCAACCTCAACAACATACGCGAAAAGCAAGGCCGCTTCAGTATCTATAACTCGCTCTTGAGTGAATATGCGGTACTTGGATTTGAATATGGCTATTCCATGGCATCTCCCAATGTGCTCACGATTTGGGAAGCACAGTTTGGCGATTTTGCGAACGGTGCGCAAACCATTATCGATCAGTTTATCTCTTCGGGTGAATCGAAATGGCGCAAAAGCAACGGTATCGTGATGCTGTTGCCGCATGGCTACGAAGGTCAGGGCCCTGAGCACTCCAACGCTCGACCTGAACGCTTTCTTCAGCTGGCAGCCGAATTGAATATGGTGGTGGCCAACGTCACTACGCCAGCCAACTTTTTTCACCTCCTACGTCGCCAGCAGTGCTGGGACTTCCGTAAGCCGCTTATCGTGATGTCGCCAAAGGCGTTGTTACGTCACCCGCAATGTATTTCAAGCGTAAGCGAACTTACCGACAGTAAATTCCACGAAATCATCGACGATAGTTTTGTTGATCTGAAGAAGGTAAAGCGGGTGCTGTTGTGTACCGGTAAAATTTACTATGATTTGCTTGCCCGTCAACAACAGGAAAAGCGAAAAGACATTGCCGTGGTCCGTATAGAGCAACTTTATCCGATGGCCGAAGGGCAGCTGCAAGCTATTTACGATAAGTACGCCAAAGCAGAGTTTTATTGGGTACAAGAAGAGCCTAAAAATATGGGTTATTGGACCTATATGCTACGTTACGACCTCAATCATCACCTGGAGCTCATTAGCCGAAAGAGCAGTGCTTCACCAGCAACAGGTTATGCCAAAGTGCACGAGCGAGAGCAGCAAGACATCATCAATAAAGCATTTACACTTTAATCGATATACCGTATGGCTATTGAAGTAAAAATACCAGCCTTAGGCGAATCCATAAGCGAGGTAGTAATCGCCAAGTGGTTAAAAAAAGACGGCGACTTCGTTAAGATGGACGAAGTGTTGTGTGAGCTCGAAACCGACAAGGCGACCATGGAACTGAATGCCGAGCAGGCGGGAGTTCTGAAAATTATTGCCGCTGAAGGAGCAACGTTGGCCATTGGCGACGTGGTTTGCTCGCTCGACACCAGTGCAAGTGCTCCAGTAGCGGCGGCTGCAACTGCTGCTCCAGCCGAAGCAACTGCTCCAGCACCTGTCGCAGCAGCAGCACCTACCAAAGGCGATTCGTACGCAGCAGGACATCCTTCGCCTGCCGCCTCGAAAATTTTGGCAGAAAAAGGTATCGAGCCAACGGCCGTATCGGGTTCAGGTAAGGATGGACGTATTACGAAAGAAGACGCTTTAAACGCCCAACCGACACCAAAACCTACGGCTCCAGCTGCAGCCCCAGCAAGTCCAGCAGCAACCCCAGCGCCTGTACCGGGTAGTCGCGGTCAACGTCGCGAGCGCATGACGCAGCTTCGCAAAACTGTAGCACGCCGCTTAGTAGCTGTAAAAAGTGAAACAGCTATGCTCACCACATTCAACGAGGTGAACATGGGGCCATTGATGGAACTTCGTGGCAAGTACAAGGATAAATTCAAAGAGAAGTACGGCGTTAACCTCGGCTTTATGTCGTTTTTCACGCGTGCAGTTTGTTTGGCGCTAAAAGAATTCCCTGGCGTTAATGCCATGATCGATGGCGATGAAATTGTTTACAACGATTTCTGCGACATTAGCATCGCTGTATCTGCCCCTCGTGGATTGGTTGTGCCGGTGGTGCGAAACGCCGAAAACATGGGTTTACACGAGATAGAAGCGGAAATTGGCCGCCTAGCTAAAAAAGCACGCGAAAATGCACTTACCATCGAGGAAATGACCGGGGGCACTTTCACCATTACCAATGGAGGTGTTTTTGGCTCCATGCTGAGCACGCCGATCATCAACGCGCCACAATCGGCCATCCTGGGCATGCACAACATCGTCGAACGCCCAATTGCCCTCAACGGTGAAGTGGTCATCCGGCCAGTCATGTACATTGCCCTGAGTTACGACCACCGCATAATTGATGGTAAAGAATCCGTTAGCTTTCTGGTGCGGGTAAAGGAATATCTAGAAGATCCAGCACGGATGCTCATCGGAATATAACCAAAACAAAAGCCCGAACAACTGTTCGGGCTTTTTTGTGTTATCGTCATTTTTAAAATTTGTGCTTAAAAATTGATAGTTTGTAAATGCTATAGCAGTTAGCTAACTTGTAGTTTTGTTAACTTGTAAGAGAACAAAACTGTAACCTGTGTCGAATAAAGTCCGGTATTGCCCCAATTGCAATAAAGGAGGCAAAATAATGCCAGTCACCAAAGAGGTGAGCAACCCTTTTTGGAGAGCCTATCAATGTCAATCGTGTCATTGGAGAGGCGACATGATTCGATTCATCAGAAAACAATCGAAACTTGGGATTTTTCTTACGAAAGGAGCAATAATAAGTCTTTTCGTTGTTGCCATCTGGGTGTTAATTGAACTTTTCCAATTTTTACCCGAGTAGTTTATCAGCTCTTCTCTTGAGAAGGTGCTATTCCGAAAAACTTTTTATACGAATAAGAAAAGTAGCTTAAGCTATTGAATCCCGTTGTGGCCGCAATGTCGGATAGCGTTCCGGTTTTTTTCTCAATCATTTTTCGAGCCTTCTCCAGTCGATATTCCCGAATGAGCTCATTGAGGTTTTTGTTGATAGTCGTCTTCAACTTGCGCTGGATGGTCGACTTGCTGATGCCAATTTCTGAGGCAATCAAATCCACCGAAAGATTATAGTCGCTCATGCGTGCTTCGATAATTTGAATGATCTTTTTGACCAGCACCTCATTTTTCGATTCGGCTTCAATTTCACCTGGACTAATCATGGCCTTACGAACCAGTCTTTTTTGCTTTTCGATGAGGTTATTGGCTCTTATCAGCAGCTCATCGGCACTAAATGGTTTGTTGATGTAATCGTCGGCACCAAGTTGTAAGCCATGGATACGTGAGTCCAACATGGTTTTAGCGGTGAGCAAAATAACCGGGATAAGCTCTGTATTCGGGTTTCTGCGCAAGCGTTCTAACAGCTCAAAACCATCCGCTTCGGGCATAATGACATCCGAAATAATCAAATCTGGCTTGGTTTGAACGGCCAATTCGTAGGCGATTTCACCGTTTTCGGCACCGCTCACCTCGAAAGCTTGGCTTTCGAAAAGCTCGATGATGTTTTCGCGCAAATCGCGCTCGTCTTCCACGATAAGTATTTTGCTCATAGGTTTAATTCAATGTAAAATACAGTTTTTTGATGCGGAACAGAAGTATACCAAATCTTACCCCGATGCAGCGTCACAAATTCTTGACTAATCACTAGCCCTAACCCTGTACCTTGGAATTCAGTGGTATTTGAACCGCGGTAGAATGATTCAAAAATGCGATTTTTTTCGTTCTTAGGAATACCTATTCCAAAGTCAGTAATGCTAATCAATACCTTATCTATCAAGTAGTTCAAATGCACTTGAGGATTAGGCTTACCGATTGAGAATTTTAAGGCATTCGACAGTAAATTCGATATGGCGTGGTGCATCAGCTGCCTATCGATACTCACTTCTTTAGGAAGGCCACTGTAGCTGAACTCAGGTATTCTACCGTCGCTTTCGTTACTGAAACTGGCTTCGATTAATTCGTTGACAAATTCAATCAAGTCGGTCGATTCAACTTTCATCTTGCTGCTGCCTGCCTCGAGCTTTCCGAGTAGCAAAATGTCGTTCATCAGGGTAGTTACTTTCCCAATTTCGTTCCGAATTCGATTATAATGCTTGTCAAGCTTACCAGCTGTTTCCTCTATCGGACGTTTGCTGTAGTATTCTAGCAAATCTAAACTCGATTGTATGGTAGCTAAGGGTGTTCTGAATTCATGCGATGCCATCACAATAAAGCGTGACTTTAAATCGCGGAGCTCTTTTTCTTTTTCGAGCGCTTTCTTCATCTCCTGCTCCGCGAGCATGCGTTCGGTTATATTTCGCGTGCTGGCCTGTAGGCCATAAGCCAATTTTTCGCGTATCACCACATAACGGACTACCGACTCCACCCAAATTCCTTGACCTTCTTTGTGTAGTAGGCGATATTGCACTTTAACGGCTTTATCTCGCTCTTGTAATTTTTCAATTACCTCTTCGAGTACCCGCTCTCTGTCTTCGGGATGAACAAAAGCAAATGGGTTTTTTCCGATTACTTCCTCGGGTGTATATCCAATTAATTCTTGTATGGAGTTTGAAGCAAACGATATCTCTCCGTCTTGGGTGTGCTGCGTGACCAAGTCGGTTATGTTCTCCGATATCAATCGGTATTTGAACTCATTTTCGATGAGTTTAAGCTGTGCTTCTTTGCGCAATTGAATGTCGGTTATGGTGCCTCTATAGCCGACAAATATCCCTGCTCCATCAAATCTTTTGGCACCGTGCATGCTCACCCATATGGGTTTGCCATCTTTTCGTAAATACCTAAACTCCTGCGTAACCGAGGCAGTATTTCGTTTTGAAATCTGTTGAGTTACTTGTGGCACTACTGCTTCATCTTCCACAAAAACATACTCCGACCCCCTCCTGCCAAGCGATTCTTCGATGGCATAGCCAGTTAGGTCGGTCCACGCTTTATTCAAAAAGGTAAACCGCCCTTCTTCATCTGTCTCAAAAATGACTTCATTTAAATTGTCTACCAATTCTCGGTATTGCCGTTCATTGTTGGCCAATCTTTCTTCAAACTGCCGACGTTCGGTAATATCCCAATCAGAGCCGCCTAGACGTACGGGTTTTCCGTGAATGTCCCATTCAGCGGCCGACCTGCTGGCAACCCATCGGTATTCTCCTGAGGAATGTTGCACGCGATAGGTGGTATCAAGATTCCCATATCCCTTTTTCAAGTAAGCTTCGATTTCTGTGGTCAGTTTTTCTCGGTCGTCGGGATGCACCAAGGTTAGATACAGTTCGTAGTCCAAGCTGTCGTCTCCCAAATTATTGAAGCCGAACAAATCCCGCCATTGTCTGCTCACGAAGGTTTTTCCGGTGACTAAATCCAACTCCCAAATACCATGTTGTGAACCCCGTAAAGCGAGCTCGTATTTACTGTTTTTCTCTCGTAAGGCTTGCTCTAACTCATGTCGGCGAAATACGATGCCAATACCACCTGCAACGGTTTGAAGGGTGGCAATTTCCGAGTCGGTCCAGATGCGCTCAGTCGTGCAGTCGTCGTAACCGATAAACCCCCACAACCGTGTTCCAGAAAAAATGGGTAGAAACAAATAACTCAATATTTCCTGTGCTTCCATGATGGCACGGTGTTCATCGGGACTTTCTCGCACCAGTCCTGAGACAGCATTTCCCTGACTTAACTCACCATACAATCCAGGGAGTATGTCGTAGCTCACCAATTGGAGGTCGGGGTTATCAATTTGTTCACTTATACCACTTTTTGCCCATTCGTACATTTGTCGCATATAGGCGTGCCCCGACTCTTTGTACACATTCGAAAAAATGTAACATCGATCCACTCCCGTACATGCACCGAGAATATGAACTACCATGGGCATGGCTTCTTCGGGTTGATGTGCGTTCAATAGCAGTTGCGTGGCAGAGGTGATGCCCTCTAAAAGCCTCGCCTGCATCTTGCTTGCATCTAATTCGATTGTAGTTCCCGACATAATTTGCTCCTCCGAAATATACACAGAACTGAACAATCGACGTGATTTAGCCCTCGTTTTTAGATGGAATGCCGTATTTTTGCGCTTCAATTCTTTGCATTATGTCGCAATTTGACGTTACGGTAATCGGTTCTGGACCTGGTGGATATGTAGCTGCCATTCGTTGTGCTCAACTTGGCCTAAAAACTGCCCTTGTTGAGCGTTATGCTACTTTAGGTGGTACCTGCTTGAATGTAGGATGTATTCCGTCGAAAGCCATGCTCGATTCATCGGAGCATTACCACAATGCAGCGCATACGTTCAAAACACACGGCATTGAGTTAGATAACCTCAAAATCAACCTTCCTCAACTGGTAGCCCGTAAAAACGACGTGGTAAAACAAAATGTCGACGGCATTGCCTACCTCATGAAGAAAAATAAAATCACGGTCTTCACTGGTCATGGTAGCTTGGTTGATAAAACTACCGTGGTAGTCAATAAGGCCGACGGCAGCAGTGAACAGTTTACGAGCAAGAATATCATACTCGCCACAGGCTCTAAACCGTCAGCCATTCCAGGTGTTGAAATCGACAAAAAGCGCATCATCACCAGTACCGAGGCGCTAAACCTGCCCGAAGTACCTAAGCACATGGTTGTGATTGGAGGCGGAGTCATTGGCATGGAACTCGGCTCGGTATATGCTCGCTTGGGAGCGAAAGTGTCGGTGGTAGAATTTACCGATTCGCTTATACCCACCATGGATGCCACCATGGGCAAGGAGCTTCAAAAGGTACTGGCCAAGTTGGGTTTCGAGTTCTACTTTGGCCATAAAGTCACCGGTGTAGTTACCAAGGGCAAACAAACCATTGTCACCTTCGAAGACTTGAAAACTGGCGAACAAAAAGAACTGAAGGCCGACTATACATTGGTTTCGGTAGGACGCCGACCGTATACCGATAAACTCGGACTCGAGAACGTAGGCATTGTGCTCGATGAACGAGGTCGTATTCCAGTGAATGAGAAACTTGAAACTGCCGTATCGGGCATATACGCGATAGGCGACGTAGTGAAAGGAGCCATGCTTGCACACAAGGCCGAAGAAGAAGGCGTTTTTGTAGCCGAGCTCATCGCTGGTCAACATCCGCATATCAACTACTTGCTCATTCCCAATGTGGTTTATACTTGGCCTGAAGTAGCGGGTGTTGGATATACCGAGAAAGAACTTAAAGACAAGGGAATTCCATTTAAAGCAGGAAGTTTTCCTTTCAAGGCAAGCGGACGTGCGCGCGCATCGATGGATACCGATGGTTTAGTGAAAGTACTTGCACATCAGCAAACCGATGAAATTTTAGGTGTACACATGATTGGTCCACGTGTGGCCGATATGATTGCCGAAGCAGTTGTGGCGATGGAGTTCCGCGCATCAGCCGAGGATATCGCACGCATGAGCCATGCGCACCCAACCTATACCGAGGCCTTCAAGGAGGCCTGCCTCGCCGCAACGGCCAACAGGGCGCTGCACATGTAATGAACTTTTATTCTGAGTAAGTACGTAGACTAAGCATGCCTACCGTATTTACGTACAGTACCACTTGGGAGCTATCGAAGCGCACTTCGGTGGGCTCTAGCCGTAAAATTCTCCCACTCAGTGCTATTTCCTTGCTAAAGGGCTTGTTGACCACCGATTCGGCAGATTGACGAAGTTGTTTGAGCTCATTACTGAGCGAATACTTCATTTGTTCTTCTACCAATTTGCGGAAGTTACTTTGAAACAACCATTCGGCACTTTTGAGTAGTAAATCCCTGCTTTTTACATCGAAATCGAAGTTTTTTACCCGTATTTCTTGTTTTTCGGCATCGTAATACGGTGTGCCAACGAAATAATAAATGCCATCGAGTTTCTTGCGGAACAAGCCTGCCTTAGTACTCCCTTTCAATTGCACTTTGGCCTGCAAAGTGGTGTCTTTTCCACTTATTTCGATGTCCTCAATCAGAATTTTATGTTTTCCCTCTTCAAAGATGAATTCTTTCCCGTTTAAGTTTTGTCGGGCTATACGCGTGAGCTGTTTGTAGCTCATGGCGGCGGTGAGCATCAAGTTCACCGTGTTGTCGGCAGGCGCAGCAATCTGTAAGTCGGGTAGTGGAATTTTGGGAAACGACTTGACCAAGGTATCGGTGCTCATTACAAAGCGAGCTTTGATGCCGGTACGTAAATCCAGAGAGACAGGTCCTGGTTTAAATGGTGCCAGCTGAATACTTTCGGGTAAGATGTATAAAACTGCAGGCACAGCACCGCCAAGTTTTATGGGGTCTTGTATGCTATTCCAGTATTTTTCGAACTGAGGTTTGAACTGCAAGTACTTTTTCGCTTCTTCATCCACTAAGTCGGTGATTTTTCCGAGCTGACTGCTTACCACTTTTTCGATGATGCCGCCCACAGGAATCTTAACGATACCTAAATCCAATGCAGGGTCTTCGGTCCAACGGAAGTTGGCTTGCGTGGTTGTGCTCATGCTCCAATCCGGATTCACCTTAAGCTTAGAGCTAAGTTTTACTTCTATTCGAAAAGTAGCCGCTTTGGTGAGCTCTGGGGCATTGGCAGGTGCAAAAATGCCTCCTAAATTCGACTTGACGCGCCCTTCTACACGAATGTCGAGTGGCACAGTAAACTGAAAATAATCGTTCACCCCGGTCATCCGTATGCTGCCATTTTTATTGACGCGAAGTTTGATATTGTCGGTACCGTTGTTATCAAAATCATCGTCGTTGTATAGGGTTACACCGAGTTCTCGATTTAGCAGCTTCTCTACATCACTGTAAATGATACGAATCGGTAAGTTGAGCGTAGAATAGGGGATTTCTGCAGGGGCTGAGGCACTTTCAATAACGGGAGCCGGTGCTTCTTGCCTTTGGCTGCTGCAGGCCGAAACGAGGTAAAGCAGTGCAACTAACGATAAGCCTAATTTCATACGAAAACTACGTTTTGGGAGTATTTTGTTTGAGTCCTTGTTCAAAACATCTGCGGCAGCGAGGCTCGTAGCTGTCTTTTTCACCAAGCAGCAAAAGCTGTTGATCCTGCACTTTACGATACGAATGTGAAGCCAGATTTCCACAGACCATACAAATTGCATGTACTTTGGTGACGTATTCTGCCACTGCAAGCAGCTGTGGCATCGGGCCAAAGGGTTTACCTAAGTAATCCATATCCAATCCAGCCACAATCACACGAACTCCTTTTGCGGCAAGTTGTTCACATACCTCCAACAAACTCGAGTCAAAAAATTGAGCTTCGTCGATGCCTACTACCTCCACTTCCGATGCCAAGAGCAAAATATTGCGGGCATGCTCTACAGGTGTTGAGTGAATGGCATTGGCGTCGTGCGAAACGATTTGCGTGTCGTGATACCGGGTATCCAGCAAAGGTTTGAATATTTCCACCGTCTGATTGGCATATTGAGCACGCTTAAGTCGGCGAATCAATTCCTCGGTTTTACCCGAAAACATCGATCCGCAAATCACTTCTATCCACCCTTTGGCGGTACTTCTTAATCCGGGTTCAATAAACATGTTCACTTCTGGGCCGAAGGCCGTAAATTCGTACGTCAACGCGAAAGTAACGAATTCCATGCATGCAATCGATGCCTTAACTGGCCTACTTCAAGCATTTGAGTCATTAAGCGCTCAAGTGCAACAGTTTTCTTCTGCGACACCTATTCATCCGGTCGAAAAAGAACAACTCCTGCATCGCAGCCGATTATTGCACGAGGCCTTGCTTGCTCTCCCAGCGATTGCTGCCGATGAATTGGCTGCCAAAGCTGCTGAAGCCCGTTTGCAAGCTACCGATGAATTGAAAACCATTAGCGAAGAACTAGAAAAAGAAGTGGCTAAAGCAAGAAACAAAGCGGAAGCTGCCCTCAACCAGCTCGAATTAGAAATGATCGAACGTAAGCGACTGCTTCAAGAGAAATATGCCGCTGAGTCAGCAAAAATTGAACAAGAACACCAAGTTATAGCTACGAATATACAAGAAGTGCACCCCCCGCAACCGGAAGCAACCCTTGAACTGGAAACTAACCCACAGCTTGAACCAGAAGAAAAGTCAGACTCGTTACCCGAAAATGTAACCAAACAAGAAATTTTAGCGCTTGAACGTATTGTAATTGAGGTGCCTTCGCAGAAAGATAAACCCGCAAAGGTTCAGTACGAAAACTTTTCGATAGAAGCTGTACTCAATGCTTCGGGAGAAAAGGACTTAATTCTTACCCACCTCAAGCTAAAACCTATACAAGATTTAAAGACAGGAATCGGACTGAACGAGAAGTTTTTGTTTATCCGCGAGCTATTTGCTAACGATCATCAGGCCTATGCCGAAGCAGTAGATCAGCTCAATGCCAAAGCCTCTGTGGCCGATGCCGAGTCGTATATCGCCAGCGAATTACTACCGCGCTACGGCTGGAATTTAGAACATGAAGCGTTGGTAAACTTCCTGCACCTCATTTTCCGTAGGTTTTCAAACTGATTTTTCTTCCAGCCAGTCGGCAATTCGCCGACTAGAGCCACCCGAGATTGCAAACCATTCGGTTAAATGCTGCGAAACAGTGGCGTATCGCTCGGGCTGTACTTCAAATGAATCGACGAAAGTAGTAAAAGTGCTCGCATCGTTTACGACACTTGCCGCCCCCATCGCTAAAAGTTTGTGCGCCTCAGCAAAACGTTGATAGTTTGGGCCAAAGGCTACCGGAATTCCGTACACTACAGCTTCTAGCAAGTTATGGATCCCCTTTCCAAAACCTCCACCTACATAGGCAATCGTGCCATAACGATATACTTTCGACAACATACCTATCGTGTCGAGTAGTAGGATGCGATGATTTTCGTGGAGCTGCTTTTGTTCGCTGTAACGATATAAATTGTCGCCGCAGCCTTGTTGTAAGGATTGCAGATAGGCTGGCTTCAAATCGTGTGGAACTAATATGAGCTTCCAGTCTTTACCAGCATCACTGTCGAGCCATTCGATCAATAATCTATCATCAACGGGCCATGTGCTTCCAGCTACCACTATTTTTTTATGGGTACTGAATTGTTCGAAAATCGCATTACTATATGGTTCTGCACGCAACTGCAATACACGGTCGGCACGAGTGTCTCCATTCACATCGCAACTAATCCCATAGGTAGCGAGCAGCGCTACCGACGATTGATCTTGAACATACAAGCGGTCGGGAAGAGTCAAGAGTTTTCGCCAAAACTTACCCCACAATGGATGAAAAAACGGCTGACTTGCAATGAAATGAGCCGAAATGAGAGCGAATGGGATTTTACGATTGGCGATTTCATGAAAATAGTACCACCAGAATTCGTACTTGATAAACACCACACTTGTTGGATGGCTCAATTCCAAAAACCGTTGGGCGTTTCGTTTGCTGTCGAGTGGAAGGTAGCAAATGAAGTCGGCACCTTTGTAGTCTTTGCGCTGTTCGTAGCCCGAAGGTGAAAAGAAGGTGAGTAAGATAAAGTCTTGTGGTAGCCTTTTTCGAAGTTCTTCCATTACGGGTCGACCTTGTTCAAACTCCCCTAAAGAAGCGGCATGAAACCAATGTATCTTTTTGTCTTTAGGCAGCTTTTCAAGCAACTGCCAAATCTTTTTCCGACCCTCTACCCAAAGTTCTGCCTTTTTCGAAAATGGGGCGGCGAGATGAATACCGCAGCCATACAACCATAACCCTATCCGATAAAGCCAAAGCATTAATAAAACATCAATTCTTTTTCTGCTCTACGGTACAGGGGTAAAATCCAGCCAGCCCGAAATCCTATCAATTGGTCAATGCGCGGGGTATTGTCGGCTAAACCTGTGTTAAAGTTCACAGTTCTTCGTCCTTGTGTCCACGCGTTGTGAAAATCTACACCCGCGTAAAAGTTGATAAGCTTGTTGTTCGATAGGTACTGATAACCAATAAATGGGTTGATTGAAAGTCCGTTGGTAAGACGGTCGTAGCCCTTTTTATAATCTCCCATCAATTGCGGACTGTTAATCGTAGGTGTTTCTATCCAAATTTTATGCTGAAAAACCCCAACTCCAAGGTCGATGAGTATGCCGGAATTGGGATTAGAACCTGCGATTGGAAAAACTTTTCCTAGCCGTCCATAGAGTGCCCAACCAAAAGACCGCAAGCGATAATCTTCAAAGATGCCTGCTTCTGTAATGATATCCCCGCTGGGTGTGGCGATGTTCGACATGATGTCGCGCTCCAATACTTCTGCACCGAAGAAGTGCCCACCACTTAGGCCCAGTTTCCAGCCGTTTTTAAATTGCTGACTCAATTCAAGTCCAACCAATGCCCCTGGGCCAAATCGTTGGCTTAAATTCCCCATGGAGGCATAATAGCCTGCCCATGTATTCACTTGAAATACCCGAATGGGCTTGCTTGGATCCGTAACTTGGGCATGGCTGCTAGCAAAAGCCAAGAGCGCAAGTACGGTAATTGAAGCTATGAGGTGTATTTTACGCATAGAAATTCTATCTGTGAAGATAGGAGTAACGCAGCAATGATTAATTCATTCTACGATTGCTTAGTTTCAAGAGTAGGTTGTAGAAAATGCATCGGTATGGTAATGAGCAAGGCTTGTTCAAAGTTTTCTAATTCAACTTTAACTCTTTTATCTCCTGCAAATGAAACGAGCGTGCCTTTTAAGCCGATTAATGGGCCACGTTCTATTTGGATACGATCGCCCACTAGTAAATTCGGCGAGATGGCTTCTATACTATATTCTGTTTCGAGTAGTCGTTTTAAAAAATCGATGGTATCATGCCTGATCGGAGCTGCCTTGCCGTTGAAACTAACAAAACGTACTGCACCAGGTGTATTTAAGGCCTCATAATACGTTAATTCATCAACCAATACGAACAAGTAACTCTTGAACAAAGGTTCTTCTACCCATTTGAAACGATCGTTCCATTTTTTTTTGAAACGTTGAATTGGCAGATAAGCTTCGATTCCTTTTTTGTTCAAAAGCGAAAGAACTCTTTTTTCAAATCTGGATTTTGTATAAAGTGCGTACCAAGTACCCATAATTTGAATGCAAGGAGTTTCGAGTTTAAAAGCGCTTTTGAACGTCAGTTCTTTTTAAATTCCCTACCATGTGCCTCTTTATAAAGCTCTTCCTGTGGTAGCGATTTAAAATAGTCGTAGGTTATTTTTAAACCTTCGGCACGCGTTACTTTGGGCTCCCAGTTTAATAATTTTCTTGCAAGACTAATGTCGGGTTGACGTTGTTTCGGGTCGTCTTTCGGAAGTGGCTTGTAAACAATCTTTTGATTGGTACCGGTCAATTTGATAATCTCTTCCGCAAACTGTTTAATAGTAATTTCTGCCGGATTACCGATGTTGACTGGTCCAGCATAATCGCTTTTGAGAAGGCGATAAATGCCTTCAATCAAATCGTCGACATAACAAAATGACCGGGTTTGGCTTCCATCCCCGAAGATGGTTAAGTCTTCGCCGCGTAATGCTTGGCCAATGAATGCAGGAAGTACCCGGCCGTCGTTGAGCCGCATCCGCGGGCCGTAGGTGTTGAAGATTCTGACTATTCTGGTTTCAAGACCATGATAGGTGTGATAAGCCATGGTGATGGCTTCCTGAAAACGTTTGGCTTCATCATACACCCCTCTTGGTCCTACTGGATTTACGTTGCCCCAATATTCCTCAGTTTGTGGGTGCACCATCGGATCGCCATATACCTCTGAAGTTGAGGCAATTAGTAGGCGCGCCTTTTTTTCTTTAGCAAGACCCAATAGGTTGTGGATGCCCAAAGAACCAACTTTTAGGGTCTGTATCGGTATTTTTAAATAATCAATCGGACTTGCAGGAGAGGCAAAGTGCAATATTTCGTCCAGAGGGCCACTTACATGCACAAAACGTGATACATCGTGATGATAAAACTGAAAAGCTTTCAGCGGCATTAGATGTTCAATATTTTTCAAGTCGCCGGTGATGAGGTTATCCATCCCAATTACTTCGTAGTCTTCACGAATAAAGCGGTCACATAAATGGGAACCTAAAAACCCGGCTGCACCGGTAATTAGAACTCTGGGCATATCTCTTCTTTTAGGAATGCTTTACTCCAATGCTGTAATAGGTGAATCCATGTTCTCGAACTTCTTTGGCGTCGTATTGATTTCGACCATCAAAAATGGCAGTTCCTTTCATGAGCCTTTTCATTACTTCGAAATTTGGCAACCTGAATTCAGGCCATTCAGTAACCAAAAGCATGGCATCTACGTCGATCAAGGCCTCGTAAGGGTCTTTGCAATACGCAATGGTATCGCCCAACTGATGCTTGGCTTCATGCATGGCCACTGGGTCGTATGCCTTGACCTTAGCGCCACGTTCCAACAAATTATTGATGATAACCACCGAAGGCGCTTCACGCATATCGTCGGTTTTAGGTTTGAAGGATAATCCCCATACTCCAAAGGTTTTTCCTTTGAGCGACTCGCCGAAATGGGCAATCACTTTATTAGAGAGCACATGTTTTTGCGACTCATTCACTTCTTCTACCGATTCGAGAATTCGCATCCGGTATCCTTGCTCTTTCGCAGTGCGAATGAGGGCCTTAACGTCTTTAGGAAAACAGCTTCCTCCATAGCCAACACCAGGATAAATGAACTTGTTGCCAATCCTAGCGTCGCTTCCAATGCCTTTACGCACCAAATTCACATCTGCTCCCATGATTTCACACAAGTTGGCGATGTCATTCATAAAACTGATTTTGGTTGCCAACATGGAATTCGCCGCATATTTAGTCATCTCTGCCGAAGCGATGTCCATAAACAATATCGGGTGGCCATTCATCACAAACGGCTTATACAGTTTTCGAATAAGCTCTTCGGCTCTTTCACTTTCTGTACCAACCACTATTCTGTCTGGCTTTAAAAAGTCTTCTATGGCAGCACCCTCTTTTAAGAACTCAGGGTTCGAAGCCACGTCGAATCTGAGTGCCGAACCACGTGCTTTGAGCGCCTCAGAAACTGCATTTTTAACTTTGATGCTGGTGCCAACGGGTACCGTTGACTTGGTAACCACAACTAAGTAGTCTTGCATGTGCTGGCCAATTTCTTTGGCCACGCCAAGTACGTATTTCAAATCGGCACTTCCGTCTTCACCCGGAGGGGTACCCACAGCTATGAAGGCAACTTCAGCGCCCTGTATACTTTCCTTCAGTGAAGTAGAGAAATGTAAACGGCCTTTTGCGACATTTCGAAGTACCATTTCTTCTAATCCCGGCTCGTAGATGGGCATGATACCTTCTAGAAGGTTGTTTATTTTACGTTGATCAATGTCAACGCAAGTAACTTCAATACCAACTTCGGCAAAACAGGTTCCGGTAACCAGCCCAACATAGCCAGTTCCTACTACGACTATCTTCATAGGTGCTTTGGATTAATATTCAAATATAGACCTTACTATCCGATTAAGAGACATTCCTTTAAAACTTCTGCACAGCTTGTGCAATTCAAAAAAAGGCCGAACAATCGGCCTTTGAGTATGCATATAAATGGAATTCAGCAATACAAAGTTTTAAGCTAATGCTTCCAGTACACCTTGTATGATGTAATCTTGTTGCTCGCGACTCAACTCACTGTGCATGGGAAGCGAAAATACGCTTGCACAAAGTTGTTCGGTAACTGGAAAACTACCTGGGCTGTAACGATCGCTCTGATAAGCTTTTTGCATATGCAACGGAATCGGGTAATAAATCATGCTTGGAATGTCCTTAGCGGCTAAGGAATCGCGCACTTTTTGGCGATCGGCACCATGCAATTGTAGGGTGTACTGATGGAAAACGTGATTTGATTTGGGGTCGAATCCAGGAGTGGTAAGTTTTGGATGGTTCGCAAAAGCTGTATTGTAATAATCAGCTGCGGCTCTTCGTGAACTATTGTAGCGATCTAAATGAGGCAATTTCACCCGAAGAATGGCAGCTTGAATACTATCTAAACGTGAGTTTACACCAATTTCATCGTGATGGTATTGAACCGACTGGCCGTGGTTGGCAACCATGCGTATTTTTTGTGCTAGCGCATCGTCATGGGTCATAATGGCACCACCATCTCCATAACAACCTAAATTTTTGGATGGGAAAAAGCTAGTTGTACCAACGGTGCCCATAGTGCCTGCTTTAGCTGTTCTTCCGTTCGAAAAGGTATAGGATGCGCCAATAGCCTGAGCGGTATCTTCTATGACATACAAGTTATGTTTATTGGCAATGGCTAAGATTGCTTCCATATTGGCACATTGGCCAAAAAGATGTACAGGAACAATGGCTTTAGTTCTTGATGTAATGGCTTTTTCTACTTGTTCTGGATTTATGTTAAACGTAATGGGGTCTACATCAACCAAAACTGGGGTTAAACGAAGTAAAGCAATTACCTCGGCAGTGGCTACATAGGTGAAAGAAGCCGTAATAACTTCGTCACCCGGCTCCAAGCCCAGGGCCATCATCGCAATCTGGAGGGCGTCGGTGCCGTTCGCGCAGGGTATAACATGTTTTACTTCCAAATATGCTTCAAGTTCTTTCTGAAACTCCTTTACCTCAGGGCCATTGATAAATGCAGCCGAGTGAATGACCGAAGAAACTGCCGTATCCATCTGCTCTTGAACAAGTTCGTATTGAGCAGAAAGATCAACCATTTGAATTTTACGCATTTTAACTGAATTAGAGAGCAAAGATACATGCACGAGAATACTTTTTATTCCACTTCCATTTTATGCTTGAATATTGTATTTCTTTCGCATTTCAATTCCATAAATGCGGTGAGGTGGTTATGAATCACTAATTTAGCGCCTGCATAGCATCATCGAAGATGGAATACACCAATAGAGTATTAATAACAGGAGCTGCCGGGTTTATAGGTTCACATGCCGCACGCCTCATGGCCACCAAGTATCCCGACTATGAAATTGTCATACTCGATAAGCTTACCTATGCTGGGAATCTCGAAAACATCAGTGACCTTTTACAACTGCCCAATGTAACCTTTATTCAAGGCGATATTACCAATAATGCCCTTGTGCAAGAAATTTTCAAAAAGCACCAAATCAATCGGGTGATGCACCTTGCTGCTGAATCCCATGTGGATCGGTCGATTGAAAATCCAATGGAGTTTGTAGCTACTAATGTAGTGGGTACAGTGACCTTGCTTAACGCTGCTCTTACGAATTGGGGCGATAAGGCAGACAGAAAAAAGTTCCTCTTTTATCATATCAGCACGGATGAAGTTTATGGAAGTTTGGGTGAAACAGGGTTGTTCGAAGAAACTACTCCCTACGACCCAAGGTCGCCTTATTCTGCGTCAAAGGCTTCGTCGGATCACTTTGTGAGGGCATACTATCATACTTACGGAATGCCAGTGGTTATAAGTAACTGCTCTAATAACTATGGTCCAAATCAGTATCCCGAAAAACTAATTCCAGTAGTTATCAAACAGGTTTTACAACGAAAACCGATTCCTGTATACGGCAAAGGAGAAAATATACGCGACTGGCTGTTTGTGGGTGATCACGTAGCGGCAATGGATGTTATTTTCCATACTGGTGTGTCGGGCGAAACCTACAACATCGGTGGTAATAACGAATGGAAGAACATTGACCTGGTAGGAAAAATATGTGATGTTGTAGACAAGCTTACCCACAAACCTGCAGGCGAAGGGAGAAAACTTATCACTTTTGTCACCGATAGAAAGGGACACGATTTGAGATATGCTATCGATGCCAGTAAAATCGAAAAGGAACTTGGTTGGCAACCTAAGCAAAAGTTTGATGCTTATCTGGAAGAGACCGTTAAATTTTACATTAACCACTTTGAGAATGTCTAGACTCAAAATTTCAGGAGCCATACTTCTCCTGTATCTATTATCAAGTTGTGTTACAAATAAAAATTTTGTTTTATTACAGGAACAAAAAGCACTTGAGGCGGGTAGCATAACCAAGATAAAAACACAACCAAATGCGAATTACTTGATTCAGCCAAACGATATTTTAAAGGTTGACATCAAGACGTTGGATGATAAATCTGCAACATTTTTTAATGGTCTTGGTGTTACACCCTTGCAAGGAGGGTTGATGGCAGGTAGCGATCCATATTATATGTTTGGCTACCATGTCAATGATAGCGGGTTTTTAATTTTGCCTGTCGTTGGTGAAATCAAAGTAATAGGGTTGAATCTTTCTCAAGTAAAAATAGCCATTGAAGATAAACTAGATAAATACTTCAAAGGAGCATTCGTCAGTGTTCAATTAGGTGGTATTCGGTTTTCAATACTTGGTGAAGTTCGAGCACCTGGTAAATATGTGGTTTTACAAAACAGACTTACAATACTTGAAGCGCTTGCGACTGCTGGTGACCTGACCCCAGTAGCCAATCGGAAAAAAATCAAAATACTTCGGCAGCTTCCCGGTGAAATGCAAGTTGAGATAATCGATTTGACCAAGGCTAACCTAATCGAATCCCCATCATTGTACATCCGACCTAACGATGTTATTTATGTTGAACCTTTGAAAATCAGGGCGATAGGAACGGGTGTTACAGGTACTGAATCCTTAACTGCTTTTGCTACAGTTTTATCTGTGGTAAGTAGCGTGCTTCTAATTAATAATTTACTTCGATGATCGAACAAAGTCAACTGACTTCGAAAGAAAGAGACGCACTCGATATTCAAGCGTATCTTTTTAAAATATTTTACTTCTGGCCGTACTTAATATTGGGTATTTTCCTCGGCTTAGTGGCTGCTGTATTCTTCGTGCGCTATGCTGAACCCATATATCAAGTGAATACTACTGTTCTTATACTTGACGAGTCTTCGAAACCAGGTGGTGGTAAAGATTTATTTGCTACTGCACTACTGCTTCCAGGCTCAAGGGGAAATATCGACAACGAAATTGGCTTGTTGCAGTCGTATTCCGCCACAAAAAAGGCTATCCAAGAACTTGATTTCGGGGTTACTTATTTTAGTGTTGGCCGATTGAAAACTGCGGAGATATACGATGAAAGAAGCTTTATTGTGGAAGTGGATTCATCCCACACACAAATCGCAGGCTTACGCTGTGAAATCGATTTCCAAGAAGGGGGAATTTTCAAACTATCTTTCAATACATCGTCGGGGGTTGCAATAAATCCCCGAACTGACAGTGTCATTTTAGAACAAGTAAAATCTATTCCAAGTAAGTCATTTGCTCTGAACGAATGGATTGAAGGTCAAAATTATAGGTTTAGGCTCGTCCCTGTTGGGAAAGGGATAAAGTCCGACAAATTTGAAATAGAGTTCAATAGAATCGACAATCTCATCAGCCGTTATTTCGGTAATGTCTCGGCAGAACCTGTTGGCAAAGCTTCAACAATTCTTTACTTGACGGTTAGTGGTAACTTAGTAGAAAAAGAAAAAGCTTTTTTAGCAAGCTTAACAAGGGTCTTCATACGCGATGGTTTGTCATGGAAGAACCAGATTGCTATGAACACAGTAAAATTTATTGATGAGCAATTGACGCAAATTTCTGACTCATTAGAAAGAACCGAAAGAAGGCTTGAAAACTACCGTACCGTTAACAAAACAGTAGACTTAAGTCGTGAAGGTGAGGAGATTTTCAAGAGCTTGCAACAACTCGAAAAGGATAAAGCTATGCGCGAAAGTAGCAAGCGATATTTCTCGTATTTGCTTGACTATTTGAGATTGCCCCGCGATTTCGACGATATTATTGCCCCGTCTGCCATGGGAGTTGATGACCCGAATATTGTCCTCACCATACAGAAATTAGCAGAATTAAGTAGAGAGAAAAGAACTATATCATTGGGTACGACCGATCAAAATCCACTATCTGCAAGGTTAGACGAAGAAATTCTTATTACGAAACAAACGCTCATTGAATACGTAAAAAGTGCCATTGAAAGTACGAACATCGCTATCAGAGATTACAATTCAGAAATCAAACGTTACGAAGCTCTACTATCGGGCATGCCAAAAACCGAACGCGATTTAGTTAACATCAAACGTGAGTTTCAATTAAACGAAAATCTGTTCTTGTTTTTGTTGGAAAAGAGGGCGGAAGCTGGAATTTCCAAGGCTTCTAACGTAGCAGGTGCTAGGGTAATCGATCCGCCTAAACTAGAAAGCCAAATTTTTCCTGATAAAAATCTGATACTCTCTTTAGGTGTTTTGATTGGGTTAATCATACCAGTAGTCATCATTCTTATTCGCGACTTCATGCAGCAGAATGTGATTGATAAAACCGAACTGGAGCGCATCACTAAAATTCCAATTCTCGGAGTGGTAGGCCACAACGATCGTTCTACTAACCTAGTAGTACTGGATTATCCGAAGTCTTCGTTGTCGGAAGCATTTAGAACGCTGCGATCTAATCTTCAATTCATTGGTCACGATAATAAACGGCAGGTAATTCAGGTAACATCCAGTGTATCTGGCGAGGGTAAAACCTTCTGTTCCATCAACCTAGCATCTGTACTTTCGCTAGGTGGTAAACGCACTATTTTGTTGGGAGTAGATTTACGCAAGCCAAAAATTTACAATGACTTTGGATTAACCAATAATATTGGTTTAACCACTTACTTAGCGGGAAGGGCTGAATATGAGGACATCATCCAAAAAACCAAGTCTGCCTCTCTCGATTTAATTTCTGCAGGGCCTATTCCTCCAAATCCGTCCGAGTTACTTTTGGATACGCGTTTTGATATTTTAATTGAACGCCTTCGCAATGAATACGATTATATCGTACTTGATACTCCACCTATAACCTTGATTTCAGATGCCATAGAGCTCTCGAAGTTTACCGATATTAACTTGTATGTAGCTCGTCAAGGCTATTCGAAACGTGAGTTCATTATTTACGTGAATAAGTTATATGTGAGTAATCAGTTGCAAAACATGGCCATCATTCTCAATGACTTCCGTTCAGAAGTGGCTTACGGTTATGGTTACGGTTACGGTTACGGTTACGGATATGGCTACGGATATGGTTATGGCTACTACGATGACGACGCTCAAGTGAAGTTGCCTTGGTGGCAACGTTTGTTGAAACCGATTAAAAGAGCGTAGGTACCTGTTTCCGAATTAAAATGCTTTAATATAGCAGGTTATAAGGTAAATGGGACTAATTTGCAGCGTATGCTTCCATTTCGTTTGTTAGTTTTAGTATTGGTTTTCTGCGCTTTAGAGCTTAGCGGACAGGGAGTTGCAAGTCGTGTTCTACGTTTTCAAACGTATCAAATTGATACCTTTATTCACTTAGGCGGTAATCTCGACAGTTGGAATACGCGAAGAGAGGGTGCATTTACAAAAATTGGATTCCAGCCCATGAAGGGGTATAGTATCTCAAATTTGAATAATGATGGGATTTCTAAACCAGTTTTAGATATAAACAGGACGAAGCTTGTTAACATTGACACGATAAGAAGCCGCGCCCTTAAGCTTCATTTGCCGCGTGAAAAGCAAGCACTTCACATGTGGGAATTCGTGGTGAGAAACAGAGTACATGCATCACCCGCCTCCGCATGGGGACAACCGCATGATCCTGTTAGGTTTTTGAATTCTTTTGGATACGGATTTTGTGACGATATTGCTCAGAATTCCGTAACTATTTTAAATGATGGGATAAGCGATCCATCTGTCCTCTATTGGATTGATGGACATGTAACAGCTTCTATGAAGATTGATGGTCAAGACAAAATAATTGACTCAGATATTGAGGTTTTTTACTTGGAATATGACAATAAAACCATCGCCTCATACGACAAGCTCATTTCAGATCGTTATCTCATTTCTCGAACGCACCACTATGGCAAATCCTACCAAAAAGATTTGGCTACTGATCATTGGGTTGGCTATATCTATGGAGGAAGAGACGAAACAGGGCCTGAAGACCCTCACTTGGATATTTCATTGTTTGATTTAACCTTAAGACCAGGAGAGTCGTTCATTGTTAAAGAACAGAATTCTAACCATAAATTAGCGCAGTACCCGAATTGGAATGACCCGAACACTACTTTAGTTTTAGCAAATGCGTACTTGGAGCACCGGGTTTCTTTCCCAAAAAAGCTGGAGGATGTTTTTTTAACGCCACAGGATTGGAAATGGGATAGCTTGAATAATTTATTAGTTCCAAACCCAATTGTCGACTCAGCTGAGCTTTTCTATAAGATTAGTTCTCCATATGTAATCGCAGGTATCACTTGTGAAGCCAAAATTAGTGGAAGTGAAGGGGCTCATCCAATTGCTGTGTATTTTAGTGAGGACAGTTTGAGTTGGCAGAAAGTAGAATGGAAAGAGCTAGGCAATGACCTGTGGACATTAGATTTTGAATACGCTTTAGAACCTTTGAATAGCGAGCCTGGATTTCAAACCTGGATTAAATTTCAATACAATAAACCTGTTGATTATGTACCTAGTGCTAAGCCATGGGGGATAGAACGTTTATTTTTCAAAACTACTCTTGGGATAAATAATGCGGTAGCCTCAGCTTGGAAATTAGGCAACAACCGATTAGAGTTGCTTCAAAATAACTCTAATGTACTTTTGGACGTAGAAATAAAACTACAAGAGGATTTTGCTTCTAGACCCCCTAATCCTGTAACTAGCTCAGTTTTTCCTCGAAATAGAGCATTGATTCAAGGATCCAAATTTACTTTTGAATGGAACCATGCCGTGCATCCTCAAGGGAAGGAGATTATTGATTATGAGTTTCTGGTCAGCACTGATTCTACATTTGAAACAGTTTATTCGCCAAATTTCTGGCACTATACAGCGAGTTACAATCAAGGACAATCAATCAATTCTTTTTCAGTGCCATGGCATGGATTGTTCAACAATGGTGAGACGTACTACTGGCGAGTAAGGCCATTGGATAAAGATGGTGTTTGGGGAGAGTGGTCACAAGCATGGCGATTCAAGATAGAAACCGTAGAGAGGCCAACCGACTTGGTTTCAGAAATAGGTGAGGATAGTATTCGAATTGTATGGAACCCTGCACCAAGTGGTGTTCAAGCCGCTTTGTTCCATGTGTATACGAGTAACGAATCGTTAGGATTTACTCCTGATTCTTCAACATATATTGCCTCAGTTAGCTCGCCTGAATTTGTAACCTATAGAAATGACACTAATTTGAAACGTTTTGTTCGGATAGTGGCTGATGATGGTTTTGGTAATTTCAGTAGTCCTTCCGATGTTTTGGAATTGAATTGCTTTGCGGGAATTCCTAATCGAATAGTTGCCCAAGTGAATAGGCCTGCTTATCCACTTGTGAAAATTAAGGAGTTAGCAACATATCAACTTCATTATAATTTGTACCGTACATCCCAAGTCGACACCTTTTATGAAGAGCTTAATTGCCAATTATTGGGTGCACCTGATTTTATCAAATTTGATAATTTTCTCATCTCCATTCATCCAGACAGTTTATTTGTTTGTTCAAAATTAGGAATCTCCGACACCTTATTCGTTGCGGTAAGCAATGCTAAAGGCTACACAGATACCATAGAATTAGTACTTAAGTATAGTTTTGAGTTTGAACCTAATGTTCAAACGGTTTACTTGCCAAATGAGCCTATTCAGTTTTTTCCCTTTACTGAAGTACCCGAATTTAAAGTATTTGCCCAATCGAGTCATTTCAATGGATTTATAAACCAGCATGAGTTATTGGCAGTGGCAAGTGATACACTTTATTTGGCGGTATATGGAAGTGCCACTACGGTTTTATGGTACGATACCGTCATAGTAAATATGTGGATGCCAACATTAAACTTGAGTGGCGAACATACGGTGCTTCCTGATAAAGTAGTGACTATTCAAACCCAATATTATCAAGATTTTCTATACACTTGGTATCACCAAGGGGTTTTAATGCCAACAGCTATTTCAAACACACTTGATTTTAGCCGAGATGGTGAGATATTGCTTTTTATTAGTTCACCTTCAGGCTACAGTGTACAGCTACCTCAAATAATCATTAAAAGAGAGAAGACTAATTTAACGGTCAACAAAAACACACATCTTCTTAGTGGCGACTCAATTATATTGATGGCCGCTGAAACTAGTGAAGCCTATATGCTCGAATGGTTTAGAAATAACCAGTCTGTCGGGAATGGTGATAGCTTGATAACTTTTCTCCCAGGCGACTATTACCTCGTTTACAAGGATAGTTCTGGATTTCGTTCCAAATCGGATACAATAGCTGTTAGCGTTTACCAGCCTAAATTAGAAGCTAAATTTCCAGTGCTTTTAGACACCGAGTTCACAGATATTTTGATCACTGACGCACGGCCAGCATGGACTGTTGAAGTTATAAAAGATGGTATGTTTTGGCGGACTGGAAACCTCAACCAATTCAATACTGCTTCCGCGGGTGTTTACCAAGCAATCATTCGTAACGAATACGGATTGAGTTATTTGACAGATTCTCTTAGGATTGAGAAATATTTACCCAAGCATGGTGTACAAGCACATACAACATTTGATCTTGATACCATTTATCTCCAATTAGATAGTGTCGAGCATTATGCATGGCAGTGGTTCAGAAATGGAGTTATGATTCCAGTTATCAAACCTCAGATTGGAATCAATGAATCAGGATTTTATTATTGTTTGGTTACAAGTGCACTCGGAAACAAAGTTTATAGCGATACACTGTATTATCATCATGAACAAACGCATCTCGACACCGAACGAGTAGAGCTGTTGTGCTACAATAGATATCAATTGTCCGTTCCGGCTAGCCCTGGAATATCTTATTCGTGGTGGATGAATAGAACTATCGAAATAGCACCGGGCAGCCCATCTTTTTGGGTAAGTAATTCTGGTGTGTATGAACTTAAGGTTACTTTACCGAACGGCGATTATCGTTGGAGCAATCCGACTATACTTGAACAAAGGGGTATTCCTACGATACACCTGCTCGTTGATTCTGTTGAGTCTGTCATGAATATCAATGCGCCATTCTATGACCAAGTATTTTATCGCTGGTATCGTAATGGAGTACATCTGACCAATGAAACTGGAAGCAGCTTATTCGTGCGAGAGCCAGGTGTATATGAACTCGAACTTATTGATAATATTGGTAGAACTTGTTTTTCGAACAGTATAAACGTAAATAGAATAATTGCTTCTTCCATCGATCCTAATAAAAACTCGAATACACGGCACTGGGTATTTGAAGATTACTATTATTTAGAAGTCAACAAGCAACATCACAATCAGCACGGAGAGATCATCATCACCGACCTGAATGGCAAGTTGGTCTATAGGAAAAACTTTATTTTATCTGAATCAGGGCTAAAGGAATATCTTCCACCGAAAAATACTGCAGGAATTTGGATTCTAAGGGCTGTGGTCGATAACGTTGCTCTACCAGCCATAAAGTATTGATTTTTTTTGGTCAGTTAAAAAACTTTACCCAATTTTGAGTAATAATTTTACTCGGAATTGTGTTAGAATCGCTAATAACTTCTCGGACCAGAGTTAAATTGCTATTGAAGTTTTTTTCAAATAGCAGCAACACGGCCTATTTGAGGGGTTTGGCGCAAGAATTTGGAGAATCCACGAATGCTGTTCGTGTTGAGCTCAATCGCCTAAGTGAAGCTGGTCTTTTAGAAATGGAAAATTCAGGAAATACCATTCTCTATAAGGCAAACAGAAATAACCCACTTTTTCCAGAAATTTCTACGATTGTATCTAAGTTTTTCGGTTTCGACCGAATTGTTGAGCATGTGGTCGATAAACTGGGAAATGTAGAGTTGGCGCTTATTACAGGAAGTTATGCGAAGGGTGTGGATAGTGGAATAATCGATCTTGTTTTGGTTGGGAATATCGATTGGGATTATTTGGTTAATTTGATCAAGAAAACTGAAAAGCTTATTAATCGGAAAATTAGACCTCTGGTCTTGACCGATCAAGAATATAAAAAACTAGCGAATCAACTGGAAACTGAAAAGCCATTGGTTCTTTGGTCAAAATAGCAGTTAGCCATCCAATGAGTTAGCTGCGACTTATTTCCCTAGTTGCTCCTGGGAGTGACGGGGCGAAGCTGTGTAAACTTATGAAGTAAAGTCATATGAATTTTAAAACGGAAAATGCTAAAATAGCTGTAATCGGATTGGGTTATGTAGGATTGCCTTTGGCTGTTGAATTCGCCAAAAAGTATCCGGTGATTGGGTTCGACATCAACAATCAAAGAATAGAATCGCTAAAAAAACATGTCGATTCAACCCTGGAAGTAGACGAGGCCACGCTGAAACAAGTTGTGGTAAGTTCCCACATTGGCAATGCCAAAGGAACAGGCTTGGTGCTGAATTCAGCAATTGGTGCTATTAGCGATTGTAATGTATTTGTAATTACCGTACCAACACCAACCGATAAGCATAATCGACCTGATTTAACTCCGCTTTATAAGGCAAGCGAAACGGTTGGAAAAGTACTGAAGAAGGGTGATGTGGTAGTGTATGAATCAACCGTATATCCTGGGGTAACCGAGGATGAGTGCATCCCTGTGCTTGAGCGAATAAGTGGCTTAAAGTACAATACCGATTTTTTTGCCGGATATTCTCCGGAAAGAATTAATCCCGGCGATAAAGAGCATACCGTCTCCAAAATACTAAAGGTAACTTCCGGTTCAACACCTGAAGTGGCTACTTATGTGGATGAGCTGTACAAATCTGTAATCGTCGCTGGTACGCACAAAGCCTCAAGTATTAAGGTGGCCGAAGCTGCCAAAGTAATCGAAAACTCACAACGCGACATCAACATCGCCTTCGTTAATGAGTTGGCTAAAATCTTCAACTTGATGGGCATTGATACCCATGAGGTTCTGGAAGCTGCGGGTACCAAATGGAATTTCTTAAAATTTAAGCCCGGACTAGTCGGTGGACATTGTATAGGTGTAGATCCATATTACTTGGCTCAAAAGGCGCAAGAATTGGGCTATCATCCTGAAATTATCTTAGCTGGAAGGCGACTGAACGACTCTATGGGCGGATATGTGGCCGACCAGGTGGTAAAACACATGGTGAAAAAAGACATTCAAGTAAAAGGTGCCAAGGTACTTGTCTTAGGATTTACGTTTAAAGAAAACTGTCCTGACGTACGAAACACTCGAGTTATTGATATACTCAAGGAATTTGAAAGCTATCGTGTTCAGCTAGATGTGTTTGATCCTTGGGCGAGTCCGGCCGAAGTTTCTCACGAGTACGGAATTAAAGTCTTGAATGAGTTAACGGAAGGTGCAACCTATGATGCGATCGTTTTGGCGGTAGCACATGAGGCTTTTCGGAAGCTAGATTTGAAAAAATTGAGTGCTGAAAATGCTGTTCTTTACGATGTTAAAGGTGTTTTGCCTTTAGAAATGGTCGATAATCGGTTGTAATGAGTCAGTTGATTTACCATGACAAGCCACTTAATGGGCTAAAGTTTTTAATCACTGGGGGAGCCGGCTTTATTGGATCGAACCTGGTGGACTACCTCTTGCGAAATGGAGCTGGAACGGTTCGGGTACTCGATAATTTCTCAAATGGATACAGAGAGAATTTAGAAAGTTACCTCACACATCCAAATTTTGAATTAATTGAAGGTGACATCCGAAACTTGGAGGATTGTCAAAAAGCTTTAGAAGGAATCGATTATGTTTCGCACCAAGCCGCATTAGGTAGTGTGCCACGCTCTATTAATGATCCAATTACGTCGAATGCTGTTAACATTAGCGGCTTTTTAAACATGCTTGTGGCTGTCAAAGAGTCGAAAACGGTGAAAAGATTTGTTTATGCAGCGTCTTCATCAAGTTATGGCGACAGCCCATTACTTCCAAAAGTAGAAGGAAACGAAGGTAAGCCTTTAAGTCCGTATGCGGTAACAAAATGGGTCAATGAGCTGTATGCCGATGTTTTTAGTCGTGTTTATGGCCTGCACACTGTGGGGTTGCGTTACTTTAACATTTTTGGACCTCGTCAAAATCCGTTAAATCCCTATGCTGCGGTAATTCCGATTTTTATTGCAGCGGCTATGCAACGTAAATCACCCATTATCAATGGTGATGGCGAAACATCTCGTGATTTTACATTTGTTGAGAACGCTATTCAAGCCAACATAAAAGCAATGTTGCATACACCTGACTTGACGAAGCATGAGGTAGTGAATATTGCAGCTGGTGGGCGCACAACGCTAAACGAGCTGTGGAAACTCATTACCGAAATAGCAGGTTGTCCAGACTTATTGCCAGAATACAAGGCAGAACGTCCGGGTGATGTTCGGGCGTCGTTGGCAGATATTTCGAAAGCTGGGAAGTTAATTGGCTATGATCCAATTTTTAGTGCAAAAGAAGGGTTGAAACTGGCGTATGAATGGTATAAAAATAACCCCTATGTCTAGTCAGGATTATTTCGCTCACGAAACAGCTGTAATAGACGAAGGCTGTATCATCGGTGCTGGGACTAAAATTTGGCATTTTAGTCACATTATGCCGAATTGTATCATTGGTGAGAAATGTAATATAGGACAAAATGTAGTTATTTCTCCTGATGTTGTGTTGGGTAAGAATGTAAAAATTCAGAACAACGTTAGCATTTACACAGGAGTTACTTGCGATGATGATGTTTTTCTGGGGCCATCTTGTGTATTTACCAATGTGATTAATCCACGTTCTGCCGTGAATAGAAAGGCGGAATATGCGAAAACGCATGTAGGTAAAGGAGCTAGCATTGGTGCCAACGCTACAATTGTATGCGGTCACGACATAGGGCCTTTTGCATTTATTGGAGCAGGTGCGGTTGTAACTAAAACGGTTCCAGCTTATGCGCTAGTAGTGGGTAACCCAGCAAGGCAAATGGGATGGATGAGTGAGTACGGGCATCGTTTACAATTTGACGGAGCCGGTAAGGCATTTTGTCCGGAAACGAATGAGGAATATGTTTTGGAACACGGAAAAGTGAGGAAGTTGAACCAATGAAAAAGGTAAAATTTGCAGTAGTTGGGTGCGGTCATATCGGCAAACGTCACGCCGAAATGATTCGTCGAAATGAAGAAGCAGAATTAATAGCTTTGGCAGATGTTCGCAATCGTGACGACTTGGGTTTGGTTGATTTGGATGTGCCTTTTTTCAAATCGTTGGAAGAACTGCTTGCTGCCAAGTTAGATATTGATGTAATCAATATTGCCACTCCTAATGGTTTTCATGCCGAGCAGGCACTAATGGCATTGGAAGCAAGAAAACATGTAGTGATAGAAAAACCGATGGCTTTGAATAAGGCCGATGCCGAAAAGGTTATTTTTAAAGCGCTGAATGTTCATCGTCATGTATTTGCCGTAATGCAGAATCGGTATTCCCCACCTTCGGTTTGGATTAAAGAAATGGTAGAGAGTGGGCGTTTAGGTAAAATATTCATGGTTCAGCTAAACTGCTATTGGAATAGAGACGATAGATATTATAAAGCTGGCAGTTGGCATGGTAACAAGCAGCTGGATGGAGGAACGCTGTTTACGCAATTCTCTCACTTTATCGACATTCTGTATTGGCTTTTTGGCGATTTAGCAAATATCAGCAGCAGATTTTATGATTTCAATCACAGCCACCTAACAGATTTTGAAGATTCAGGATATGTAACCTTTGACTTTTTAAACGGAGGAAGTGGGGTTCTTAATTTTTCGACAGCTGTGTGGAATAAAAATTTGGAAAGTAGCATGACCATCATCGCCGAAAACGGTGCAATTAAGATAGGTGGACAGTACATGGATAAAGTAGAATATTGCCACGTGAAGGATTATGAAATGCCCCAGCTTGCACCAACTAATCCAGGAAACGATTACGGCGCATACAAAGGCTCTGCGCAAAACCACAATTTTGTAATTGATAATGTGGTAGATGTACTGAACCAAAGAGCAAATATTACTACCAATGCTTTAGAAGGCTTAAAAGTGGTAGACATCATTGAAAGAATTTACAAAGCAAACAATTGATATATGGATATTAAAAATTCTAAAATTCTGGTAATAGGCGGAGCTGGTTTCATTGGCAGTTTTGTTGTTGCTGAACTGTTGAAAGAAGATGTTGCAGAAGTGGTGGTTTACGACAATTTTGCAAGGGGCGAAAGATCTTATTTAACTGAACAATTAAAAGACCCACGTTGTAGTATTTTCCCTATAGGTGGTGATATTCGAGACTTAGATATTCTCGATGCAGCTGTTAAAGGCAAGGATTATGTAATTAGTCTCGCCGCAATGTGGTTGCTCCATTGTAAAGATTATCCGAGGACTGCATTCGAAGTAAACATCGCAGGTACATTCAATGTGTTGGAAGCTTGTGTTCGTCACAATATCAAAAAACTAGTATGGTCTTCTTCGGCATCAGTTTATGGCGACGCTGTTGAGCTTCCTATGACAGAGAATCATCCTTTCAACAACAAGAATTTTTACGGTGCTACCAAAATTGCTGGCGAAGCAATGGCTACTGCATTCAACGACAGATATGGCTTGCCAGTGGTGGGATTACGTTACATGAACGTATACGGTCCACACCAAGATCAAACGGCTGCTTACACAGGCGTAGTGCCAATCATGCTCAACAAAATAGAGGCCAACGAACCACCCATAATAAACGGTGATGGAAGTCAGGCCTATGACTTCATTTATGTCGAAGACGTAGCACGCTGTAATGTCGACGCACTCAAGTCAGATATTAACTTCGGCATGTATAATGTTGGTACTGAGGTCCAAACTTCAATTAAAGAATTGTGTGAGCTAATTCTTGAGTTGAAAAAATCAGATCTCAAAGTAACATACAAGCCTTATTCTGCCGACGATGCAAGAGCATTAGTTCAAAATCGGATAGGTTCTAGAGTTAAGGCAGAAAAAGAAATAGGTTTTAAATACAAGTATAGCCTCCGCGAAGGATTGTTGAAGTTAATCGAATGGCGCATTGCAACCGGTGTTGATAAGGGGTAATTTTTAATGAAGAAACGTATTGCAGTCATTGGTGGGGGCCTAATAGGGTTAGCAACCGCTTATAAATTATTGCTGAAGTATCCCGGTATTCAGCTTGATTTATTTGAAAAGGAAGCCCATCCAGGTATGCACCAATCGGGCAGAAACAGTGGAGTTCTTCACTGCGGCCTATACTATCAACCAGGTTCACTTAAAGCGAAATTGGCAGTAGAGGGCATACGCGAAATGACCGCGTTTTGCCGGGAGCACGATATTACTCATGAAATTTGCGGTAAAGTAGTTTTGGCAGCGAATGAGCAACAAAACCAAACCTTACATGAATTAGCCAAAAGAGGTGAAGCCAATGGTTTACAAGGATTAAAATTCTTGAGTAAATCAGAATTGCGCCAACGTGAGCCGATGGTGCAGGCGACAGAAGCCCTTTTGGTACCTGAAGAGGGTATTGCCGACTACAAGGGTGTGATGAAAAAATTGGTGGCCCTCATTGAAGAACGTGGTGGCCAGGTACATTTTAGTAGCCCGGTATGGTCGGTGAATCAAACGCAAGCTGGCGAAATCACCATTCAAACAGCAACGAATACCTTAACTTTCGACCGTTTGGTAAGTTGTACTGGCTTGCATTCCGACCGAGCATATAAAGGGTTTACCGGTAAAAAAGGACCATTACGGATTGTTCCATTTAGAGGTGAATATCTCAGCTTTAAGCCAGAGTTTAACAAGATGGTAAACCATCTTATTTATCCGGTGCCCGATATCAAGTATCCTTTTTTAGGGGTTCACTTCACTCGTATGGTTTCTGGCGAACGCGAAGTTGGCCCTAATGCGGTATTGGCTTTCAAGCGTGAGGGATATACCAATAGTGATATCAATCTCAAAGACACTTTCGAAAGTCTCACCTATGTTGGTTTTTTAAATTTTCTCCGCAAGAATTTTACTTTCGCCATGGGTGAATTTGCTTCTTCTCTTTCAATGGCATCTTTCATTGCTAAAGCCAAAGTGATGATTCCAGAGGTAGAAGCGAGTATGTTGGTGAAAGGTTCGGCTGGTGTGCGTGCACAAGCCATGGATCCTGCAGGTAAACTCCTCATGGATTTTAATGTGGAGCGTGAAGGGAATCAAGTGCACGTACTGAATGCTCCTTCACCAGGAGCAACATCATCGTTGGCGATTGCCAGTTACATTATTGATAATTATTTAACCGATCTCAATTAATATGAATATTACCACCAAAAGAAATATTCCGATTTCATTGCCAGTTACTGGCGACGAAGAATGGCAGGCCACCCGTGAACCATTGGTAAATGGTTGGTTAACATCTGGTCCAAAAGTTCGCGAATTCGAGCAGCTATTTGCCGAACTGCATCAGGTTAAGCATGCACTCGCAGTAACTAGTGCAACTACGGCCTTACATTTGGCTTTAGTAGCTCTAAACGTAGGGCCTGGCGACGAGGTGATTGTTCCAGCGTTTACGTGGGTATCAACTGCGAACGTTGTACTCTATTGTGGCGCCAATGTAGTTTTTGCAGATGTTGATCCAGTTACATTTAACATGGATCCAGAGGACTTAAGAAAACGCATCACTTCAAAAACGAAGGCAATAATACCTGTACACCTGTTCGGACTTTGTGCGAACATGGATGCCATTAAAGCCATTTCTGGAAACATTCCTCTGGTTGAAGATGGAGCCTGTGCGGCAGGTGCAGCATACAAAGGAGTATCAGCTGGTGCTCTAGGAACCATCGGTTGCTTTAGTTTTCATCCTCGCAAATCAGTAACGACTGGTGAAGGCGGCATGATTACAACTAATGATGATCATTTGGCGGAAGTAATTGGTATGCTGAGAAATCATGGCGCGTCTATTTCAGAAGAACAACGTCACCACGGTCCCCGCCCTTATATCTTGCCTGATTTCAATATGCTAGGATACAACTATCGCATGACCGACTTGCAAGGAGCGGTAGGTGTGGTACAATTAAAAAAGTTAGATCAGTTTATTGATGAGAGGGCAAAATGGGCAGCTTGGTATTCTGAACAACTTAAAGATGTCAGCTGGTTGCGCACGCCTCAATTTAGTTCTGACTTTAAACATGGTTGGCAGTCATTCGTCACATTTGTAGATGAATCAAAAGCACCCATGCGCAGAAATGATATCATGGAGAAACTGCAGGAATTTGGAATCTCTACGCGCCCTGGTACCCATGCAGTTCATATGTTGAATTATTATGCCGATAAATACAATTTAAAGGCCTCGGATTATCCCGGTGCTCAGGCAGCCAACGACTTATCTATGGCTATTCCTTTACATAACAGGATGGTAGCCGAAGACTATCAATACGTGGTAGACGTACTTAAATCGCTCTAAAATGTGTGGTATTGTAGGTGTGTTTAATTTAAATGGTGAACCATTTGGTTTGACTTCGCTCAAACGTATGGCCGATGCCATTGCACATCGTGGACCAGACGGTGATGGGTATTACACGCATGAGAATATTGCTTTAGCACACAGAAGGCTTGCTATTCTGGATGTTTCTCCGAAAGGAGCACAACCTATGACCTCTAAAAACGGTGAATGGGTTGTTGTGTTCAACGGATGTATCTATAATTTTTTAGAATTAAAGCAAGAATTACAAGCTAAAGGACACGAGTTTGTTTCGACAACAGATACGGAAGTAATTGTTGAGGGATTGGCTGAATATGGGCCATCTTTTTTCGAGCGACTAGATGGGATGTTCGCGGTAGGTGCATGGAGTGTTAAAGAACGGGCCCTTTACCTATCTCGAGATAGATTCGGAGTGAAACCGCTGTATTATTGGTTCACAGGAAAAACACTGGTATTTGGCTCCGAAATTAAAGCAATAATTCAGCATCCAGCATTTCAAGTTAAGCCGAATCTTTCTGCACTGAACGAATACTTCACTTTTCAAAATATGTTTACATTCCAAACTCTTTTCGAGGGAGTTTGGATGCTACCACCAGCCAATACGGTTAAAATCGATGCTTCTAGTACCTATGTGAAGCACCATTCATGGTGGGATTATGATTTCTCTAAAGCAGATAACAGAATATCCTTCGAAGAAGCAAAAGCTGAAACTGAACGACTCTTTAGAAATGCAGTTGCACGCCAAATGGTTGCTGATGTTCCTGTAGGGTCGTATCTCTCCGGAGGGATGGATTCTGGTTCGATAGCCGCACTTGCCTCAGGACATGTAAGTCGTTTAGCCACCTTTACCTGTGGCTTTGATATGAGCGAAGTAACAGGTGTTGAAGCCAATTACGATGAACGACGTGATGCTGAATTGATGGCTAACCATTTCAAAACCGAACACTACGAACAGGTACTGAATGCAGGGGATATTCGATGGTCCTTGCCTCGGGTAGTATATCATCTGGAGGACTTGAGAGTCGGGATGAGTTATCCCAATTATTACATTTCGAGACTAGCTTCAAAGTTTGTAAAAGTTTGTTTACAAGGTACAGGTGGAGATGAGTTGTTTGGCGGATATCCATGGAGGTATTATCGGATATTTAAATCGGTAAGTCAAACTGAATTTTTTGATTTGTATTATGATTTTTGGCAACGACTTGTACCAGATAACCAAAGAGAGCAGCTATTTACCGCTGCAGTACGATCTAAGGTTGATTTCTCAGAACCTAGAGAAATATTTGAACGAGTATTTACTTTTAACAACACATTGAGATATGATTCTCCTGAAGATCATATCAATAATTCCCTCTATTTTGAGGCTAAAACTTTTTTGCCTGGGCTACTATTGGTTGGAGATAAGTTATCCATGGCAAATGGATTAGAAGAGCGCTTTCCGTTTCTCGACAATGCCTTGGTAGACTTTGCTCAAAAAATACCTGTACATTACAAGCTAGGAAATCTTGAGAAAATGCTCAAAATAGATGAGAATGATTTTCGCGACAAACGCAAGGTTTATCAGGAATTTGACGATGGCAAGAACATCTTGCGTAAAGCAATGATGAGTTTTATGCCAGAACGTATCATCAATAGAAAGAAACAAGGATTTAGCGCTCCAGATGAAAGTTGGTATAGAGGTGAAAACGCTGCTTACATCAAAGAATTGTTGCTTGAGAATAAAACAGTTTCAAGCGATTTTATCAATCAGGACTACATGAAGAAAATAGTTCACGAACACATCAATGATAGAATCAATCACAGATTATTGATTTGGAGTTTCATGAATTTTGAATGGTGGTGCAGGATTTATTTAAATAAGGAAAACTATGATGGACATTTTTAGTGATTCGGAAAGAAACAAAGATTTAAGAAATTACATCCTAAAGCAGTTCATATCAGGAGTAATGACTGATGAGGAACGGGCAAAATTGTGGGGATTGCCAAGAGGGTGCAGAATGCGAGAAAATGCAAAAATAATTTCTCCCGAAAATTTTAAATGTGGAGAATATGTGTGGATAGGTGAAGGAGCTGTCCTCGATGCATCAGGCGGTTTAGAAGTAGGAGACCATACTAGTATTGGCTTAAATGTTATGATTTGGTCTCACACGAGTTTTTTGACAAACCTAAAGATGTCAAACGAAAACTCAAGCCCACTAATTGCGAGAGCCAAAACCACTATTGGTAATGGCTGTTTTATCGCGGGCCCTTCCGTAATTTATCATGGTGTCACATTAGGTGACCGGACTTTGGTACTTCCGATGTCCGTAGTTAATAAAGATACACCCGGTAATTGTATAGTCGGTGGAAGTCCAGCTAAAGTAATTCGAATAATTGACGATAAATTCATAGAAGAACAAATTCAAAAGTTTAAAGATGCAGGACAACTTTAAAATTGGGGACTTTATTGAGTGGAAAAGGACTTTCACATTTGAGGATGTTCAGAAGTTCTCGATAATTAGTGGAGATGTAAATCCAGTTCACCTTAATACTGATTATGCGGCATCTACCCCATTTGGTAGACCAATTGTTCATGGAATGCTTGTGTCAAGTTTGTTTTCTGGGATTATTGCCAATGAAATACCAGGTCCAGGTAGTATTTATTTACATCAATCACTTGATTTTAAAGCTCCAGTGTTTCATAATACACAGGTAATCGCAAGAGTGGAAATAACCAATATTCGATTAGATAAACCCATATTTGAGTTGGCTACTATTTGTTCAGATGTTGAAGGGAACGTATTGATTATAGGAAAGGCAGTAGTTGTAAAGAAATAATATGAAATATCAAATCTGCACTAATTGTATCTATGATACTAAAGTCCCAAAAATTCAGTTTAACGCTGCTGGTGTTTGTAACTATTGTGAGATGATTGAAGCTTTAAAGCTTCAATACTCTACTGGAACCCCTGAAGGAGAATTTAATTTTTTAAAAATCATTGAGCAAATCAAGAAAGATGGAAAAGGTAAAAAGTACGATTGTGTTGTAGGTGTTAGTGGTGGCACTGATTCTTCTTACATGATAATCAAAGCTCTTGAATGGGGTTTAAGGCCTTTAGCTGTTCACTACGATAATACGTGGAATACAGCTATCGCTACAGAGAATATCAGGAAGGTTCTTAGCAAGTTAAATGTAGATCTTTACACACATGTGGTTGACAACAAGGAATCGGATGATATTTTCAAGTCGTTTTTTTTGGCCAACGTTCCGGAGATTGATGGCCCTACCGATATTGCACTTGCTGAAACATTATATCGAGCTGCAGCAAAATTTGGAGTAAAGTACATTTTGGAAGGACATTCATTTATTGCTGAAGGCGTTTCGCCGCTTGCAAGTGCTTATGTAGATGGAGGTTACATTAAGAATATCCATAAACAGTTTGGCAAATTACCTATGAAAACTTTTCCAAATATGGATTTCATTTCTTTCATGAAGTGGATATTACTCTATAGAATTAAGAAGATACGACCATTGTGGTATATCAACTATTCGAAACAAGAGGCTAGGGAGTTACTCGAAAAGGAATATGGCTGGCAGTATTATGGGGGACACCACTTAGAAAATAGAATGACAGCATTTAATCATTCAGTTTACTTTCCTCAAAAATTTAATATTGACCAAAGAAATAATAGCTTATCAGCCTCTGTGAGAGCGGGTTTGATGTCGCGTGAAGAAGCAATACAGGAATATGCTAAACCTCCTCATGTGGAACCTGATTTAATCGAATATTTTAAGAAAAGATTAAATCTAACCGATGAGGAGTACAATAACGTCATGTCAGGTCCTCGTAAATCTTTCAGAGACTACAAAACTTACAAGAAGAGATTTGAGCGACTTAGACCTTTGTTCTATTTACTTGCCAAAGCAAATTTAGTTCCTATGAGCTTTTATATCAAATATACATCAAAAGGAGAATTGTGATATCTATAGTCAATTATGGGATGGGTAACCTTGGATCAGTGTTCAATATGTTCAAACGTATTGGCGTTGAAGCCCGAATAGTTGATCGCCCCGAAGATTTGCAAGCGGCAAAAAAAATACTTTTGCCTGGCGTTGGGGCTTTCGATAACGCTATGAAGCGAATCAATGAAAGTGGTTTCTTAGATGTTTTGAATCAAAAAGCGTTGGGAGAGAAAGTACCTGTTCTCGGAATTTGTTTGGGTATGCAATTACTTACGCGGGGTAGTGAGGAAGGTAATTTACCGGGCTTAGGTTGGATTGCTGCAGATACCATTCGTTTCCCAAACCAAAATGAATTAAAAGTCCCACATATGGGTTGGAATTTAGTTCATCCTGCAACACCAAGTCCTCTAACGGTGAGCCTGCCCGATGAGCCTAGATTCTATTTTGTTCATTCTTATCGTGTGCACGTTGATGATGAAAGAAATAGCATACTTAAGTGCACCTATGGTGTAGATTTCGACGCAGCAGTTCAACATGAAAATATTTATGGCGCACAATTTCATCCTGAAAAAAGCCACAAATTCGGCATGCGTTTGTTAGAAAATTTCGCTCGGATATAATGCTAAAAACTCGTGTAATCCCCGCATTGCTTTTGAGAGACGATGCGCTGGTTAAAACTGTTAAATTCAGTAAACCTGGCTACATTGGAGATCCAATAAATACAGTTCGTATTTTCAACGAATTGGAAGTAGATGAGCTGGTTTTTTTAGATATTGAAGCTACAACACAAACACGCAAACCTAATCTTCGTATTCTTCGAGAAATAGCAAATGAGTGTTTTATGCCACTTGCTTATGGAGGAGGTTTACATGATTTTGAAACAGCCAAGGAAATTTTTGAAATAGGGTTCGAAAAAGTTGTTTTGAATGCGGCTTGTCATACCCATCCTAAAGTAATTGAGCAATTGGCTCAACATTATGGCAATCAGGCTGTTGTTGCATCGGTAGATGTGAAAAAGAACTTTTGGGGCAATTACGAAGTATTTACACATTCAGGCTCAAAAAACTCCAAAAAGAATCCAGTAGAGTGGTGCAAGCAACTTGAAGCTATGGGGGCAGGTGAAATTCTCTTGACCTCTATTGATAAAGAAGGCACTTGGTCGGGATTTGATGTGGATTTAACTCGAAGGGTAAGCGAAGCAGTTGGTGTGCCCGTGATTGCTCATGGGGGAGCTGGTAATTTAGAACACATTAGTCAAGTTGTTCATCAAGGGAAAGCTTCCGCTGTCGCTTTAGGTAGTATGGTAGTTTACCAACAAAAAGGTTTAGGTGTTTTGGTGAATTTCCCGGATAAGGAAAAATTGAATAAAGCACTGCAATAGTGAAAGACCTGAAAATTGCCTTAATAGGCAATATGAACAATAATTTTTTTGTGCTTGCACGTTATCTTCGCGATGAAGGATTTAATTGTGCTGTTTTCGCATTACCCTACGAGCCTGCCCATTTTTCAGCCAATTCCGATAGTAACTCAGAAGAAGACATACAGCTGGTTCAAGTACTTCCTTGGGGAAATGCGCAAGATTTATTCAGCTTATCTCCAAACACAATTAATGCACAATTTGAAGAATACAATTTTTTTATTGCTTGTGGTACAGCCCCTGCTTTTCTAACCAAAGCAGGAATAGCAGTCGACTTATTTATACCATATGGAAGTGATTTGTACCTATTGCCATTTGCCATACCCAAGAATCCTTTAAAATGGCTGAGTAACCTTCACTTTAGAAAATTTCAAAAACGAGGTATTAAAGGAGCTGCTGCAGTCTCAATAGCGGATAATGCTACTGTCTTTCAGAATGCACTGAATAAAATTGGATTCAAAGGGCTGGTTTTGAAATCAGGTGTGCCCATGGTTTATGCTCCACGGAGGATAAATCATGAGGTGTTTTCTAAAGAAGATGAGGTACCAAAAAAGCGAATTAAGATCTTACATCCTTCCCGACATGCTTGGAAAACTGAAAAAGACCCTGTTTCGTTAAAGGATAATAATAAGTTATTCGAAGGTGTAGCATTGTTCATAACTAATCATCCGTCAATTGAGGTGATTGTGTACACCATGGAATATGGCTCAGATATAAATGCTTCTAAAGAACTTATCGCAGAACTGGGTATAGAAAGAAATGTGAAATGGTTCCCAACTATGGCGAGAAAAGATCTTATGAGCCTCTACCATGAAGTCGATATAGTTGTTGGAGAACTAAGAAATAGCTGGTTTACTTACGGTGTTATCTATGAAGCAATGGTGGCGGCTAAACCAGTAATACATTATCGGAAGGATGATTTATACGCTGACTTGAAGTTATATCCGATGTATTCAGCATCTTCGGCTCAACAAGTATGTGATAGATTGTCTGAATACGCTGAAAACCCCCAAAATGGCAATAGAATTGGCTACGAAGCAAGAAGTTGGTATTTTGAAGAATGTGTTCAAAAGGTAATTGTCGATATAGAAGGATTGTTGAAAAGGAAGCTGCAAGGGTAAAGTTCTACTATGAGAGATGGTTTAATTAAAAAAGCCCTAAAAGACAGTAATTTCTATTTTATCTCCCAATTAGGTGTTCGACTTTTAAGTGTTTTGATTGTGCCTTATTTAGCGCGGCACACTACTCCAACCGAACTGGGAAATTATGATTTATTCTTAGTGTTTGTTGGTCTGCTAACAACCCTTGTTGGTCTAGGTATTGATTCTGGTATGTCGATTTTCATAGCGAATCATAAGGACAATTTCCAACTGCAAAGAAGTCTTTTCTCCTTCAGTTTTTGGGTTACAATCGTTGTGATTTTTGTTTTATATCTGCTTTTCTTTTTTTGGAGTTTTTTGGGTCAAGTTCCTGTTTGGGTACCTTCCGGAGATTTAATTCACTTATCATTCGTCTATCTTTTGATTACGTATATAAATTACATCATATTTAATTTTCTTCGCTGGAAGGGCTTGGCTGGAAAAGCTGCTCTTTCTAGTTTTTTAGCTTCATCTTTGGGATTGGTCGGCGGAATTATATGGTTTAATTATTCGAATGGAGTAATTTCTGACTATCTCCTTGGGTTAACTTTCGGTGCTTTATTAAGTTTACCCTACAGCCTTTTTTTAATTAAGGGATTTTTAGTTTTCAGAATACCGAGAGAGCACAGAGGAGAATGTAAGGAACTATTACGAGTGTCGTTGCCTTTCGTTCCAAATTATCTAAGCAATAATTTGATGTTGGTAGTAGATCGATTTGTCATTAATCGTATTCTAGGAATTGAGACGTTAGGTCAATATGCATTATTGAGTCGATTTGCTCAACTCCCTAATTTTGCAATGAACATCGTAACTAAAGGATTTCAACCGGTCATGTTTTTAAACTATGAATCTCCGGAAGGAATCAGATTAAATAAACTTGTCTACCACGTTTTTTTGGTGATGCTTCCCATCGCTGTGGCTTTAAGCGGTTTTACAGGAAAGTGGCTTTTACAATTATTCGGTGGTTCTCAGTATTTGTCGGTAGCTCATTTGCTCCCGTCTGTAGTTGCCTCAACTTTGATTTATGGTGGCATGGGTATAAATGGCATGGGATATACAATACAGAAAAAAACCAAATATCTGGTGCTTATTAGCATCCTTACAATCGGTTGTAACTTGCTATTAAATTATCTTTCCCTGACCGATTTTGGATTTAGTGGCTTAGCAATTTCGGCTCCTGCCACCTCAGCTGTAGGTGCCCTTATCTATACTTGGAAATCCGAAAGATTGTACTCTTTCGGATTATCATTTTGGGGATCTGTTGTTAGCTATGTAATTACTGTTTTATGTGCCATGTATTTTAGCTTTTATTTTTAATGTGCGGATTAGCAGGTTTTGTTGACTCTAAGGGAACATGGACCGAGGATGATTTACGTAGAATGGCTAATTCTATAGTTCATCGCGGGCCCGACGATGAGGGAATTAGTGTAGTAAATCTACATGAAGTAAAAATTGGAATGGCCCATCGCCGGCTTTCAATTTTAGATTTAAGTCCGTTAGGCCACCAGCCTATGGAGCGCGATAATCTTCGAGTTGTATATAATGGAGAAATCTACAACTTCCGCGAAATAAGAAAAGAATTAATCCAGCTTGGATTTAGTTTTTCTTCGGATTCTGATACTGAGGTTTTATTAAGAGCATTTCAACATTGGGGTATTCAATGCTTAGGACGCTTTATCGGTATGTTTGCCTTTGCAATTTTAGATACTGATAAACGAAAATTGTGGTTATGCCGTGATAGAGTAGGTATAAAGCCTTTGTATTATTCTTTCAGGAATAATGGACTGTTGTTTGGTTCAGAAATTAAAGCGCTGGCGGCTGCGAATGGTGCCAATTTATCTTTGGATTCGAATAGCCTGACAGACTTTCTAAGATATGGATATACCGTTGGTGAGTTTAGTATTTACAATGAAATAAAAAAGGTTAAGCCTGGTCATTATATCGAATATGATTTGATGAGTTTAACCGGTGCTGAGTCTAAGTATTGGAGCGTCGACGAATATTATAAAGGTACTAGGCTTGTAACTGACGAAAATTTATTGCTCGATGAACTGGAAGAGTTGCTTACTTCTGCGTGTAAGTACCGAATGGTTAGTGATGTTCCTGTGGGGGTTTTTTTAAGCGGAGGATATGATAGCTCTCTGGTTACCGCATTAATTCAAAAAAATATTTCTCAACCCCTAAAAACCTTCACGATTGGATTTGCAGAGAAATCGCACAATGAAGCACCTTTTGCTGCGGAAATTGCAAATTATTTGGGAACTGATCATCATGAGCTCATTTGTACCGAACAAGATGCTTTGGCATTAATTCCAAATTTGCCTTACTTTTTTGATGAACCCTTTGGCGATTCATCAGCAATTCCAACGATGCTTGTTAGTGCCTTGGCAAAACAGCATGTAACGGTTGCTCTATCGGCCGATGCGGGAGATGAAGTTTTTGGTGGTTATACTCGTTATGATAACATCCTCAATAACGCCCAAATGCTCTCAAGTTTTCCAAAACCTGTCCGCAAACAATTAGGAAAACTACTGTCTCATTTGCCTATTGGTCAGCTAACTCCGTTGATCAAAAATGGTCGATACGAACAAATTGCCCCAAATGCGATAGATATACTCGGGGAAAATCACTTGCATGAAGCATTACTCCGAATTGGTAGTCGGCGCATCGCATCCAAAAATCTGGAAAAAGTTTTGGCTACCCCAACTTCATATCGAGCCAATCAATTCGATAATGCATTAATTGACTTTGAAAAGCCGATTAGTCCACTTCATCAATTGATGCTAATTGACTATAAAACCTATCTTACAGACGATATTCTTGTGAAGGTAGATAGGGCAGCTATGTCGGTTTCTTTGGAAGGACGCGAACCGTTACTTGATCATCGAATCATAGAATATGTGGCCTCAGTTCCTGACGGTTACAAGATTAGAAATGGAAACAAGAAGTATTTATTGAAAAAAATTGCAGAAAGGCATATTCCTAAATCAATGCTCGAACGTCCAAAGCAGGGTTTTGCTATCCCCATACATCGGTGGATGAGAAATGAACTAAGGCCGATATTGCTCGAGATGCTCCATAAAGACAAAATAAAAAGACAGGGAATTTTTAATCATCAGGAGGTCGAAACAATTTTAAATGGTTTTTTGTCTGGAAAGGACCACAATGGAGAGTTTTTGTGGTTTTTACTCATGTTTCAGCTCTGGAATGAAAGATGGAAAATTTGTTGACTGAAAGAGAGTTTTCGTTCCAACACGAGTTAACTAAAGCTTTTAAAGTAAAAGGGCTAAACTTCCTATTTTTAGGAATAGTGGCCACGTTTATACCAGCGTTGGTGTTCAAGGTGCCCGATGCTCCAATACTTGCACTTCTACTTTATGCAGTTTTAAGAGCTTTTCTAAAAAGGGATACAGGAGCTGTATTCACGCTTGCATTTGGAATATACTTGATTAGTAGTGCATTTTTTTTGTTAGCTACAAATTATACTTTTGGACGACCTTTTCTTGGTGGTGGAGATGACATGTATTTCTTCATTGCAGCAAAAACACTCGTTAAAGCTAAGTTAGATATCAATACAACTGTAGATGGAATACCATTATGGTCTTCGAGCTATACAGGCTACCTTTATTTGCTTGGTTATTATTACAAAGCAATAAGTTCTTTAGGATTTGATTCTTTTCACTTTTATCATTTAAGTATTTTAAAAGTTGGTATAGGTTCTCTTATTCCAGTTCTGGTGTATGCTATATTTAAGAGGAACTCTTTTATTCAGTTAGAAGGAAGTTTATGGATTTTAGTATTATTCCCAACTTTAGTAATACATGTTGTCAGTTTATTACGTGAAGCAGTAATTTCTGTTCTTTTCCTGTTTGTTGTATACAAAGTGGTTAATTCAAGATGGCAATTAACAGCTTTATTATGGGTATTGTTAATTTCTTTTCTCGTTTACAGCATTCGACCTGTTCATTCAGCATTTGTTGGATTATTTTATTTCTTATGGGTCTTTTTATCAAGGCCGAAGAATTTGACTTTGAAGTTAGGCACTTTAGTGGTTGTTTTCTTTTTATTTACGATGAACTGGATTAAGGGAATAAGTTTATTTGGTTCAGATCTTGATCGGATCCAAGGAATGTACCTAGCATTAGCACAAGAAACCAATCAGGAAGGCTCAATAGGGTTGAGATTATATACTTCTAATTTTTTATTAATTCAACCTCTAAAACTACTATATTATTTTATGTCGCCTATACCCCCTCCTATGGTAATACGGCTCAATTTGCTTTCCACGTATATTTCTTTGGGAATTGTATTCTGGTATCTATATGTTTTTGGGTTTTTCTCAGGATACGTAAATTTTTTGCGAAAGGGAGACAGACTCTATTTAACGGTATTTCTTTTATTCATTATATCAGGAATAGTAGGAGTTGTGTCAAGCAAAGATCCAAGACACTTGGTCTATATTTATCCCCTGATTATCCCTTTTGGATATTCTCAATTGCAGTTTATTCCTAAGCGAAGAATACAACAAATTGTAATTTCTTTCTTATCGCTTAGTGTAGTGGGGTACTTACTGCTTAAAGCATTTTAATTCCTGACGTATGTGCGGTATAGCAGGTTGGACTTCATTCTTTCGCGGCGAATCGGCGCACAAGCCTGAAGTTGTGAAACAAGTGCTGGATGCTCAAAGCCATCGCGGACCAGAATTTAGAGGGAGTTGGGAGGCAGATGGAATTGTGCTTTTGCATAATCGGCTAAGCATAATTGATCTTAGCGAGGCTGCAAATCAACCGATGCACCTTGAATCCGCTGGCCTGACCGTAGTATTCAATGGGGAGATATATAATTTTCGAGAGCTGCGCTCGGAGTTGATGGCAAAGGGGTCAAAATTCCGCACGTTTTCCGATACAGAAGTTTTGTTGCACGGTTTTGCAAAATGGGGCACTGGTTTGTTTGCTCGGCTCAACGGTGTATTTGCTATTGCATTATGGGATAATTCTGACAAATCGTTGTATTTAGTGCGTGACAGAATAGGGGTAAAGCCAATTTATTACGCACTTGAAGAAGGCGATCTTCTTTTTTCTTCAGAAATAAAGGGGATTCGAAAAGCAGGAAGTTTTTTCAAAATAAACCATCAAGCCTTCTCAGAATTTTTGTTTTACGGTAACAGCTGTGGTGATTTAAGCCTTTTTGAAGGTATTCGTCATCTTAAACCTGGTCACTTCCTAAAATATAATCAGGGTAAATGTGTTGAACACACGTATTGGAAAATTGAGAATATCTTTCCTTTTCAAGGTAGCCTTGAGGAAGCAACTGAACGCTTGGCATTTCATTTAGAGACAGCAGTTCGGCGTCAATTGGTCAGTGATGTTCCAATCGGTGTTTTTTTAAGTGGAGGAATTGACTCTTCGGCTGTAACCGCATTTGCCGCAAAACACTACGAAGGCCCCATTGACACTTACTCGGTTAAATTTGATTTTTCTTCAGCAAACGAATTACCTAAAGCGCGAATAGTTGCTGAAAAGTACCGTACAAATCACCATGAATTTTCGGTTGGTGTCAATGATTTGGAAAGCACTATTATTAAAATGATTGATCATCACGATGAACCTTTCGGAGACGCAGCCAATATTCCTTTGTACATGATCAGTAAAAGAATAAGCAAAGCAGTAAAGGTAGTTTTGCAAGGTGATGGAGGTGATGAGCTTTTCGCCGGGTACAACCGTTACCCGATATTACAAAAGTTGTGGCGGCATAGAGCACTGATTAAGTATCTGTATGGTGATTATTTGTCACGCCTAACGGGTCCACGTATAGGTCGGGTAAGTAGAATTTTGGAAATTTTTTCATCAAGTACAGATGCTAAATTATTTGGCTCGTTGTTAACGGTTGAGCGCTTATCTCGTCATCCATATCAAATTCTGGATGAAGATATAGCTGAAGATTTATATGCTAATGCGGATCCATTTCTAGAATATGCTCGCCAGAACCGCCGGTTTGAGTACATTGCAAATCCAGTAGACAGGATGTTGTATATCGACAGCCAGATAATTCTCCCGAATACGTTTTTAGAGAAAGTAGATCGTGCTACAATGGCTAATTCGGTGGAAGCACGGGTGCCTTTTTTAGATTTCGATTTATTTGATTTTGCATTGAGTTTGCCCTCTGGATATAAGTTATGGAATGGAAATACTAAGGGAATTTTAAAACGCAGTTTAAAAAACGTTCTTCCAGAACAAATCATTAATCAGAAAAAAATGGGGTTTGGTGTTCCTTATGGGGAATGGCTAAAGGGCCCTCTCAGACCACTTTTTTATGACGCATTAAGAACTTGCCCTCTGGTGAATGTGGCACGGGTAGAACAGAAATTTGAAGAACATAGTAAAGGAATTTACGACCACAGTTTTTTATTGTGGAAAGTGCTCATGATTTCAATCTGGTACAACCGTCAAATAGGCGTAAGCTACAATGGCTAATCAGATAATACAGACAGGATGTATAAAGTAGGCTTATTTATTGATTCTCTAGGTACAGGAGGTGCTCAACGACAAACGGTGAACCTTGCTATAGGTTTGAAGAAGCTTGGAATGTCGCCTGTGATTTTTATCTATTCCGATACTAACTACTTTCACGATATACTGAAGAGAGAACAAATTCCTGTTTATGCCTTAAATAGACGACATTTTGCAGATGTTTTTTTTGTTTACAATCTCATTCAAGCACTAAGAAAGAATCGTATTCAAGGTCTCATCGCTATGTTGTTTATGCCTTCTGGGTATGCACTTTTAGCAAAACTATTCATCCCAAGATTGCGCGTTATTATTTCAGAACGCAGTTTTGAGGCAAAAACCAAACCCCGAGATAAAATATTCCCTAGGAAGTTGTATTTCTTAGCAAATTTCATCACCGCTAACTCGAAGTCTCAAACTTTACACCTCGAAAGGTTATTTCCTCGCTACAAAAAGAAAATAGTTTATGTCCCTAATGGGGTATATGATCAAGAATACATCTACAACTCAACCGAGAACAGCTTAACACTTACAAGTATTGGTCGAGTATCTGAATTAAAAGACACCAAGATTTTAATTGAGGCATCGAACATAATAAAGGCGAAGTACCCACGACTAAAGTTCAAAGTGTTCTGGGTTGGGGCTCGATTTGATGCCACTGAAGATGATTCATCGTACTTTCAAGAATGTAGCAAACTAATAACGAAATATGGATTGGGAGAGGAATGGGAATGGACGGGTCAAGTTTCTGATGTAAAAGCTATTTTGTCGAAATCAGATTTGTTGGTTCATATGTCGCATGGCGAAGGATTTCCCAATGCCATTTGCGAAGCAATGAGTTTTGGACTCCCTGTAGTAGCGAGCGCTGTAATGGATCATCCTTACATAGTGAAAAATGACGAAAACGGCTATTTGGTGGCCATTGGTGATGTGGATGGCCTAGTTAACGCGATTTCTTCTTTTATCGAACGCAAAGAAATTGAAAAATTGGAAATGAGTAGGGCTGCATTTGCTACAGCTCAAAGTTCTTTTTCATTCGAGAAAATGACATCTACTTATCACGAATTATTGCTGAAATGAGCAGTAGGCTGAGTCGAGTAGTACTGGTTTCTCCTGTGCCACCGCCAACTGGTGGCATAGCAACTTGGACATTAAATTTGTTGGCCTATTGGAATGAGCTTGGAAGTACAGAGAACAGTTTTCAGCTGGTTCATGTGTCGAATGCCAGGCGTTTTGGTACCATTACAGAACGCAGAAAATTTTTTCGAGTACTTGCTGGTATTGGCAATGCATTTCTTTTTTTCTATCGGTTTTTTCGTGTAACTCGATTTGGTAAAAACCAGCTTCTCCATATTACGAGCAGTGGTTCTATGGGCATGCTTCGGGATTTAATCTTAATCGTAATTTTTAAGGTACTCAGAGGGCAAGTAATTACGCATATTCGATTTGGCAGAGTGCCCGAATTACTCCGAAGGAATAACTGGGAAGGGTTTTTATTGAGAAAAGTGCTAACATGGAGCACCGAGGTAATAAGCATTGATGAACCGACTTTTTTAGAATTAACTGCTTGGAAAAGATGTAAAGTGCACTATTTACCCAATGCAGTGAGTAATCTGTTTTTGACACAAATCGACCAAGTTGATAAGAGTGATTCCAATACTACCATTCCGGTGATTTTGTTTGTTGGGCATGTAACTAAGGCAAAAGGAATATTCGATTTAGTTGAAGTTTGCGCTGAGTTGGGTACGCTTAAATTGAAAATTGCAGGAATTGCCAAACCAACCGATTTGGCGGAATTGAACCGTTTACGCACTATTTACAACTCTTTGGAAATTGAGATATTAGGCAACATAAATTCAGAAGCTCTTATTAAAGAGCTAAAAGAATGTACCATTTTTTGTTTGCCAAGTTATACAGAAGGATTCCCGAACGCAGTGTTGGAAGCTATGGCTACAGGTGTGGCGATAGTTGCTAGTAGGGTAGGACAGATACCCAAAATGGTTGAGGTGAATGAAGAATCGGCAGCGTGGTTATTTGATGCTGGCAACAAGCCGCAATTAAAAAAAATGCTGGAAGAAGCACTAAGTGCGCCAAGCGAGCGGCAAAAACGTGGCGTATTATGTAGACAAAAAGTCCTTTCACATTACACGGCGGATGTGGTTTTTGGACAACTTATAGATATTTGGAAGAAAGCCGTTTGATAAACACAGGAATTTAAACTTCAATGAAAGACAAAATATTATTAATCACCGGGGGTACAGGTTCTTTTGGTAACGCTGTATTACAGCGATTTTTGCACACAGATCACTTTAAGGAGATACGCATTTTTTCACGTGATGAAAAAAAGCAGGACGATATGCGGAATCAATTAAAGAGTGCAAAGTTGCGCTTTTATATCGGTGATGTACGTGATAGGGCAAGTATTGACCGTGCTATGAAAGGTGTTGATTTTGTCTTTCATGCTGCCGCGCTCAAACAAGTGCCATCTTGTGAGTTTTTCCCTTTAGAAGCCACCAAAACCAATGTTTTAGGGACTCAAAACGTGATTGACTCTGCAGCGGAATATCATGTGCAGAAGGTTATTTGCTTAAGCACAGACAAGGCTGCGTACCCAATTAATGCTATGGGGATATCGAAAGCCCTGATGGAAAAAGTCGCCATTGCCGCAGCTCGAGATTTGGAAAATACAACCGTTTGTTTAACCCGATACGGCAATGTGATGGCCTCAAGAGGATCGGTTATTCCCTTATTCGTTAACCAAATAAAACAAGGGTTACCAATTACGATTACTGATCCGAACATGACTCGTTTTTTAATGTCGCTGGATGAGGCGGTTGAATTGGTATTGTTTGCATTTGAGCACGGTCGTCCGGGCGACTTGTTTGTTAATAAGGCGCCGGCTGGAACCATAGGTAATTTGGCTGAAGCCCTCCAAAAGATTTGTAACAAGAAAACAGAAGTACGGATCATAGGAACTCGTCACGGAGAAAAGCTATATGAAACGCTTTGTACACGTGAAGAAATGCTGAAAGCGGAAGACATGGGTAACTTTTATCGAATTCCTGCTGACAATAGGGATCTAAATTATGCGCAATATTTTTCGGAGGGAACTGCTGCCCTGAATGAAGTTGAGGATTATCACTCCCACAATACTGAGCAGCTTAATGCAGAACAAATGGAAAGGCTACTAGCTGGCTTACCATTCATCCGGAAAGAAGTTTTTGGAGAATCAATCGATGCCTTTTTGGTTTGATGTTAGAGCCATTTTTGATTTCATCTGTTCCTTTTAGTGATGACAGGGGCAAACTCCTCGCATTTCCAACATTTCCGTTAAACGAAATCGTTAGGATGTATGCAATTGAACCTGCAAACGGTACGATTATACGGGCTTGGCAAGGTCATAATCATGAAAAAAAGTGGTTCTGGCCAATTTCTGGTGCATTTGAAGTACAGACCATTGGGCTTGATTCAGATCATCAACCTATCCTTACAAGCCGTAAGCTGTGGCTTTTGCAACAGGCAGAGTCAAAAATACTAGAAATACCAGGTGGGCATTTGAATGGATTTAGAGCACTTTCGGAGGGGTCAAAAATGTTGGTCTTTTCTGATTTTGATTTGGAATCATCAAAAAAAGACGACATACGGTTTCGTTTAGAGGAAATACCGTGGTTGGTTTAAAGTAGAATTTAAATCACATACTACTTTGATTTAATGAAGTGGTTAATGATAAATATATCTACTCCTTTTAATTTTGATAGCAGTTTACCAATACTTGAGTGTGGAAGTAGGCGATTATTTATACAGTGTTAATAATTTATGAAAACGATTGGAATTACAGGTCAAAGAGGTTTTGTGGGGTATCACCTTTACCAAACCATCAACTTACTGAAAGAAGAATTTACTTTAGTTGATTTCGAAAGGTCATATTTCAACGATACCGCTGTCCTAGATGCTTTCGTTTCAAAATGCGACGTGATTGTACATCTTGCAGCGCTCAATCGTCATAACGATTCAGAAGAGATTTACCGAACGAATACAGGCTTGGTAAAACAGTTGATTGCATCGCTTGAGCGCACGAAAAGTAAGGCCCACATCCTCATATCTTCTTCCACGCAAGAAGAGCGCGACAACCTATACGGTAAATCTAAAAAGGAAGGACGTTTGGCATTCGCCGATTGGGCAAATAGAGTGGGGGGTACTTTCACTGGACTAATAATTCCCAATGTTTACGGACCTTTTGGACATCCATTTTACAATTCGGTAGTTGCCACTTTTTGTCATCAGATAGCCCGCAATGAATCGCCAAAAATTGAGGTGGATGGCCAATTAAAGCTCATTTATGTGGGTGAAGTAGTCGATGCAATTTTAAATGCAATTCGCACAAGCGACAATTCAGCCGAAAAAGTGCTGATGCATAGTGCTGAGGCTAAAGTATCAGAAATTCTGGCTATGCTACTTCATTTCAAAGAAGTATATCAAGAAAAAGGCGAATTTCCAGAACTTAACAGCGCCTTTGAGCACAAGCTCTTCAATACCTATCGTTGTTACATGGATATACCAGCGTATTTCCCACGGAAATTTGTACAACATACCGACAACCGCGGCGCTTTTGTTGAAATCGCTCGACATGGTATTGCCGGACAAACATCTTTCTCAACTACTGTTCCTGGAATTACCCGTGGAAACCACTTCCATACACGCAAAATCGAGCGATTTGCTGTAATTAAAGGTAAAGCGTTAATCCAGTTGCGTCGCATAGGCACCACAGAAGTTCATAATTTTTACCTTGACGGCGATGAACCTGCTTATGTAGATATGCCAATTTGGTATACTCACAACATAAAAAACATTGGCGACGAAACACTCTACACCAACTTTTGGATAAACGAACCCTTCGATCCGGCCGATCCAGATACCTATTTCGAAACTGTTTGACAGGTGACAATTGACGAGTAACAAGTGTCGGAAACTGGAGAACTGATTAAACATAAAAGTAACGAGAGATGAAAACCCACATGGATTTGGATGCAAGGAAGCTCTCTATGTCTTTGGTTTCTGATATTTATGTGCTTACTCGGGACTTTCCGAAAGAAGAAATTTATGGGCTCACAAGTCAGATACGAAGCGCAGCAGTATCCATCCCATCCAAAATAGCTGAAGGCGCGGCAAGAGGAAGCAACAAGGATTTTGCTCATATTTTAAACTTCTCTCTTGGCTCTTTAGCCGAAGTTGAAACTCAAATTATGTTGAGTGATGATCTTGGTTTCAATTCTTCTAACCAAAATACTTCAACAATTGAAAAACTATTCACCATTCGCCGACTGAACATCGAACTTAAACGAGCTTTACAATCATAAATACTATGGACGTCACCCGTCACCCGTTACCCGTTACCGAAACCAGCAATTTTAGCGCTGTTAAAAGGCTGAAAGTCATGACAGTGGTAGGTACCCGGCCCGAAATAATTCGCTTATCACGCGTTATGGCAGCACTCGATGCTTCACCCGCGATAGAGCACATCACCGTTCATACTGGCCAAAACTACGACTACGAGTTGAATGAGGTGTTCTACGAAGATTTAGGTATCCGCAAACCGGATTTTTTCTTAAACGCTGCAGGGACTACTGCCACCGCTACTGTCGGACAAATCCTCATAAACATTGATCCCATACTCGAAGAAGTACAACCTGATGCATTTATGGTATTGGGCGATACCAATTCATGCTTATGTGCTATTCCTGCGAAGAAGCGGAAGATCCCCATTTTTCATATGGAAGCAGGTAACCGTTGCTTCGACCAGCGTGTGCCTGAAGAAACCAACAGGAAGATCGTGGATCACATCTCCGACATCAACATGACCTATTCTGACATTGCCCGCGAATATTTGTTGCGCGAAGGCCTTTCACCGGATAGAGTTATCAAAACTGGTTCACCCATGTTTGAGGTGTTACACCATTACTTGCCGCAGATTGAAAAAAGCGATGTATTGGAAAGGTTGCAGCTCCAAAAAGGAAAGTACTTCGTGGTATCTGCGCACAGAGAAGAAAACATCAGCAACGACCGCACTTTCTTTGGGTTATTGGAAGCCTTGAATCGCATTGCAGAAATGTACGGTAATCCTGTGATAGTGAGCACGCACCCGCGCACCCGGAAACGCTTGGAAGCGCTCGAGGCTGTTCATGAGCATGGGTCACCTGTTACCTTGCATCCGCTCATTCAGTGGCAAAAGCCCCTCGGTTTTTCCGACTATAATGCGCTCCAACTGCATGCTTACGCTGTTCTTTCCGATAGTGGCACCATCAGCGAAGAATCCTCTATCCTGAATTTCAGGGCACTCAACATTCGTGAAGCCCACGAACGTCCCGAAGCTATGGAAGAAGCTTCGGTGATGATGGTGGGGCTTGATCCCGATCGCATTCTGCAAGGCTTGCAACATTTGCAACACCAAGATATTGCTCCACGCAACTCTTCAGCTGTTACCCGTCATCCTTCACTGGTCGCCTTGCGCCCGGTAGCTGACTACAGTATGCCTAATGTTTCAGAAAAGGTTGTTCGTATTATTCTTAGCTATACAGATTATATCAACCGCGTGGTTTGGAAAAAGAACTAATGAAACCAATAAAGCTGATTTTTCTTAGTCTAGTTCAAATCGATAATTTAAATGATAGAGGAATTTATCACGACTTGCTACGTCAATTCGTGGCCAATGGTCATGAGGTAACAGTGGTATGTCCTGTTGAGAGGCGAACACGATTACGCACTCGCGTAATCAAAGAGAAGGGTGCAACCATCTTACAGGTAAGAACTTTAAACCTTCAAAAATCAGCTTTATGGGAGAAAGGGTTAGGTACGCTAAGCTTAAATTTTTTGCTCCAGCAAGCAATACGGAAATATCTCAAAGGAATAAAATTCGATTTGATTTTATATGCCACACCACCCATCACTATCACAGGACTATTGAAGTGGTTGAAAAAAAGGGATGGGGCAAAAACGTATTTACTGTTAAAAGATATTTTCCCGCAAAATGCAGTTGATATGGGCATGTTTAACCAAACTTCATTCTTACACAATTATTTTCGGCGAAAAGAAAAATTGCTGTATAGTTTGTCGGATAGAATTGGTTGCATGTCGCCAGCCAATGTAGCGTACTTGAAAGCTCACAATCCCGAAGTTGATGCTAAGGTTGAAGTGAATCCGAACAGCATTGATTTGAGCTATATCAATCAGAATACCAAGGACAGAAAAGAAATTCTGCAGAAATGGGGAATTAAAGAAGATGTTGTCCTTTTTCTCTATGGCGGTAATTTGGGCAAGCCTCAAGGCACAACCTTTCTTTTAAAGCTTATCGAGAAAAAAACAACTTTTCCGAATGCCTATTTTCTAATTGTCGGAGATGGAACAGACTTTTCTATATTGAATTCTTGGTTCAAACAGAACAATCCTTCAAATGCAAAGCTAATTCAACGACTACCTAAATCAGAATTCGATGAATTGGCCTCTTGCTGTGATGTAGGCTTGATTTTGTTGCGAAAAGAATTTACCATACCCAATTTTCCTTCTCGATTATTAACCTATTTAGAGAATAAAATGCCAATATTGGCAATAACTGACACGGCAAGTGACATTGGAAGCATAGCCGAGACCGAAGGTTTTGGAAAGTGGTGCATATATGGAAATGAAGAATCGGCATCTCAGTTGGTTAGTTTTTTCGAGAAAGACGCTGATCTGCGTAAAACAATGGGGCAAGCAGGATATAGCTTCATGCAATCGTCCTATAATGTGAATACTAGCTACCTTAAAATTATTGATTTTGTACTCAAGGCTAGTTAAAACAGTATTAGATCGAGTTTTTGCAGCTTTGGCCTGCATTATTGCCCTATTGCCTGCCATGATTGTGGCAATTCTACTGCGTTGGGCCCATGGTAAAGGTGGCGTGTTTTTTACTCAACTCAGACCCGGTAAGAATGGTGTAATTTTTAAATTGGTGAAGTTTAAAACCATGAACGACAAACGAGATGAAGCAGGCAATCTTTTGCCAGATGCTGATCGTTTAACGGGCATTGGCAAGTTCATTCGCAAAACTTCTTTGGACGAACTTCCACAATTATGGAATGTACTTAAAGGAGACATGAGTTTGGTAGGTCCCCGGCCATTGCTAGTTCAGTATTTGCCACTGTACAATGCCGAACAACAGCGCAGACATTTGGTGAAGCCTGGAATTACTGGCTGGGCGCAGGTAAATGGTCGAAATGCTATAGGATGGGAAGAGAAATTTAAACTAGACGTTTGGTACGTTGACCACATCTCGTTTTTTCTGGATTTAAAAATCCTCTTTCTTACAATAAAAAAAGTGTTTATCAGAGAGGGAATTTCGGCAACTGGGCACGCAACAATGGACTATTTTAGGGGGACAGAAGGATAATATGAAAAATGTTTTAATTACTTCAGCTGGTCGGAGGGTTTCTTTAGTCAGGGCATTCCAAAAAGAACTTAAGTTAAGATTTGCTGAATCGAGGGTGTTCACAGCCGATATGAATCCTGAATGGTCTTCGGCCTGTAGAGTATCTGATGGTTTTTTTACTTTGCCACGCGTAACAGCTCCTGATTACATAGAATCTTTGATAGCACTATGTCAAGAGATGAACATAGGGTTAGTCATACCTACAATAGATACTGAGTTAATCGTACTTTCAGCAAATAGAGATCGTCTATTACATGTAGGTATTGTTGCAGCCGTCTCAGATTTACATTTAGTTGAAAAATGTCGAGATAAGAGACTGACTAACGCATTATTCACTCAAAAGGGTATTGCGATACCTTTACCAATTGATCCTGCAGCCCCGACATTCCCTCTGTTTGTAAAACCGTACGATGGAAGTTTGAGTAAAGACATTCTACTTGTTAAAGACAAGTCGGACTGGAACCCCAAGTTAGCTGATAATCAAAAGCTTATGTTTATGGAGTACTTGAGTCCTGAAGATTATCAGGAATTCACAGTAGATGCTTACTTCGACAATCAAGGAGTTCTTCGTTGTTTAATTCCGAGAAGAAGGGTAGAAGTTAGAGGGGGAGAAATAAGCAAAGGCAAAACGGAAAAGGGCCGACTTTACGATAGCTTAAAATTGGCTTTTTCGAAGCTTGAAGGAGCGCGATCTTGCCTAACAATGCAATTTTTTGAACACCGCTTATCAGGTAGAATTGTTGGTATTGAAATTAATCCGCGTTTTGGAGGGGGTTTCCCTCTTTCGTATGAATCGGGTGGAAATTATCCTGGTTTTTTGATTGAAGAATATTTACAAGGCAATACTGTTTCTTTTTTTGAAAACTGGGTCGAAAATAGAGTTATGTTAAGGTATGATGCAGAAGTTATTTTAGATGATAAGGACTTTATCAACTAATTGTGTTTTTGTTTTTGATTTGGACGATACGCTCTTTAGTGAGCGAGAGTTTGAATATTCTGGTATACGGGCAGTACTCCATCATTTACTTTTAAATCACTCAATTAGCCATCTACCTTCGGTAGAAGATTTGATAAATGCAAAGGGAAAATGGATCGAAGTTCTTCTTGATGGACATGATGTAAGTCGATTCCTGAGCAAGCATGAAATATTGAATATATACCGCTTTCATCTACCACAAGTTAAATTGTACCGTGATGCAGAAAAATTTCTAATGAATTTGAAAGCATCGAATTCGAAAACTGCATTGATAACAGATGGAAGGTCTAAAACACAGCGAAACAAATTAGAAGCCTTAGGTATACATGACTATTTTGACCTCATCTGCATTTCAGAGGAAGTAGGTTATGAGAAGCCTAGCCCAGTTTCTTACTTACGTGTTGAAGAGTATTTTAAGCAGAAATGCTATGTTTATTTTGGCGATAACATAAAAAAAGACTTTATAATTCCTCGTAGCTTAGGTTGGTCATCCTTCGGTATGTTAAACCGTGGGAACAACGTTCATCCTCAGTTAATTGACGCTGTTGACCATAGCGCTCAACCAGATTATTGGTTAAACAGTTTTGACGAAATTACCTTGCTAACTGGAGTGGAATGAAAAACACGTTGCAAACTTTTAAGCCTGCACTTCGGTTTTTGGGAGTATTTTTATTCGTTTATGTTCTTTTAGTAGGTGTTTACTCCATTTACTTGAATAACTTAAGTGAACAGGTCGACCTTTTCACGAAGGGTGCTGCATCTGCTGCCATATGGTTGTTGGGAGCATTTAATTTTCAAGTTATGGGCATCCATCATCCAGATACGAATAGTGTTTGGATTTACATAATTGATAAACCAGTCGTAAGAGTAATTGAGGGTTGTAACGGAGTTTCGGTAATTATTCTAATGTTAGCCTTTATATTAGCCTTTAAAGGTTCAAATGCCAATTATTTTTGGTTTGTTCCGACGACGCTTGCCTCAGTTTGGATATTCAATGTTGGTCGGATTGCTTGGTTGGCTCTAGTTGTAAATGACGGTAACGGTTCCAGCTTTGATTTGTACAAGAGCATTTTTAATGGTTCAATCTATTTCTTTGTTTTTTTATTTTGGCTTTGGTGGATAAGGCTAAATTCAAAGTAGTTCGGTTTTTAGGAATCATTATTCTTTTACTGTTGCTGGTATTGAGTTACTTGGCGAGGCATGTAAATTATGTTTCATTTCTGGGAGATTTTGCCACAAATGGGAGCTATGCTGGTCAAGCCAATACAACGGTTTATGCCTTTGTTTTGAATAAATTACTTCGATTTTGTTGGAATGAACTCACTATGATAGGCGTCATCCATTTGCTTTTTCAAAATGTATCATTCACTAAATTCTCAATACTTGTCATGGGTATTGGTTTTTTCATCTTGTTGCCTCTTTTTTTTCTGTTCTGGTTCTGGCTTGGAAGCCATCCAATCACTTCAATGCTACATAGGTTAACATTAAATCCTCTACTATTGATGTTACTGGTGCCCGCATTTTATTACCAGAACGCGTTATCAAAGGAGAGTCGATAAGCTGTATTCATTACCTTTGAGCATAAACTTCATTTATGTCTGAAAAGATTTGGCTCTCTTCGCCACATATGGGCAAATCGGAATTCGAATTTGTCAAGGATGCTTTTGATACCAATTGGATCGCACCTTTAGGCCCGCATGTAAATGGATTCGAAGAGGATTTAAGTTCATTCACGGGGTCTCCACATGTAGCAGCACTTTCTAGTGGCACTTCTGCGCTTCATTTAGCACTTATCCTATTAGGTGTAGGTTACGGTGATGAAGTAATATGTCAAAGTTTCACGTTCTCTGCTTCAGCCAATCCAATTGTCTATCAAGGGGCTACTCCAATCTTTATCGACTCTGAACCAGACAGCTGGAATATGGACCCTATTTTGTTGAGAGAGGCTATCAAAGAAAGATTGGGAAAAGGTAAAAAGGTAAAGGCTATCATTCCCGTTCATCTGTATGGAATGCCAGCTAAAATGCACGAAATAATGGCAATTGCCAACGAGTATAATATTCCGGTAATTGAAGACGCGGCAGAAGCATTAGGTTCTACATTAGATGATAAGCCTTGTGGTACTTTTGGGGACTACGGCATATTGAGTTTTAATGGAAATAAAATAATCACAACATCTGGAGGTGGTGCCCTGATTTCATCAAATGCTGAAGGGATAAATAAAGCTCGATTTCTGGCAACTCAAGCAAGAGATGCTGCACCACACTATCAGCACAGTCACATCGGTTACAATTATCGAATGAGTAACGTGTGTGCTGCAATAGGTAGAGGTCAAATGAAGGTTATCTCAGATAGAGTGCATGCGAGAAGGGAGAATTTTGATTGGTATCAAAGCAAATTATCTTTAAAAGAGTGTATTTCCTTTCAACCAGAGCTAAGCGGTTCGTTTTCGAATCGATGGCTTACGGCGATTACCCTGAACCCTCAACTATGCAACGGTAAAACAAGAGAAGATTTACGGTTGTGGTTAGAGCAAGACAACATTGAATCACGACCTCTTTGGAAACCAATGCATATGCAACCTATTTTCGAATCGGCACCCAGATACGTCAATGGCGTGTCGGAATCGCTTTTTGAACAGGGGCTATGTCTACCTTCGGGTTCGAATTTAACAGATTCCGATATGCAACGAATTGAATCTAAGTTGATTAGCTTTTTTGGCTAGAAAACTACCCTTCACAGGGTATTGTATACAACGTGATCGTTTTGGTACTTTAATCTCTAGTTAATATCAAAATAGAGTTCATTTCGCATCTTTGTCTAAGTAGCCATGGTCTATAATTTATTTAAATCTTACTCCAACAAATTTGTCAGTCGCTGGACAATATTGTTAATTGATTTAGCCATCGTAGCTATTTCATTCGGTTTTGCACATTTAGTAAGGTTTAACTTTGATTTGACCGTTATTAATGGTGCATTAAGTTTAGGTCAGCTGGCTGTAGTTCTTGTTGCCTATTTGGCTGGTTTTTTATTCTTCAGATCGTACAGTGGAATTATTCGACATACTGGGGTTGAAGACGCAGTTAGGTTATTTTTTGCAACTTCTAGTTCTACTGCAGCGCTACTCATACTGAATCTGCTAACGTATCAGTTTACCCAGTATGGTAGCGGGTTACTCACGATCGGCATCTCGCTGATTTTGATCAATTACGTATTTTCTATTTTTGGATTGGTCACTAGTCGCTTTCTCTTTAAAGCAGCATTTATTTCAATTTTCGAAAGTAGCCGAACTAAAGTTAATGTTCTGATTTATGGTGCTGGAAAATCAGGGTCAATAACCAGAAACACGCTGATGCAGGACGATAGTCTCCAGTATAATGTACTTGGGTATATCGACGATAATCCCAGTAAAATAAACAAAGCGCTTCAAGGGATAATGGTGTATTCACCCGCCATCCTTGAACGAGATTTTGTTGAAAAGAACAACATACAAGAAGTTATTATCTCGATACAGAATATATCTACGATAAGAAAAAGGCAAATAATTGATTTATGCCTTGCACACAACATCAAAGTTAAAAATGTACCACCCGTTCATAACTGGATTAATGGTGAACTTAGCAGCAGGCAAATCAAAGATGTTAAGATCGAAGATTTACTGCAACGTGAAGAAATCGTTTTAGATAATCAGAATGTAGAATCAGAGATAGAAGAACAGGTTATTTTCGTCACAGGTGCTGCAGGGTCAATTGGCGGGGAGATTGCCCGACAATTGTTGCACTATAATCCTGCCCAACTGGTCTTAATTGACCAGGCCGAAACACCTATGTATGAATTAGAAAATGAACTTAGAAAGAAGTACGCTCATTTGTTACATAATGTTCGATTTGTAATCGGTGATGTAAGGAATGACAAGCGAATGCGTAATCTTTTCAAGAAATATCGTCCTAAATATGTCTTTCATGCTGCGGCGTACAAACATGTACCGTTAATGGAGGAAAATTGTTACGAAGCAGTTTTAGTAAATATTTTCGGTACACAATTACTAGCCGATTTATCTGTTGAATTTGGGGTGAACAAGTTCGTTATGGTAAGTACCGATAAAGCGGTTAATCCTACGAACGTAATGGGTGCAACAAAACGAGTTGCAGAGATTTACACCCAAAGTTTGAATAACGCTTTTTCAGGGAATACACGTTTTGTAACTACTCGTTTTGGAAATGTATTAGGTTCTAATGGTTCGGTTATCCCCATGTTTAAACGGCAGATAGAAGCTGGTGGACCAATTACTGTTACCCATCCCGAGATTACACGGTACTTTATGACCATTCCCGAAGCTTGCCAATTGGTGCTGGAAGCAGGCGTTATGGGCAACGGAGGGGAGATCTTCATATTTGATATGGGAGAGTCGGTCAAAATCCTTGATGTGGCGAAAAAGATGATTAAGCTCTCAGGTTTAACCCTTGGGAAGGATATTCAAATAACGTTCACTGGACTTCGACCGGGAGAGAAACTTTACGAGGAGCTCTTAAACGTGCAAGAAAATACAATGCCTACTCACCATCCCAAAATTATGATAGGCAAGGTTCGTGCGTACAACTACGATCAAGTTGCACAGGATTTGGTTACTCTTAAACAGATTTTGAACACGGGTGACGAGCAGCGGATAGTTACAAAAATTAAAGAGTTGGTACCTGAATTTGTCAGCAACAACTCACAGTTTGAATCGCTCGATAAGAGCCGTTTCAACAATGATAAAGACGCTGAAAATAAATTGGGCTTACCAAATCCTTCGGAGTAATTTAACCGTCAGATGGTGAGGTGATCCAGGATGAATAATCACTGGCTTCGCAATCTTGAGTGCCATAATTTGTAATCACTCGTAGCGTTTAATTGTACAGCTTCAAAGTTATTTGGTACTACTTCGTCTTTCGATGTAATGAACCAATGTACTGGCTCGGAGTAATAAATTGACCTGTAGGTATATCTTTGTAGATAGCCGTGTAGGTTATGATGGGACAATAAATCGGCACTACCGCCGATTTTTTCGTTTTCGGGTACAACCTTGTTTATTTCTCGAACGAAAAGAATGGTCGAGGAATCACGGCTAATTTTATCGTACCTGCTTGCACTAAATACTAATCCTGCTATTAATAATCCAATACTAAAGTAGCCGAACACCTTGAATGGAGGTTTTTTTGTATTTATGGCATTGTACTTCTGTTGGATTATTGGCCAGAGTAGATGTGCAATTCCTAAACTGAACCACGTTAAACCAGGCATTAAGTAAAAGGAATGCTGCTTCGGTGAGATGAGTAAAGGCAAAGACGCAGTTAGTCCAATGATTCCGTATAGTGTCCACTTCTTTTTATTCACTACCAAGCGAGTGAGCAAGGATTGCTTAGTGGAGGCTAGTAGTACTACGATTGCAACAACAAGAGGGTTTAACAATTCCGTAAATAGTCTGATTATTAGGTAGTAGCGTGGTAAATCAACTATTTTATCTTGAACAAGTCGTTCTCCATTAAGGCTTGCCAAAAGTTGTGTTTGAAAATAATTGCTTAGAAAACGAATTGCATCGTTGTCGAAGAGCAAAAGTGCGCTTAAGGATGTCAGCGTAATGATTGCTACGAATGTGGACTTCAGCGCGTTTCTCATTTTAAGGTCTCCAACCGTAACTAAACGAACCGACCAAACTGCCATGGGGAATAAGGCAACCAAACCTTTGGTAAGAAAGCCGAGAAATACCAAAAGTGCTACGATTATTGCATTTCTGACGGTTGTTTCCTTTAAACCAAACCAAATTGCCCAACTGGTAAAAACCACCAATAAGTTTTCAAGTATATTATTACTAAAGCCCCAATGTACGGTAGGAATTATCGTCCACAGTAACACAGGTAACCACCAGCTTCCGTCTTTTTGTGACCAGAAATGTTTAATGGAAAATACCATGGTGAGCCATAAGCATAGACTAAAGAGTTTTTCGGTATAAGGATGGTCTCCTAATACTTTAAAAAAGATACTTTCTAGCCAAAACATGAGTGGTGGATGTTCAGCCCACGGATTAAAAAAGGTGTCACTGTAAATGGGAGTCCAAAAATCACCTTTACCTGTCGATAGGTTTCGAGATATAACGGAATAAATTAAACCATCTCCAAAAATACCATGGGTGAATAAGTTAGGTAAAAGAAGCGCACAACTTATAGCTAAGGTAAAAATTTGAAATGTTCGACTTTGACTCATCCCGAGAAAGTGTAGAAGTAATTTGCAAGGAAATTCCAGATTGTGGTGATTCCTATTGCCAAAGTTTTGGCGAGGTAGAAGTTCAGATTAAGGCGTTTTATCGATAAGAATAGAATACTTGTGTTGATAAGCAATCCGAGTAAAGCCACTCCTATAAAGTTGCTATATTCCATTAAAATGTCTTGATTCTGACTCTCAAACGACCATATTCGGTTCAGATACCAATTCACACTAGCCGCAACTAGAAAGCCGGAAGCATTCGCTATATACGGAGACCACTTTATCTTTTCTTTGATTAACCAAGTAATGGAAAAGTCGATTACCACCCCCCCCAGACCGACTAAGGCAAATTTTAAAAAAGTAAAAAGGGATTGCATCATGGGTATACGAATAGTTTACAAAATAAGTGAATTTACTTTACTGTCGAAAAAAGCCTAAATCAGCAAAACTGAATATTATCTTTAGTTCAAGTTTGGTGAATTTGATTAATACGAAAGTTTCCTCTTTTGTACCTCTTTCCTGGGGTATTCTGGCTTTCTCTCAGTTTTTGCCAGTTTGGTTTAGTAGTTATGCACTGATCATATTATTTATAGCACTGGCAGTGAATCGCAACAGTCTGCTCTGGCGTAGTGCGCTAACGAATAGCTGGTTCCAGAGTTGGGCGGTTTATTATGCCTGGCTTGCAGTATCAATGTTCTGGACGGCGAATTATGCAGACGGCATGGCATTATTGTCGACACAAATTTTATTGCCTCTTATTCCCTTTGCGTATTTACTCAGACCCTTGAATAAGGTTGAAATCCGTACCGTGGGAAGATTTTGGTACTCAGGGGCTTTTATTGCCTTTTTTATAGCATTGTTTGTTGGAGCTTATAATGCAATAAACAGCCAGGTTTCAAATTTAGAAGAACTAGCCCCTTATTTTTTCTATGTTTCTTTGGCTAAGCCCATCATGCATCCCGGTTATTTTAGTTTACTTATTCTAGGGGCCCTATGGTGGTGGTTACAGGATGACTATTTTTCTAGAACCATTAAGATAATTGGCGTGGTTTTTTTGGGGTGTGCCTTAATAATGTTGAGCTCTCGAATGATTTTAGTGTCTGTTGTTCTTACATTGATACTTTGCCTTTTTATTCCTAAAATAAAATTTAACAACCTCCCTTCGGCAAGGTATTATCTGGCAATAGTGGTTTTCTTCGTTTTTATCTTTACAGCTTTTCCTAATAAAACAAGAACAAGGTTCTCGGAATTATTTAGCGGATTAAATTACAACAGGGAGACCTTTAAAGAAGAAGACTATAACAGTATTACCATTCGATTAGCACTTTGGGAAAATGCGTTTGAGATAATAAAGAGCGAACCACTTTTGGGGGTAGGGGCAGGTGATTATAAAGATGCGCTTTGGTCTAGTCATGCTAGAAACGGGATGAATCACGCAATTCGTAATTCGCTGAATACTCACAACCAATTACTAGAGAATTGGCTTATTGCCGGATTGCCGTATTTAGTACTTCTGATGTATATTTTTTTAGATAAAATTATACGGTCATACAGAAAGAGCGAATGGTCGAGTTTAGTTTTTATGCTCTTTATTTTTATTGTGATTCAGACCGAAACTGTATTATTCTGGCACAGAGGAGTGTTATTTTTTGCAGTTTTATCGGTTTTATTTCTTCCTCCAATTACCGGTCGAAATAAAGATTTCGAATTGAAGTACTGAGACCGATACTAATCCAGTTTTCGTTATTTCGCCCAACTCGATTATTAGAAACACGATTTCCAACGCTGAGCTCAAATCTTAAATTAGTCGACGTGTTAATGATATATCCTATTTTTAATTGGGTAAAATGGATACGCGTTGTTAAACCTTGGCCTATTTCATTTCCGGTATCTCGAACGCGTGCATAGTAACTTGTAAAAATATTCTGCCCCCAACTTGATTCCACTTCATCAAATCCAATTAAGGCATTCATATACTGGAGTTGGCCATAATATCTTTTAAAGCGATAGTTCAGGAAGTTTTGCCATTCTCTGAAATTTGCACCAAAAGGATGAGCCAATGCCTCATTAAAGTGGCCATAATTCGTGAGACTCGTCCAGTGGCTGTAGGTGAACGGACGTACTACGTTATACTCTGTATTGATAGATAAATTTGGAATGCCAAAAAGATCGAACCCTTTATAACCTAATTGAAATCCATATTTATTAGCCCAATAGCCATTTTGTGCCGTTAGCTGTCGAAAGTCAAATTCATCCAGTACGAATTGAAAGTACGCTTGATGACCATCTAAAATTTTGATTTTGGCATTTAACCCAAGTAGCATGTTTCCTTCCGAACCGAGATTCCGTTCAATGGGTCTTAAGAATGCAACCGGGTTTAAATAGTTGGGATCGATTCCTCTTCTGCCTGTACTATCATCTGCCTGCCAAATCACAGCTTGAAAAAATCCGAGGTTAATGTGCTTTCCAATTCTCCAATCTAAAAAGCTAATTGCAGAATACTTTTGTCTAAAGCCTAGTTGTTGCGAAAGCTTGGGAGCGATTAAGTCGGTGTATTGGCTAAGAAGATACACATATTGAATTGGTCCAATATTGGTAAGAATTCGAAAATAAGGGTGGGGGTAATAACCGTCAGAAAGCAAGAGAGAGCGGTACCCATTTCCTATGAAGTTTCTGCCATTTCCAAATTGAAAATTGAAGTGTTGATTAGGTGTGTAGCTGATGTAAGCAAGCGAATTGAAGTGATTAAAGCTACTATTGGTAAAGGGTCTGGCATCGCCTTGACCTGGCATAACGCCAGTACTTCTCCCGAAATCCATTAAATAGTGGGGATAAGCGCTTTCCGTCAAAAAAAAACTCGAGTAGAATGAGAATTTAGAGCCGATGCCTCCTTGTAATTGGACTGCTCTCGTGTTTCTATATAACGACTTTTGTCCGGTGGTCCCTAATTCTAATTCTCCCAGAGGATCTAACTGGATCATCCAGTCATCCTTTCGGATATCAACCAGGTGTTCTTTGTAGAGTTTTCGGTACCACAAGCCCTTTTCTTCTGAGGCAAGAGAATCTTTTAAATCTGCTAGCTGCCCTTGAAGCATAGGGTAAATAGCGTTATGCGTTTTATCATTTATTTGCGCATATCTTTTTTCAAACTCTAGATTCCAAATTCTATTCATGGGTACATTCAAACTCGAATGCTGACTAAATGCAGCTTTCGAGACGAAAAAGAATAGAAATAGAAGGCAAAAATTTTTCAATGAAGATGGGTAATTAAGAGTAAACACGGCTGCTCTTGATCAGGATTAAAAAGATGCAATTCGTCTTTTTTCTCTAGAAAAGATTGACCAATAATCATGGGTTTATCATTGATGCTCAAGCTTCCTGAAATGAGTTGAATGCTTATAGGCTCCCCCTCGCGCGTATGGATACTTTCTCCTGGGTGTAAAAAAAGTTCTAAGAGCTCATATTCAGGAGTTGAAGAAATCACTCTTTGAATACCATATGGCATGACTAGCGTATCGTGTGTATTCAATTCCCAAGCATTTTCCCCCTTGAGAAAATCTACCGCTTTTTTTACGTTTTGTGATAAACCACGCTTTCCAATCAAGGTAGCTGTTTGCGTTTTTACTACTAACAAGTCTTCTACGTCTAATAGAATCAATCTGCTGTCGCTGCGGTTGAAAACTAAATTTTGTTTAGCACCTAAAAAGTGGGTATGTTCTGCAATTGTGTTGCCCAGCTCATCTTTCGGAATTTCTTCATAAAGCGCATCAAAACTGCCTAAATCGCTCCACCCAATATCAGCAGGAACCACTCTTACGCGATCACTTTTTTCCATAACTCCATAGTCGATGCTAATCTCAGGAATCGATTTCATGGCCTCCAATTCAATTGCAACGGTATAGGATTTGGTGTCAAGACCCTCAAGTGCTTTTTTTGAGTGAGTAAACACTTCGGGACTATATTTTTTCAATTCCTCAAGAAACACACCTGCTTGAAAACAAAACATTCCGCTATTCCATAAAAAATTTCCTTTGGCGAGGTACTGTTCAGCAGTTTCTTTATCTGGTTTTTCCTTAAAGGATTTGACCAATTCGCCTTCTGACTCGATATATCCGTAGCCGGTTTCAGCATACGTGGGCTGAATTCCAAATGTCACTAAATACCCTTCTTCAGCAAGTTTCTTGGCCCTTGCTATCGTCTTTTCATATACCCCTTGCTTTTTAATCAAATGATCACTCGGCGTTACCAATACAAGCGTTTCAGATGGCAATAGATGACAAACTAAGGCTATAGCAGGTGCTGTGTTCCTACCTACTGGTTCAAGAATAAATCTGGCTTCATGCTCTCCAAGCTGTGACTCTGCAAGTATGGCTTGCTCTTGATTGGTGACAATCCAAAAGTCACTGCAAAAGCCTGCATTACGTTCAATAGTTAATTCAAAGAGTGTTTGATCTTCAAAAATAGGATAGAATTGTTTGGGCATGAGCTTGCGGGACAGCGGCCATAAACGAGTTCCGCTCCCTCCAGAAAGTATCAAATTGATCATCTTCAAAGATAGCCAATGCTAGATTATTTCATTTGTAGATGTGTTTTTAAATTTATTTCAACCATGGAATTCAAGTTGTTATCTTCATCGACATCAAGATTTTCAATGATTTTAAATCAATCGGCTAAACCAGACTATCTATTATGGAAGATTTAGTTTACCTAATCGCCATTTTTGCGGCTATAGTTGGTGCGGCAGGCAGCTTTTTGCCAATCTTACCCGGACCTCCAATCGCTTGGGGGGCCATGCTTCTGTTGTATTTTTATCCAGGTGGCACCTTCAGTACGCAAACAGTAGTAGTTCATGGCCTCATCGTAGCTGGGATTACAGTATTCGATTATTTTATACCCATTTGGGGCACTAAGCGATTTGGAGGAACGAAGTCGGGTGAAAGAGGCTCTATGGTTGGTTTGTTACTTGGACTTTTTACGCCACCTTTAGGGATTGTAGTCGGTCCTTTTTTAGGTGCTTTTGTTGGAGAACTAATCCAAGGTTCATCTCGAAATCAAGCCTTCAAATCGGCAGTTGGCTCTTTTCTAGGATTTTTAGCTGGAGTTTTTTTGAAGTTAGCTTACTGCTTGTACGTGATATGGCTAATTATTGCAGTTTGGATAAAATGAGTTGGTACAATACTTGAAAGGCAATACCAGCAAACCCAACGCATTTCCTAATTTTGTTTATTGCCTATGAAACCACTACACGTACTTAACCTACTGCTTATCGCCGGTTTAATGGTGGCTTGTTCGGCGAGCAAGAGTTTTACCAAAAAGGGCAATAAACTGGCGGAAGCGGGCATACACGACGAAGCTGCTTTTGCATTCATGCAGGCCTTGGCCAATGACCGTACCTACATAGATGCTCGGGTAGGACTCCGTAATTCAGGGCAAAAGGCATTAAATCAATACCTCGACAAGTTTTACAAGGCACATGGTAGTGATGACTTGAGAACATCGGTGTATGCTTTTAGGCAAGCTGAGAAGTTTTTTAATAATGTAAGTGCCTACAATGTTGAGCTCGATTTTCCGACCTACTACAGGAGCTATTACGATGAAGATTTAGCCAAATACCTTGAAAAACTTTACAATCAAGGTCAAGCGCTTTTGGAAGAAAAGAAGTTCCGAGATGCAGAATCGCGGTTCCAAGAGATAACTCAGTTAGATCCGAGCTACAAAGACGTAGGCTCTCTGAAAAAAATGTCGATCATCATACCCACCTACGATGATGCATTGAAAAACTACGAAGGAGGGAATTTTAGAAAAGCATTTATCGGCTTTGAAAAAGTGCATGGTCTGGATCCCAACTACAAAGATGTTCAAGAATTAAGACGTACATCCAAGGAACGGGCTACTATTACGATTGCTGTTTTGCCCTTTGAAAACACCTCGAGTTATGCTTATCCCATATCGGTTGGGAGCTATATCATTAGTGAGCTAACGAGTTCGCGCAACGAGTTTTTGGTAATTATCGATAGAGAAAATACAGAACGAATTTACAAAGAGCAAAAGCTGAGCTTGGCCAATAGTGATAATGAAAATTTTGCTGTTACCGCGGGTGAACTAATGGGAGCAAAGGCCATTTTAACCGGAAAAGTACTTGATTTTGGGGTGGTATCACCGAGCATGCGTCATATTGAGCGAACTGGTTATGAATCGTATCAAGAAAAAGTATACAACCCCACCAATAAAAAAATGGAGCTGCAAACCAGGTACCGCAAGGTGATGTACTCTGAGTTTCAGGGGTCCAGCAGTCTACGAATGAAAATTCAGTACCAGCTGATCAGTACCGAAACGGGTTCGGTGATGGTATCGGATGTAGTAGAATTTAACGAACGCGATGAAGTTCGTTACATCAGCTACGACGGAAATGCAAAAAACCTTTTTGCTGGGCAATGGCGATCCAGAAATGAAGCCCACCCTTCTGATAAAATTTTTACGAGCTTCAGTCAAAAACGTGAGGTGGAGCAACTTTTGTCGGCCAAACGCGACTTCAAGCCTATAAGTGAAATGCTCGTAACGGTACAAAATCGAATAAGTTCGAAAGTCGCCAACCAAATTGTGAGTTTTGAACTCGCCCGTATGCAATGAGAACCCTGTATCTATTCATCGCACTTTTAATCGTTGCATGTGGATCATCTCGACAAGCAACAACTCCCCCAGTAGTGGAGGTACGTCCCGATTGGGTTGAGTCTAGACCTATTGATGCTGGATATTACATTGGAATTGGCGTAGCTCGAAAATCAGCATCAAGTTTCGATCACATTGAGCTGGCGAAAAGAAATGCGCTGAATGATTTGGTGAGTCAAATCACGGTGACTGTTCAAGCCAATTCGGTACAATCACAACTCGAACGAAATAGGGTCTTTAGTGATGAATTCCGTTCGTTTACCAAACTTACGAGCACAGTACAATTAGAAACGTATGAAGTGGTGGCTACCTGGCAGAACGCGAACGAGTACTGGGTATATTACCGCTTGTCGGCTGCAGAATACCAAAGGCAGAAGCAGCAAAAAATGGAACAAGCCAAAAGATTGGCTTTAGACCATTTTGAAAAGGCACAAGCTGCCTTAGCCGAGGGGAGGCCAGGAGAGGGATTGGGGCTGCACATCAGAGCACTCGAAACTATAAAGTCCTATCTAAACGAACCTCTAGAAACCAACATTGCAGGAAAAGAAGTCTACCTCGGAAATGAGCTCATTGCTAGTATGGCTCGGAATTTACGTGAAATCAGTATCCGCGCTAATCCGAAGCGAATTCAAGCAAAGGCTGCCCACCAAGTGCAAGATGAAATATCCGTAAGAGTGATACGTACGGATGCAAAAAATAGCCCGATGGCTAATTTTCCACTGAAGATTAGATTTTCACAAGGAAATGGCACCATTGTTGGCGGGAGCACTACCGATGACCAAGGTATCCTTAAGCTTCGAATTAGCCACATCGGTTCTAAAGAAGCGGTTCAGGAAATCCTCATCGAAGCAGATTTAGAAACCATGTTACGCAATCAGCCCAATTATAAGCTCTGGCTAAGTGCGGTCGACCCGCAGGCATTACCTCAAGAACGGATTCAACTTGAAGTGAGTAGGCCAACCGTGTTTATCGCCAGCCGTGAAGTGAAGCTAAATGGCGACAGCGTATCGACTCAGCTACAAAATGCCATCAGGCGCAGACTATTAGCAGATGGCTTTCAAACGACGAACGACGCAACCAGAGCCGATTTTATTTGCCAGTTTTCGGCGCAAACACGGAAAGGAACTGTGAACAACGGCATGTTTACCGTACTACTCGACGCACAACTTTCGCTGTTAGACAAATTCGGAAATGAACGTTACAGTCAAAAATTGAGCAATTTGAGAGGGGTTCAACTTGACTTTGATAAAGCAGAAGAAGCTGTATTAAAGCGTGCCGCATCTGATTTGGAAACTACAGTGATTCCAAAACTCTCAAAAACAATCTTCAACCAATAATCCTCACATAGAATTTTAAAAACCCATCGTATGAAAAATTATTTTAAACCGCTTTCGGTACTGGTACTCGGACTAGTACTTTTTACAACGGGTTGTAAAAGCAAAAAAGCCGCCGAGGTATCTACTCCACAAACGCAGGGAGAAATTGAAGTTAAATTGTATTGCTCGGGAGCCGAGTTTTTCAGCACGAAAGAGTTCTTTCGCGCAAATGCGGTAGGAGAGAGCATGGACCAGAATACTTCTAAGCGTAAAGCGCTCAATGAAGCACGTACACAATTAGCGTCTTCAATCAATACTACCATCAAGGCTACAGTTGATAACTATGTAAATAGCCGCGAGTTTAACAACAAAGAAGAAGTGGCCGAGCGTTTTGAGTCCTTAAGCAGAGAAGTAGTTAACCAACGGTTAACAGGAACCCGCACCATTTGCGAGCGCCTAACAAAAACACCAACCGGAACGTATAAAACGTATTTGGCCCTCGAGTTAACAGGCATGGATGTGATGGCTGCCGTGAATGAGCGCCTTTCGAAAGATGAGCGTTTGAAAATCGATTATGATTATCAAAAGTTCAAAGAAACGTTCGACAAGGAAATGGAAAAGCTTGAAAAAGGCAACTGATTAAAATAGCACAGGATCTATACACCACCTCAATTATTGGGGTGGTTTTTTATTGCATATTTGCGCCATTAAATTGCTGTTATGGCTACTCCAGAAAATCAACTTGTTTATGGAATTTTAGGCGACAACCTTGTCATTATACGCGAAGAGGAAGCCATCAGGTGGGCACGTAAATGGGAGGCCATTCAAAGCGCTGAAACGTGGGCCGATTTCATACGCTTGAGCTCTCAGGAAGATTTTGACGAGTTAATTCTCGAAATCCTTGAAATACTAGGCCACGAAGCACTTTATCCGAACTACAAAATGGGAGAAGATTTGAGTAGCTACATTACCGATTTGGAGCTCCCTCAGCCCGACGATCCATTTACAACCGACGTGCTTCCTGGCTGGGATGAAGGTGAATACATGCCTTTGCCTGAACAGGAGATATTGGCATGGCTTCCAGAAGAGCTTCATGAACACCTAGGAGAAATGGAGCTACATCCAACCAAGGAGTTTATCTACCGTATTTTACCAGAAAATGAAAAAATAGTCGTGACAACACTCGAAGCTTCAGGTTTTCAAATTCGGCGTGATGACTCGTTAATTCAAAAAGCCTCTGGTCAATAGGTGCTTGATTTTCGAACAGAAAGGCTAAAAACCCATGCTGCTAGAAGCATAAACACAGCAGCAATGATCAAGGGCATGCGGATATCTAGGCCAACCAAAATCCCACCAATTAAAGGAGGCAACATCTGCGCGAAAGAGTTGACCGACTGATTTATACCTAAAATTTCACCTTGAATGTCGGCATCGGCCAGATTGGATACCGTGGCGGTGACATTGGGTGAGGTCAACCCTTGAAAGATAGAAACGAATGGGATAATGAAAAAGATGGTACTGCTGGTGTTAGGGATAAGTAATAGCAGTAAGGCGACCGCAATGCAAGGAACTGCAAATCGTATAACCTGATGAGGCTTAAACTTTTTCATAACTGGGCGAATGAAAAGCCCTTGTGTAAGTGCAATCCAGAGTCCCATATAGCCGAAAAGGGTGCCAATTTGTGCTTCCCTAAAATTGAATTTACCGATGAGATAAACCTGAAAGAATTGGGTGAAGAAGGTAAAGCCAAAAACGAAAAGGAAGCTTACTGTAAAAATCGACCTTAGTTTTACATTTTGAAAAGCATTCCTAATATTCACTATACCAGTACTCCATCGGAGTGGCTTGTGTACTTTTTGCTGAATAGTTTCGCCAAAAAAAAGCATGATTAAAACTACATTCACCATGCTTAGCGCTGCTGCGACCCAAAAAGGAGTGGCATAGTTGAACCAAGACACGAGCTGGTTGTTGGCAAGCTGGCCGCCAGCAAAGGGGCCTATCACGAATCCAAGGCCAAAAGCTGCACCTACAAGACCGAAATTTTTGCTTTTGGAACTAGGCTCACTGATGTCGGCAATCGCAGAATACATAACGGCCAAGTTGCCAGCCATAAATCCATCGAGGATGCGACCAACAAACAGCAACCACAATTGACCGGTGACTATGCCCATACCCAGCAACAAATACCCAAGCATAGTGCCGGTGATAGAAGCGAGAAGCACGGGTTTTCGCCCAAAACGATCCGACAAACTTCCCAAAACGGAAGAGCCGAAAAACTGGGCAATGCTGAAGCTTGAGATCAACAAACCCATTATAAAGGTACGTTCCTGAAATGTGACAGAGGCATGCAAAAGGGGCGTGTCTTCATTCAAAAGTAGCGGGGCAATGATGGGAATGATTATGCCTATGCCCAGCATATCGAGGAAAACGGTGAAGAAAATGGTGGCCAGACGAGCCGGTTCTAATGAACGCGACATGCTAGCGGAATTTGGCTACTATGGTTTCGCCACCCCATACTTTATCGCCAAGTGCTACTTTAACGTCGGTACCTACCGGTAGGTAAATGTCAATACGGCTTCCGAATTTGATGAAACCGAATTCTTGTCCTTGGACCACAGTGTCGCCTTCTTTCACATACCAACGTATTCGGCGAGCAAGAGCTCCGGCAATTTGACGGAAAAGCACAGGTATACCAGCCTCATTTTCGATGACTATGCTTGTACGTTCATTCAGCGTAGATGATTTTGGGTGCCATGCCACCAAATACTCGCCGGGGTGATATTTGAAGTATTTTACCGTGCCACTTACCGGGTTTCGGTTTACGTGCACATTTATTGGCGACATAAAAATGGAAACCATTAGCCTTTTCCCTTGAAAGTACTCAGGTTCATCCACTTCTTCAATGATAACTACTTTGCCATCGGCTGGCGCAATTACCGTTTGTGGGTCGATAAGTGTGTTTCGAGTTGGATTCCGAAAAAACTGAACCACCATGACGAGAAAAAACAATAAAATGGCATACAAGCCATAGCTCAGCACACGGTAGTCGGATAAATAATGCTGAATCAACCAGCCAAAAACGCCAATTAAAACAACTGTACCTGCAATGATGGTATATCCTTCGCGATGAATCATAAAAAAAGCCGGGAGATTTATTCCCGGCTCAAATTTCGGATTTTAAGTTTAAATGCCACCACGCAATTGTGTGACTTGCGCTACTTTGTCGATAGCGACTATATAAGCAGCGATGCGGAGGTTGCAATTATACTTCAATGAAGTTTGATAAACCACCTCAAATGCTTCTTTCATATTCCGGTCGGCACGGCGATTTACGCGCTCCTCTGTCCAGAAATAGCCTAAGCGGTTTTGAACCCACTCGAAGTATGAAACGGTTACTCCACCCGCGTTAGCAAGAATGTCGGGTACCACCATGATGCCTTTGCTGTTCAATATATCGTCGGCACTTGCTGCGATAGGGCCGTTTGCACCTTCCACGATAAGTTTCGCTTTGATGTTGTTGGCATTGCGGCCTGTGATTTGGTCTTCCATTGCTGCTGGAACCAAAACGTCCACATCGAGCTCAAGCAATTCTTCGTTGCTGATTTTGCTTGCTTTGGCAAAACCTTCCAAGGTTCCACCGTTGTTGTCGCGGTAGGCAATGGCTTCGTCGGCATCAATACCTTCAGGATTGTAATAACCGCCCGTTACGTCGCTAATGGCAACAACTTTAAGTCCCTGTTGCTGTAAAAGTTTGGCAGAAATAGAACCTACATTGCCGAAGCCTTGAACTGCACAAGTTGATTTGAAGGGGTTCAAGCCCATTTTCAACATGGCACTACGTGTAGCCACCATCACGCCGCGACCGGTAGCTTCTACTCGGCCTTTAGATCCGCCCAAAACCAGAGGCTTACCGGTAACGACCGCTGGACTGCTGTAACCTACTAATTTAGAATATTGGTCCATCAACCAGGCCATTTCGCGGGGACCTGTACCCATATCAGGAGCAGGAATATCTTTTTCAGGACCGAAAACGTCGATCATGGCACGTGTATAGGCACGTGTTAACCGCTCGAGTTCGTTGGCCGACATTTTACGAGGGTCGCACTTAATGCCGCCCTTACCACCTCCAAATGGGATGTTAGACACAGCGCATTTCCAAGTCATCCATGCGGCAAGTGCCTTTACTTCGTCGAGATGCACATCCATGGAGTATCGGATACCGCCTTTGGCAGGACCCAGATTGATGTTGTGAACGACACGGAAGCCTTCGAAAACTTCGATTTTACCATTATCCATGGTAATTGGAAGACTCACAATGACCTGACGGGCTGGCGATTTTAGTACATTGTACAAACCTTCATTGAGGTTGAGCATTTTTGCGGCAATGTCGAAGCGCGACATCATCGAATCAAATGGATTCTCTGGAGTAGAGGTTTTTTCAGCAGTGGCTGACATGAGGAATGGGGTTAAATGGTGATTAAGAAATCGTTAAAAAACCGACGTAAAGTTAGCCAAATGCCTTACTGATGCACCTTTAGAAACGGCTTTTTTGAGAAGTTCTGAAAATCAGCTGGTTTATTAGAAAAACGCTAAAAAATCTGCAAAAGCCGAATGTAAGCATAGACCAACGGCGCTGAGAGAATAAGTGAATCGAAACGGTCGAGCACACCGCCGTGACCAGGCAGTAAACTGCCGGAGTCTTTACGGTCGACACTACGTTTGAGCAGCGATTCAATTAAATCTCCATAAATCCCGCTGATGGATACGATGGCACCAACGACTACCCATTCTGTTTGTGCTAGGCTATGAAAGTACCGTCCTACAACAAAGTAGCTTACCAATATGGCCAGAATAATTCCGCCTATGCTGCCTTCGATGGTTTTGCCGGGAGAAATACGTTCAAAAAGTTTGGTTTTGCCAAAGCGCCTGCCTACCAAATAAGCGCCGGAATCACTCACCCACAGGAAAATAAAGCAACCCAGCACCAATTCATAGTTGTACGTTTCGTAGGGTAGGAAAGCCATAAAATTCAGCAGGCTGAATGGTAGTGCTATATACACTAAACCCAATACGGTAATGCCAATCTCCTGAAATGGGTTTTCTCTGTTTTTATATAATTCAGTCATGAAAAAGTAGGCCGCAACGGGAATCATAAATTCTAGCCATTCAAATGCTACTGTGCGCGACGCTGTTAGGGCACAAATGATGTATAGTATGGCGCCAGCGGTCATTACACTCAGGTATTGCCTTCGTTTGTCGCGAGGCGCCGCCATGCGGTAAAACTCGAAAAGTCCCACCATGGAAAAAATAAAAAACAACAAACTGAAGTACCAAAATCCAGCAAATAGACTCAGCACAATTGCCGTGGTAAGAACAACACCAGTGGTTAATCGCAACCAAAAGTTACTCATAGGTTCAGTGATAGAATCAGCGCTTCGGCAGTTAAACGATCGGATGATGGCACGTATACCTCCACGCCACCGAATGCAAGATACGAGGAGTCTCTTTTATTGAGCACTACCGCTTGCAGATCGTTGGCCAGCAGATGAGCATGCACCAATTCGGCAAGATGGGCATAGTTGGTAGTAAAAACGCAAATCCAACCCTCGTGCATCACCGGATCGTTTGCGTGTTTTGCGTTTGTAATTGGATAGCTCTTAGCAGCACTACCACCGCTAACAAAGAAAGTAATAAAAGCCACCAAGGACTATTGAGCAAGGCTTTTTCGATGGCCTCACTACCGCCTTCACCTCCCCACATTTCTACGGCTACAGCTGCGCCATTGTTGATGAAATGGGCAAAAATGGAGAGGAAAATCGAACCGCTCCAAAAATAGATATAGCCAAACATGGCCCCTAACAACAAGCGCGGGAAGAAACCATACCACTGCATATGAAGCGCGCTAAACAAGATGGCCCCTATCCAAATGGCTAAATGTGGATTGTTAAACAAAGTCCGAAATATATTTTGTAAGACACCCCTAAACAGTAGCTCTTCACCTACTGCTGGCAAAATGGCGATGACTAAAATATTGATGAGAAAAGCTTGCGTACCAGTTGCGCTTAAAAGGAGTTGAATCGTTTTTTCGCTTTCTTCCTCGGCCCTTTTCATGCTAGCTTCTAATGCCGACCATGCTTCGGGGAGCTCCATTTGCTGATTTAAGCCATAAATCCAATAAATTATTGGGCTGATTACCATTACCAGTACCCCTACATACAACCAAACATTGGGTTTTTGGCGTATGTGCAGACCTAGTGGCTGCCAAGGCGTATCATAATCGTAGTAATAGGCCCAAACAATTCCAGGCAACACAAATACACCAAATGCGCTCAAACTCTGCACCCACCAAATGTACGGGATATACATCGGGTCGGGGGTTTGTAGCCAGTCGGCAGCAAGGGTGCCCGCTACACCGGTTACCGATCCTGCACTTTTGAGGGCGATAAGGGCAAACAACCCTCCGGAAGAAAGACACAAACCAATTAAAAGCAACAGCTGAACTATGGGGTGGTGGTCGCGAAGCGGCTTATCAAATAGCATGTGGCTTTTTTTGCCTAAATTTACATGTTTTTACGACGATGGTACGGATTGGTGATCTTGATTTGGGCGAATTCCCACTTTTGCTCGCGCCTATGGAAGATGTGAGCGACCCGCCTTTCCGTGCTGTATGTAAGGCCAATGGTGCCGACCTCATGTATACCGAGTTCATTTCGTCGGAGGGATTGATACGCGATGCCAGAAAAAGTCTCCAGAAGCTCGATATCTACGACGACGAACGGCCGATGGGCATCCAGATTTTTGGCGGAGAGCTCGAACCCATGGTCCAGGCTATCGATAAGGTATCGGAAGCCAATCCGAACTTAATAGATATCAACTACGGCTGTCCGGTAAAACAAGTGGTGTGTAAAGAGGCGGGTTCGGGTATGCTTCGCAATTTACCCAAGCTACTTAAAATCACCGAAGCCATGGTGAAAAGGAGCAAACTTCCCATCACGGTAAAAACGCGCTTGGGTTGGGATGAAGAAAGTAAACAAGTTGTTTATCTCGCCGAAGCCTTACAAGATATTGGTGTTCAAGCTATTGCCATCCACGGCCGGACCCGCGTTCAAATGTATAAAGGTGAGGCCGATTGGACACTCATTGGGGAGGTAAAGAATAATCCTCGCATGCGCATTCCGGTTTTCGGGAATGGCGATATCGACAGTCCGGAGAAGGCAGTACTTTATCGAAACCGATATGGTGTAGATGGAATTATGATTGGCAGGGCAGCGATTGGTTATCCTTGGATTTTCCGAGAAATAAAACATTTTATGGCCACAGGCCAAAATTTAGCTGCACCTACCACCGCCGAACGAATAGCGGTTGCACTAAAGCACTTCAACCGATCGATTGAGTGGAAAGGTGAAAAACTAGGAATTTTGGAGATGCGTAGGCATTACACCAACTACTTTAAAGGCTACCCCAACTTTAAAGAAACCAGGATGAAGTTGGTGAATAGCCTCGAAGCCGACGAAATAAGGACTTTATTGCTGCAAGTTGAAACGCAGTATGAAGGGTATGTTCCCGTAGTGGTCAGAGACCTTGGGGAAGTGAGCTACGCCGGTTGCGACAGCTAAACATTGTGCATGCTGCTCAAATAAGGCACCATCGTATGTTAGCTTAAGCGAGCCAAGGCACGTTCTAGGGCCGTTAACGACTCAGCTACTTCATGCTCTTTACACGTTCCAACGCTTAACCGATACCAGCTACTATTTTCGCTTGCCCCAAATGCATAGAAAGGTACCACGGCGAGTTTAGCCTGTTCAAGTACATAGGCTGTAATTTCTTTGGTAGTGGTAAGCGTTTTTCCCTCAGGCGTTACTTTGCCGTGTAGTGCTAGCTGTATGGTGAGGTAGATGGCTGCTTGCGGGTGAATAGCTTTAACGGGATAGCCTTTAGCACTCAATGCTTCAAAGCCGAGATAAAATCCGTGCAATCTGAAAAACAACTTTTCTCTGATTTCAGCGAGGTAGGAATCTACTTTGTCGGTTTGGTTTAAAAAACGTGCGGTAGCTACTTGCTCGGCTTTGGGTGCCCATGCACCTACGTGGCCTAAAATCGACTTCATTTTGTCGATAATATTCCGTGGTCCAAAACTCCAGCCTACGCGTACGCCGGTGGCAGCAAAGGCCTTCGAGAGCCCATCTACGTAAATGGTGTAGTCGCGAAGTCCTGGGTGTAAACTTACCGGATCGTAATGTACCGTATTTCCAAAAGTCAGAGTCCAATAAATTTGGTCGTACATCAAGTATAGAGGCTTCCGGTTTTCGGAGGCTCTTCTTTGATTTTCTTGACTAATGAGCATGCAAATTTTGTGGAGGCTTTCGCGTGTGAACGTTGTGCCTGTAGGATTTAAAGGAGAGCATAATGCTACCAGAGTGGCGGTTGCCAGATGTGGTTCAAGCTCCTCAGGGGTAGGCATAAAATGTTCTTCTGGCCGTGTTTCTATGCTCAATTCACGGGCGTGGGTGAGGTGGCAATAGTGGTTGTTGTTCCACGATGGCACGGGAAACAATACCGTATCACCCGGATCGAGTAAGGTTTGATAGATAGCATAAATCAGCGGGCGGGCTCCGCCAGCGATTAAAATTTCATCGGCCGAATACGCTAGCTTCTGGTATTTTTTCAAAAAATGTACTACCGCTTCACGCAATTCGATAATCCCATTGGCCGCAGGATAGTTGGTATGGCCTTCGCTGTAGGCTTCTGTGATGGCAAGGGTTAATGCTTCAGGGATAGGAAATACATGCGGATCGAAATCACCAATAGTGAAATTGTAAATATTTTCACCTGCCTTGATCTTCTGATTTATTTCACCAGCCAGTTTGATGATTTCTGAGCCGATAAGATTTTCGGCCATGTGCGATACCTGCATACCCTAAGATTGACCTTGCAAAGATAGAAATTAGAATGGCTTCAGCAGGATTAGAGCTGCTGCAGGGTGATGAGTCGATGATATTGACCGCCTTTTGCCAAAAGCTCTTCGTGGGTGCCTTGCTCGGCTATTTCGCCCTGGTGCAATACCACAATGTGATCGGCATGCTGGATGGTAGATAAACGATGTGCTATGACGATGCTAGTTCTATTTTCCATCAGGTGACTCAGGGCATCTTGCACCAACTTTTCCGACTCGGTATCGAGTGCTGAGGTGGCTTCGTCGAGTATGAGGATGGGTGGATTTTTGAAAACGGCTCTGGCGATGCTCAAACGTTGGCGCTGGCCACCACTCAGCCGTCCGCCTCTATCGCCGATGGACGTATCGTAATCGCTTTCGAGTTGGGAGATGAATGAATGTGCATTGGCAACCTTGGCGGCTTCAACGACTTGTTCGCGTTGAGGGTTTTCGACACCGAAAGCGATGTTGGCCATGACGGTGTCGTTGAAGAGTATGCTTTCCTGCGTAACGATACCCATGAGCTGACGCAGGTCGAAAACATTGGCTTTGGGCAAAGGCACTCCATCCATGAGTACCTCACCTTCGGTGGGGTCTAAAAACCGAGGAACTAAGTCGGCCAAGGTGCTTTTGCCCGAGCCACTTGGTCCAACCAACGCCACCATCTGTCCTTTTTTTATGGTTAAATTGATGTTTTTCAAGACTTTTTCCTGTCCATAGCTGAAGCTTACATTCCTGAACGTGATTTCTTTGTCGAAACGAGGGACGGCTATTGGATTTTCGGGCTGACGAATGGGATTGGTTGCTTCCAGGATTTCAAATACGCGTTCGGCGGCTGCTAGTCCGCGCTGAATATTGGTTAATGCTCCTGTGATGGCTTTGGCAGGAACAAGTAATTGGCTATACAAAATGATGTAGGTGATAAAAGCTGACCCACTTAACTCACTTTCTCCATCGATCACCAATAATCCTCCGTAGAGAATAATGCCGACAATCATGCTCACGCCTAGAAATTCTGAAAGGGGTGAAGCCAGCTCTTTTCGGTTCCAGATTCTTTTTAAAATCTGCCGATATGCATGGTTTTCTTTGTCGAATCTTTTTCGGGTGTATTCCTGCGCGTTAAAGGCTTTGATAATGCGAATACCACTGATGGTTTCTTCAATGACACTCAAGATATTCCCGAGTAAAGTCTGGCCTTGCTTAGAGTCCTGCTTTAATTTACGGGAAATAGTTGTGATGATAAGTGCCGATATAGGGAGTACCAAAAAGCTGAAAAGCGTAAGTTTTACGCTAATCATGAATAAAAGAACTACGTAGCCGATGAGCAATAACGGCTCCCGAAAGATGATTTGAATGCTGCTGACAACCGAATTTTCAATTTCAGTGACGTCGTTCGATACAACGGATATTAAATCACCTTTGCGTTGTCCGTGAAAGTAACGTACGTTGAGCTGAACAAGATGATTGAATAAGGCTTGGCGTATGTTTTTAACAACCAATGTCCGTAAACCGGTTAGTACCCGTTGTCCCCAATAGCGGAATACATTCGAAAAGAAAAACGAAACTACCACGATGGCGCAAACAAACTGTAGCGCTTTGGCAGGACCGTACGTTTTAAAAATGTTGAAGAAGAAGTAGTTAAAATAATCTTTTACCCAATTGAGTGTACCGTCGAAAACGGGCTCTACTACCACTTCTGGGGCTTTTACCGTGCCAAAAATTATGTTGAGCAGTGGTATTAGCAGTGTGAAATTGAAAATCCCAAATACAATTCCCAATACGGCCAATACCATATAACGCGGAAGGAAATTACGCAATGGGCGTGCAAAAGCCAGTATCCTGAAATAGGTCTTCACAATCCAAAGGTAGAATTTCCAGATGCATATACGGCCATACTCTCTCAATTTGACCTGTATATTTGACACATGATCAGCATCATCACAGCCGTTTACAATCAATTACCTATCAATGAACTGTTTGTTCAAAGTCTTGAGCGTTACAGCCGTTTGACGTATGAGCTGATTATTATCGACAATGGTTCTACCGATGGTAGCATCGAATTTTTTGAATCGAAAGGTGCCAAAGTAATTCGCAATGGGGCTAACTACAGCTACCCGCATTGTCAAAATCAAGGCATAGCTGTTGCCAAGTACGATTATTTTGCATTTTTAAATAACGACATCATCGTTGCTCCTGGCTGGGACGAAGATTTGGTGCTGGCGATGCAGAAGCACGGTCTCGACTTGGCCTGTCCCGCTGCCATTGAACGGGCTGAGACCGAAATTGCGACCAGGCGTTTACGTAGAAAGTGGAAATGGATTAAAGGCTTGAGCCGTTGGATGGGGAGCTCGAAATGGGCACTTGTATTTAGGTATACTTTGATGTATGGCGACTGGGAGCTGTTTTGTAACCGACGTCGTTTCCGTTTTGGAGATAAAATCACCGAGGGCTTTAGTGGCCACAGCATTGTCACAACCCGCAGAGCCATCGACCTTTTGGGGCCTTGGGATGAGCGTATCCAAGCGGCTGACTTCGATTTGTATTTGCGATCGAAAAAACGACAGCGTACGCATGGCGACCTACTTCCGATACACATTGTACAAGGGGTTTTTCATCACCATTTCGAACGTTTAACCGTTAAATCCAGTCCGCCACGTTTTGCCGATGCCGACAAGCTGATTTCGCTTGAAGACAAATGGCCCATTGACGAAAAAAATGACTTGATCGCCGATGCACTCGCCTACCGCACCCCGAATTACAAACAAAAGGCCACCCCAGAAAGAGGCAGCCTTGTTACTGACGACGACGACGATTAGTTGATATAAGGCAACAAGCTATACATTTTGCCTAACTCTAACATGTGCTTTTCAAAATTATCGGGGTATTCTATTTTCACATCTACCAAGGTTTCGCCTTGCATGACTGGTACTAGTTTAGGTTGAATGAAGCCTGAATACGGTGCCGAACCTATTTTACGGTAACGTTCTTTGACCTCGCGTACCAAACCTTGGTCGACTTTCACACCATAGTTTTCAACCAATGCCTGACCTGCTGCAAAGTCGCCTTCACTTTTGATCCGTTGAATTTCGCGCAATAAATCACCAAAAAGTACACGTAGTTTTTCGTAGTCGTTTACCACGAAGTACGTTTTGCCGTCGCGCATTTTTTTCTCAATTACTTTATTGGCGGCTCCTTTTTCCATGGCCCAAGCTGCTACTAGTTGGCGGTTGCGCATATGCGATTCTTCGAGATTATCGCCATTCTCAAGTCGGCGTAACTGCAGGAACAGTGCATTGCGGATGTAACTGTCGTATTCGGCTTTGCCTACTTCAAGCGAAGGCATCACACCCATTTCTACCAGTTTTTTGTCCATTAGATAATAAAGTGCCACCAAATCGGCACGGGCTTCTTCGAGTGTTGACGCATATTGTTTGAGGGTTTCTTTGGGGGTGCCGATACCGGGGTTGAGCTGACCTGAAGCGTGGCCTATAACTTCGTGCATATCGGTATGCAGAGCCCCTGCCAACGGCCCATAACGGCGTGCACGATCAATTTCTTCTTTGTTCCACGCAAATTCTTCGATGGCGCTGCCTTTGGAGGCTACCTCGTCGTAAGCATGTACGATATTGCCCAGCTGAACCGATTTAGAGCCGTAATCCTTTCTGATCCAGTCGGAGTTGGGGAGGTTTATACCAATAGGTGTTGAAGGTGCAGCATCGCCTGCCTCCTGTACTGCCAAAATCACTTTGGCTGAAATGCCGGTGACTTTTTCTTTTTTGTGAGAAGCTTCAATCGGTGAATTGTCTTCGAACCATTGGGCTTCGTCGCCAATGGCTTTGATTCGTTTGGTGGCCTCCATATCGCGAACGCTTACAACACTTTCGTAAGATGCACGCATGCCCAAGGGGTCGCCATAAACTTCGATGAAGCCATTCACGACATCTATCATCGATTCAGTATCGGCTACCCAAGCTATATTGTACTCATCCCAAGTTTTTAGATCGCCGCTTTTGTAATAAGCAATGAGTAGGTCGAGCGCTTTTTTCTGTTTGGGGTTTTCTGCTACTCCGCTGGCTTTTTCGAGCCAGAAAATAATCCGGTCAATGGCCTTGCCATACATGCCACCCGATTTCCATACTTTTTCTACCACTTTGCCATCTTCTTTGACCAGTTTTGAATTGAGTCCATACCAAATGGGGGTTGGGTCGTTGGCTTTTTTGGAGGCGGCGTAGTAAGCTTCAACCTCTGCTTGGGTTACGCCTTCGTAAAAGTTATTGGCCGAACTGGTCACTAGGTCAACGCCTGCCTCTTGATTTACCCGTTTTGCAGCCACGGTTGGGTCGAACAAGATAGGTTTGAGGAAGGCAACGAGTGCCGTAGCATCTTTGATATCGCCGAAAAGCGGAAAACGAGCGTCGGGCGAGCCAGCAACCAGGGTTTCGAAATAAGCTTCGGTAAACTCGGGCATTATTTTTTTGGTGCTGTAATGATGGTGAATGCCGTTGCTAAACCACACTCTTTTGGTGTATTCCAAAAACTTGGCAAACTCTGGTGCGTTTCTGTCGCCCTGATAATGCTCCACGATACCATCGAGGGTATGGCGAACAACCAGGTTGTATTTGTAGTTCTGGTCCCAGATAATGTCCCGTCCAGCATTCGCAGCCTCCGACAAATAGTACAGGAGTTCTTTCTGCTGTAGTGTTAAGTCCTTAAAGCCGGGAATTTGATAACGAAGGATTTGGAGATCAGCGAATTGATCCACTTTCACTTCAAAGTCGCTTCCTTTTTTCTCTTTTCCTTCACCCGAACATCCCACAATAGTGGCGGCAGCTAATGCCATGACCATACATTTAAATTGATTCATACCAGTACATCCTGTTTTGAAGAACATGCAGGACGACTTAAAATTAATAGATTTGTCGCGTATGATGGACAATGCTTTTCCGATACCTGAATTAAAAGCTGAGGTAGAAGCCATACTTTTTGCTTCCGAGCAAGCGGTAAGTCTTGGTGAATTATGCCGTGTACTTTCGGCCTTTCATGAAATTGAGGTGGCCGAAGCAGAGTTAGAGCTGTTCATGCAGGAGCTCATGCAGGAGTATGCACAATCAAGTCACGGTTTTGAGGTGGTAAAGGCAGGCGGAGGTTATTTGTTTATGACCAAAAAGAATTTACAAGCGGTACTAGCCGTTGCACTTTCGGAGCGATCGAAAAAAAAGTTGTCGCAAGCGGCTCTTGAAACGCTTTCTATTATTGCCTATAAACAGCCGGTAACCAAAACAGAGCTGGAACACATTCGCGGTGTAAGCTGCGATTACAGCCTCCAGAAGCTACTTGAACGCAACCTCATTGAGCTTGCCGGTAAAAGCAACGGCCCTGGCCGCCCACTGCTTTACCGAACGTCGAACTTCTTCATGGAGTACTTCGGATTGAACGGAATGGAGGAGTTACCTCAGCTCAAAGAGCTTGATAATCAGGATAATTCTATAGGAATGCCGGAAGCTGAGGAATAATCTGTATCTTTGCGACTCATTTCTTAATTAATTACATGGACGCCAACAATGCCTACGGTCGAGACGACCGAAACCGGCGAAAAGATGAGCAGGGTACGAACGAAAAAATCACACGTGCCGACCGTTTGAAGAAGCTTCAAGACGAGCTCAACACCCTAGAATCGGGTACTGAATCTCAAAAAAACAGAATTATCAGAAAAGACCTTGACCAAGAGGATCGTCCCATGCGCTCGCGTGGTGGTGATGGCGAACGCCGTCCCTGGACGCCTCGCGAAGGTAGCGATCGTGACCGTCCCCGCTTTGGTGGTGACCGTAACGACCGCCCTCGCTACAACAACGACCGAGACGGTGGCGAACGCCGCCCTTGGACGCCGAGAGAAGGACAAGACAACGACCGTCCCCGCTTTGGTGGCGACCGTAACGACCGTCCTCGTTTTAATAACGACCGTGAAGGTGGCGAACGCCGCCCATGGACACCACGTGAAGGAGGTAGCCGCGAAGGTGGTGAACGCCGGCCGTGGACCCCACGTGAAGGTGGTGACCGCAACGACCGACCCCGTTTTGGTGGCGACCGTAACGACCGCCCCCGCTACAATAACGACCGCGAAGGAGGCGAACGCCGACCTTGGACACCACGTGAAGGCAGCGACCGCAAACCGTGGATGCCGCGTGAAGGAGGCGACCGTAACGACCGCCCCCGCTACAACAACGACCGAGAAGGTGGAGAGCGCCGCCCGTGGACACCACGCGAAGGAGGCGACCGTAAACCGTGGACCCCGCGCGAAGGAGGCGATCGTAACGACCGCCCTCGCTACAACAACGACCGCGAAGGAGGTGAACGCCGCCCGTGGACCCCTCGTGAAGGTGGTGAACGCCGTCCGTGGACCCCACGAGAAGGTGGCGATCGCAACGACCGCCCTCGCTACAACAACGACCGTGAAGGCGGTGAACGTCGTCCGTGGACGCCACGGGAAGGCAGCGACCGTCCGCGGTACAACGATCGCGACGGTGGCGAGCGACGCTCTTGGGCTCCCCGCGAAGGTGGCGACCGGGATCGTTCGTCGTACGGAGATCGACCGCGCTTTGGCGACAGAGACCAACGCGGTGGTTACGACCGCAACGACGGCCCCCGTGAACGCAGATTTCCGAAAGATCGCGACCGAAAAGTAGATACACGCCGGAAGAATCGTGGCGATGAGCCGATGAAACCTGTGACCATCAATTTTGATGAGCCGATTCGCTTGAACAGATTTATTGCCAATGCAGGAGTTTGCTCGCGCCGCAAAGCCGATGAACTTATTGCAGAGGGAAAAATACTGGTAAACGGTACCGCTATAACCGAGCTTGGCTCACGAGTGAATCCAGGTGACGTGGTAGAATTCAATGGCAAGCAGTTGAAGCTCGAAACCCTTGTATACATTCTACTCAATAAACCGAAAGATTACATCACCACACTTGACGATCCGGAAGACCGCAAAACGGTGATGACTTTGGTTGAGGGTGCGACCGACGAGCGTATTTTTCCAGTAGGACGTCTCGACCGCAACACCACTGGTCTTTTGCTTTTGACCAACGACGGTGAAGTAGCGCAAAAGCTGACGCATCCGAGCAACGAAATAGGTAAAATTTACGATGTGGTTTTAGACAAGCCACTTTCTAAAGCCGATTTTGAACGCATCTCAGCTGGTGTAGAATTAGAGGATGGTATGGCCTATGTAGATGCCGTAGCTTTCCCGAATCCTGAAGACAAAACATCGGTAGGCCTCGAGATACATAGCGGCCGTAACCGGATAGTACGCCGCATTTTCGAATCGCTTGGCTACGATGTGGTTAAGCTTGACCGAGTACTTTATGCGGGGTTGACAAAAAAGGATTTACCCCGAGGCAGCTGGAGATATCTTTCTGAAAAAGAAATTCGAAAGTTAAAAACTACCTAAAACAAAAAACTCCGACCGAAAGGCCGGAGTTTTTTTTGCTTTTCTACTGCCGTTTAGCGGACGATGAATTTCTGGGTAAATCGTTTGTCGCCTTTAATCATGGTAACGAAGTACATCCCGGCATTCAGGCGGTCGTGAATATCGAAGCTTCGTAGCTGTTCGCCACCATTTTCAACGCCATCAATCAAACTCATCATCTCTTTGCCGGTGATGTCGTACACCTTTACAGAAAGGTGCTGATTGCTTTCGAGGCTGAAGCTAATGTTCAATTTGTCGGTCACAGGGTTAGGGAAAACTGTGAACATTTTATTTTTCTGAACATCGGCAATACTAGCGCTGAGGTTTTCCTGAAACGTTTTGCTGCCTTTGCCATGTACGTTAAATCGTCCGGAGATGTAGGCGCCATAGAAGGTAACTGCACCTGTGCCTGCGGCAGGAGCGGTCCAATTGAAGGTCCAGCTTCCACTGCCTGCGCTTTGAGCTAGGGTATGGGTGATGTACTTACTTCCAACTATTTTGGTGCCGTTTGCCCCAGTATTGGTCGTGTTCACAAGGGTGCCAACGTACTGACCATTGCTTTTTTGAGGCGAGATTTGAAAACCTTTGTTGCCTATTCCGCTAAAGCTCACAATAAAAGTGTAGGTGGCTCCGGGTGTGTAGCCAGCTGCAGGGATATTGGTTGCAAAGAAGTCGTTGTTGGTCGTAGGGTTATTGTTGTTGTGGCAATTAGAGCTGCTGCCGCAAGAAGCGCCATCGGCCGGACTGCCAGTATTGCCCGCAGGTGCACCTGTGCCGTTTGAATTTGCAGCATTGAAATGCAAATCAAAGGCGAGCGAGGCTGCAAATAGTAGGGATACAAATAGGGTAAATTTTCTAACCATAAGCCGAAGATAATTCTCAGATGGTTTACCAGAAAATTATATTGTCATAAATGTTTCATTTTCTGTGATTTCAACGGATCGTAAATACCCTGGAAAGGTTGAAGCCAAAGTTGATATCACCTTTGAGCCACTCACCATTTCCTTCGGTAATAAACTGTTTTTCGTTCATACCTCGGCTATTGGTGAAGTGTAGCTGAAATACGTGACCGCCTGTTTCGATATCAAAGCCAACCGAAAGGGTGTTGTTGTAGTTGGGCAGCTGATCGCCCGGAACCATCCAATAATCGAAAGTAGCGGCAACCCGATTGTTGAGTTTAACTCTTCCGCCAAGCCCTAATGCCAAGATGTCGTTGGGTTCGGTACGGGTATTTACCCAATTGCGGTGAAATAAGGTGGGCGTTAACTGAAGGGTGAGCGTTTCGTTGAATTTGCGCGCCAATAGTAGTTGGTGATAGTAGTACATCCGGTACGAAAAGGGAGGTTCCGGACGGCTTGGGTCGGTCCATTTTAGTGAGTTAACGATGGTTCCGCCGACATAACTCAGCGATACAGGCATTTCTTTTTTTCCAGTTGATTGACGTAGAATGCGGTATTTAACAAAACCGTCGTATTCTTTACCCACATTACTACGGCCAACGCCCACCATTAAACGCTCGGTTATGCCGTAATCGAAACTAAAACGGACATTCGCCTGGTCGAGCCCAAACAGTTGGTAAGCACCTCCGTTAATGTTGCCGAAGCGGTGCAGGATTCGGAAATCGAGTACGCCTGGTGCCACGTTTTCGATAGAATGTGCGTTGATGATTCGGGTAGACTTAAATGCGTATCGGGCAATGACGGTTTCTTCTTCTTCATTGGCATTGAGCAGTGCTTCTAAATCGTCTTGACTATACGCGGGTGCCCAAATCAGTGCAAAAACACTGGTAAGGACGAAAAGTACTTTTTTCATTAGTTCTGAGGACTTCCTTGGTGAATCCAAGCTTTTATCTGGTTGGTTTTACAGTCGGGCAAATTACCTCCCTGAGGCATATACTGCGGATCGGTTTTGCTCCGAGAAATGCGGTCGTATATGCTGCTTTTGTTTTGGCTGATGGCCGTAAACGTGGTGAGATTTAAATTGGCCGATGGATTGGTTGCTCCGTGGCAGCCTACACAATATTGGTCGATGATGGGTTTTACCGTCGTCGAGAAACTAACGGCATTGGTGTCGCAGGAACCATCAGGCCGGAAGGTATTTCGAGCACCTTCTTCTATCCACTTGCGGATGATTTCGGTTTGGGTAGTCGTCAATGCTGCCCTTGGTGGAGGTGGCATGCGCTTATCGGGATCCGATTCTACGATTACCTCATACAGCTCACTATCGCCTGGGTTGCCTGCCCTGACTTCCTTGCGAATGGAAGCGTAATCGTTCAACACAATACCTTCGGCTCTGGTGGCAGGGTCATGACAACCACTCATGGCACAATTCGAGATCATCAAGGGTAAAACTTCATCCTGAAAACTGATTTCTGTAGAACCACTTGGCAAAGGTATAGGGCCATCGTACACCAATGGTTCGTGTTTGCACGACTGAAATGCCGCTAAAAGAACTACTAGAATAGCTGCTTTTCTCACTAGTTAGCTCCTTTCCCTTGGTTTACCCAAGCTGCTATAGTGTTGATATTGCAATCGTTCATACGACCTGAGGGAGGCATCGTGCCTGCCTGGGTGCGTATGACCACACGGTCGGCCCAAGTTTGGACTTGCGCTACGGTCGAAAGATCAACTCCTGCTGCCGGATTGTTGGCCGTATGGCAACCAGGTGTGGCGCAGTTTGCGTCGATTATCGGTTTTACTTTGGAAGCGAAGCTAACGGCCGTGGTGTCACAACCCGCGGTAGGCAAGTTGCTGTAATAATCTTCGGCGTTGTCGTAATAACACGACTGCAACCAAAAAAGACCAAGAAGTAACAGAATTAAAGAAGTTATTCTCATGCGATGTGTTTGACTGACAACCTTTAGAACTAAGGTCGACTACTACAAAAATCTGATTTTTAACTCATTTCATCACGTTTAATTATGCTCACTTTCGAAATTGCGGCTTGAAGCCTAGCCTGAGCGTTAATTCAGATTTCGACCTCAGCTGAAAGCGCCTTCAACTTCCCTAAATTTGCCACGCTAAACTCTTCTGGTACATGTCAAGCACGCGCATCTTACTCATCGGTTCCGAAGGTCAACTGGGCTCTGAATTATCGGCAGCACTCATTGCGAAGCACGGTAAGGAAAATGTGATTTGTAGTGACTTGCGCAATCCACGACCAGAGCTTGACAGGCGCTTTATGGTCTTAGATGCGCTCGATAAAGCAGGCATCGAGGCCGTAATTCGGGATGAGCAAATCAGTCAGGTGTACTTGCTCGCAGCTGTTTTATCGGCTACAGGTGAAAAAAATCCTGCTTTTGCTTGGAAGTTGAATATGGAGAGTTTGCTGAGCGTGCTGGATTTGGGGGTTAAATACAAACTCGATCGTGTATTTTGGCCGAGCAGCATTGCGGCGTTCGGACCCAATACACCCAAGTCGAACACACCCCAGTCGAGTTATATGGATCCGAATACGGTGTATGGCATCAGTAAACTTAGTGGTGAGTTGTGGTGCCAGTACTATTTCCAACGGTATGGATTAGACGTTCGAAGCATTCGATATCCGGGCATTATTAGCTGGAAAACACCTCCAGGTGGTGGAACAACGGATTATGCCGTTGAAATTTTTCACGATGCGCTACAAAAGGGAAGCTACAACTGCTTTTTAAAAGCAGATACCGCATTGCCCATGATGTTTGTTGACGATGCTATACGTGCGACCGTAGAATTGATGGAAGCACCAAAGGAGCATATTAAAACACGCACGAGCTACAATTTAGCGGCCGTTAGTTTTACACCAGCCGAATTGGCTGCCGCTATACGTTTGCATATGCCTTCGTTCAACATGCACTATGCTCCCGATTTCAGGCAGCAAATCGCCGATTCGTGGCCTGCATCCATCGACGACAGTGCCGCCAGAAGCGAATGGGGTTGGAACCACCATTTCGATACCGCCGGTATCGTGAAAGAAATGCTCGAAAACCTAAAAGACGCCTAGTTCGCTTGTTCGCTCAAAAATTTGATGCGAATCAATTTAAGGTCTTCTTCGGTATAGTCATCACCCAATGCTCTTGCCGCTTCCCGAATATCGTCGGAATCGGCTGAGCGGAAATAATCGTAGGCCTCTTCCTGTAGCTCTTCGTCCATCACGTTATTGATGTGGTAATCAATATTCACCTTGGTGCCGCTGTCAACGATCGTTTGTATTTCGTCGAGAACTTCTTCGTAGCTCAGGTTTTTTGAACGTGCCAGTTCTGTAAGTGGCATTTTTCGGTCGATACCCCCAATAATAAATACCTTAACCCCTGACTTGTTGATGGTAGATTTTACCACCAAATCTTCTGGGCGTTCAATCTCATTTTCCTCTACATAGCGGGCGATAAGCTCCAGAAAAGGCTTGCCAAATTTGGCTGCTTTGCCCGGTCCAACTCCGCTAATGTTTTGCAATTCTTGCAGGTTAATCGGGTAATTGGTAGCCATCTCCTCCAAGGAGGGATCCTGAAAAATCACATAAGGGGGCAGACTTTTTTCTTTGGCGATTTTTTTTCGCAAATCGCGCAACATCTCAAAAAGTCGGGTATCTAAAGCTTCGCCTTGCTGCGATTCAATGTCTTCTTCGCGGGCCTCGCTGTAATCGTTGTCGAGTATAAACTCAATAACGAACGGGTCGGCCAAGTAGGCCTCACCGAGCTCGCCGATTTTTAGCAAGCCGTAATTTTCGATGTCTTTGAGAAAGAAATTGCGTAGCAGGGCCTGTTTGATGAGTGATTTCCAAAACAAGGCACCTTGCTCTTTGCCCGATCCAAATTCGGTTGCGCGGTGGTGACCGTACGACTCTATTTCTGGGGTCATTTCACCCATCATGAAGTTGAGGATGTGCTCGAAATCGAATTTTTTGCCCAACTTTTTCACGATTTGAAGAAGCTGTACCATTTCGTTCAGCACCTTCTCTTTGGGGCGAGGATGACGGCAGCTGTCGCACATGCCGTTGCAGCCACTGTCGTCGTAGCTTTCTCCGAAATAATGGAGAATTTGTTTTCTGCGACAAGCAGCTGACTCGACATACGAAACTACTTCATGCAAGAGCAGATGGCCTATTTCTTTTTCAGAAACGGGCTTGTCCTTCATGAATTTCTGGAGTTTCTGTATGTCTTTTTCGCTGTAATAGGCGATACAAACACCTTCGAGGCCGTCTCTACCGGCTCTACCTGTTTCTTGATAATAACTTTCTATCGACTTGGGAATGTCGTAGTGAATCACGAAGCGGACATCGGGCTTATCGATCCCCATTCCGAATGCAATCGTCGCTACGATGACATCTACATCTTCCATCAGAAACTTGTCCTGATTCTGCATACGAATCGGGCCGTCTAAACCTGCATGGTAGGGCGCTGCTTTAATACCATTGGCTACCAGCAGCTCGGCGAGTTCTTCGGCCTTTTTTCGGCTCAATGTGTAAATAATGCCCGATTTGCCCGTGTTTTCTTTGATGTATTTGATGATGCTTTTGACTGCGTTGATTTTCGGGCGAACCTCGTAATAAAGATTTGGCCGGTTGAACGACGACTTAAAAATCGTTGCATCGTTCATCTGCAGGTTCTTCATGATGTCGAGCTGCACTTTAGGCGTGGCCGTAGCCGTAAGCGCAATGATGGGAACGTCGCCTATCTCTTGCACCATCTGCCTGATTTTGCGGTATTCGGGGCGGAAATCGTGCCCCCATTCCGAAATACAATGGGCCTCATCTACTGCAACAAACGAAATCGGTACTGAACGGAGGAAATCTATATTTTCTTGCTTTCCCAAGGACTCTGGTGCTACGTACAGCATTTTTGTGATGCCATCGGTTACCGATTGGCGCACGCGTTTGATGTCGCCCTTACTGAGCGATGAATTTAAAAACTCAGCAACGCCCTCCGTACCCGAAAATGCTCGTACCGCATCTACCTGATTTTTCATCAGGGCAATAAGTGGAGAAATAATTATGGCAGTACCTGGCAAGGCAATTGCCGGAAGCTGGTAGCAAAGCGATTTACCTGCTCCGGTAGGCATAATCACAAAGGTGTTTTTTTTGTGATAAATATTGAGTGTAATCTCTTCTTGATGCCCTTTAAAGCTATCAAAGCCGAAAAAATCCTTTAATGTTTTACGTAGTTGTTCTTTGGCAGTCATACTTAAACCCCTCTAAGCGAAAAATCAGTAGGTTTGTACGTTCAAGATAAATAAAAAATTGACTTGAAAAAATCTGTCGATTTGCGCGAGGCGGCGCAAAGATCGTTGAAAATGGAAGCCGAAGCGCTTCTTAGCCTCGCAGAAAATATTACAATTGATTTTGAAAGGGCTGTAGAGGCCATTTTGAACAGCGCTGGTAGGCTGGTTGTGACCGGTATAGGGAAAAGTGCCATCGTTGCACAAAAAATTGTTGCTACCCTAAACAGCACAGGTACTCCTTCGGTTTTTATGCATGCCGCCGATGCAATTCACGGTGATTTGGGTATTGTTCAGCGTGAAGATATTATCCTTTGTATTTCCCAAAGTGGCAATACGCCTGAGATAAAGGTATTGGTGCCTATGCTGAAGGCCGGTGGCAACACCTTGATTGGCATGACCGGTCGCCCGGAGTCGGTTTTAGCGCAACAAGCCGATTTGTGTTTGTTTACGACCATCGAAAAGGAAGCATGTCCGTTAAACTTGGCACCTACTACCAGCACTACACTTCAAATGGCACTGGGAGATGCCTTGGCCATCGCCTTGCTGGAGTCGCGGGAATTCACCGCCGAGGATTTTGCACGCTTCCATCCGGGTGGGGCATTGGGCAAACGTTTGTATTTGCGTGTGGATGAGTTGATCAACCAAAACCAACAGCCCGCTGTCCAGTTAAATGACAGTGTGAAAAAAGCCATCGTCGAGATTTCGGCAAGCAGGCTGGGGGTTACGGCTGTTTTGGCCGACAAAAAGTTGGTGGGAATAATCACCGATGGCGATTTGAGACGAATGCTGGATAAAAAAAGCGATATAAGCAGTCTTGTTGCGGCGGATATCATGACCCAAAACCCCAAAACCTTACCCTTGGGTACTTTGGCCACAGAAGCACTTGAACTTATTCGGGCGAATAAAATTACCCAGCTGTTCATTACCGATGCGGAAGGGCATTACGCTGGGGTGGTACACATCCACGACCTCATACGCGAAGGAATTATTTAACGCGCGCTGCAAGCGGGGAAACCGTAACTTTGTGGCAAACCCTCAGGGATGAAAAATTTTGTGGTTATCATGGCAGGTGGAATAGGCAGTCGCCTTTGGCCTGTAAGCACCCAGCAAAAGCCAAAACAGTTTCAAGACCTTATGGGGACAGGCAAGTCGCTGCTGCAACTGGCCTACGAACGAGCTAGGCTGATTACATCCGACGACTGCATATTTATCGTCACCAACACCCAATGGGTATCGATACTCAAGGAGCAGCTACCCAATATGCCCGAGGCTTGTTTGGTAGTAGAACCGCTTCGCAGAAATACGGCTACGGCTACTTTGTACGCTCTCAATCGAATTGCACAACGTGAAGCTGAGGCGATGGTTACCATCATGCCATCCGATCATATCGTGCTCGAAGAGCAAAAGTTTACTACAACCATTCAACAAGCGGCCAAATACTGTCAATCGCATCAAGAATTAGTTACCATAGGCATCAAGGCCACCCGCCCGGAGGTAAATTATGGGTACATTCAGTATTTTCCGGATACGGATAAAGCGCCAATCCATAACATCAAAACGTTTACCGAAAAGCCTACAGCCGAAATAGCGAATACTTTCCTGCGTTCTGGCGACTTTTTATGGTATTCGGGTATTAAAATCTCGAAGCTGAGCGTGCTATTACATGCCTTCGCTACATGCTTGCCCGATACAGCTCAACTTTTCGAAGAAGTAAGGCCATATCTAAATTCGCCAGATGAAAAGCGGTTGATCGACAAAATTTACCCGCAAAGCGAAGTTGTCCCGTTCCGACAGGCTGTACTGTACAAAATGCAGAATGTAAAGGTAATTGTAGGGCATTTTGCCTGGACCGACATTACGCTTTGGGGAGAATTGTACGACGTTCACGAAAAAGACTACTTCGAAAATGCTGTCACAGGCAAGCAGGTGATGATGTACGACTCTTCAAAATGTTTGGTTGAAATTGCTTCCGATAAGTTGGTACTGATCAATGGCCTCGAAGGGTACATCATTGCCGAATCACCTAAAGGGTTGATTATCTGCCCCAGAAATAAAGAACATGAAATACGCTCGATGCTTCACGAGTTGAAACGCGACGTTGCCGATAAATATCTATGAACATGAAAAAACTCTTGCTAATCTTTTTGATGTTTGTGTCGAGCCCGATTTGGGCGCAAAACGAAGCTTTACGCCTTCGCGCTGTACACCTGTATCAGGACGAGCTAGCGCTATTGGAGTACCGAGGTGAAGTTGGAGGCATTCGTTTCGACCTGCCACTACCCGAAGGAAGTTTGCCCGAAGGCATAATCGTTCGCACAGGTTCAAACGACCGCCTCCTGCAGTATATGGTTCAGGACATCATTACAGAAGTAAAAAAACCAATACTCTCATACATCGAAATGCTCCGTGAAAATGTGGGCTTTTCGATTACTCTTGAAGTTTTTGAAGGAAGAGAAAGTGTGAGCTACACCGGTGAAGTACAAGGTTTAGACGAGAAGTCACAAATCGTTTTTTTACGGACCAACAGCTCTCTTGAAGTTATTCCGATAGCCAATATTCAGCATTTAAGTGGAGGAAGAGGCTTAAATATTGCCACACGCCGTAGCCAAACGAGCAGGGTGCTCACCATTCTTTTTGTGGGTGAGGTTTCGAATGAACCGCTAACTATTCTCATCCCAAATACTTCCATCAAAGCCGATGCAGGCTATCTGTTGGATTTTGACAGATCAAAAACGGAGTTGAGCCTTGATTTAAGGCTTAAGTCGGCAATTACCGCCGACGACATCAGTTTGTTTTACTATGGCGTACCCTTCAACCAGCAAAAGGCGAATACCTATGCAGCTCAGGCGGCCTTTCAGCTTAGTGGGGTGCGTATGCAGGCAGGCCAGCAAGCGGCCTGGCAAATTTTGAGTACTCCGGTCGATTTAACCTTGGTGGATGAAGCTGAAATCGCCCCTTGGTTACCTGATGCCACAGGTCTTACGCAGAGTACACGCGCAAGTCGTTCGTTGAGCATTCAAAATAACAGCCCAATTAATTGGTTTTCTGCAGCCATACATGAGCGCAAATCAAAATCGATAGGCAAAATACCGGGTATGTTGCCCACAACTGCCAAGGGTGGTTTAGCCCGAATTGAATATGGAAAATCACCATACGTGATCAACGACAATGCACGACTGGTCAAGGTGAGCAAAAAGGCAATCACCCTTAATGGCATGAAATAC